>MTBK01011918.1_pt1 | contig 13135 bp, 4 predicted proteins | sample 1535981 | NCBI WGS metagenome assembly MTBK01 (sample SAMN06109225, study PRJNA356200) | anaerobic digester metagenome | isolation source: biogas reactors fed with pig manure or primary and secondary sludge | place: Spain | collected 2016-06-30 | reverse complement strand
TTATTCCCAAAGTCAGGAAGACTAAAAAGTGTGGGTTGAGAATTTTTTTGCTCAAAATTATTAGGGGATAATTTTTTTATTTTATCTTTGTCCATAATGCGGGGGTTTTGGCACAACAAATATACTGTTATTCAATGTAATAGCAGTATATTTACCCGCATTTTTTCTGTTTTTATGAATAATTCAGGCTAAATAAAAAATTAAGAAATTGGTATTTTTATTTGGATTTGGTCTTTTTTGACTTATATTTGCAACGCAAATCCATACTAACATAAAAATAACAGCCTATGATCAGGATTTGCAAAAGCGCAATTCATATACTGGATTGCTGATTACAAAGAGAAATATTATACAATTCACAGAAATAGTAGTTTGCTGTGGGTTATGTTTTTGTTTTTTACAAGCTTAAATACATAAAGGTAAGAATAAAAACAAAAACCGGCAAAATCCTTCAGGACAATAAAAAGAAATATATACATTACAAGAAGATTAAATAATAATAAAAAAATTAACAAATTATGAAAAAGAATTTTACTTACTACATTTATTGTTTACTTGTAGTTTCTACTGTGGGGCTTACCAAACTACAGGCCCAGATTAATATCTCGGTGGGAAATACAGTTACTGAAAACTTTGACGGTATCGGTGTTTCAGCGACGGTTACACTTCCGACAGGGTGGAAGATGAGCAAGAACAATACGGTCAGGTCTGTGGATGCTTACAGCTCTGCCGTTACTGTTACGGAAAGGATAGCAGGAGATAATATGGCAAACAATGCGCAAAATGGTATGTATAATTTTGGAGCTGGCGACCCCTCTTCAGCTACTGACCGTGCACTAGGTGGAATCTCTTCGGGTAGTTTAAGTAAAAGTGTAAACATCTATTTGGATTTGTACAATAATGGAGCTGGCGCTATAAATGATTTTAGTATCTCGTATAATGTCGAGAAATATAGGGATGGAATTAATTCAGCCGGATTTAGTATCCAGATGTATTATTCAACGGACGGATCCAACTGGACTTCTGCCGGAAATGATTTTTTGACCAGTTTTGCCGGTGGTGATGCAAATAATAATGGATATGCCTCTGCACCGGGAGCGACTGTTTCGGTAATTGGAAAGACTTTGAACGTTTCCCTGGCTGCAAGCAGCCACCTTTACCTTGCATGGAATTATTCTGTCGCCAGTGGTTCAACAACATCCAACGCCCAAGCTTTGGGGATTGATGATGTAATCATCACAGCCAATAGTCCGGAAGAAGACAAGCCGGTAGAAGTATGGAGAGGTGGAAGTTTTGTTTCAGACCACCTTACTATTCAGGCAGGAATTGGTGGAGCTCAGGATGGCGATGAAGTGCGTGTAGCTGACGGCATATATGAAGAGATAGTGGTTTTAAACAAGCCAAATATTACGCTTAAATCAGTGAACGGACGTGATCATACAATAATTAAATGTCCTGTAACTAATCTGGACCCTGATAATGAAGATAACAAAGCAACATTAGATAATTTGAATGGAATTGCGGCTCAAAAGGATATGGGCACCATTACGGTTGATGGATTTACAGTGCAAGGCTTCCCGGGGGGAATTATCCAGTCTATGGGTAATGCCACAGGCACCAAATTTGTTGTGATAAACAACAAGGTAACACCATATGTATATAATGTCGAAGAATATCTGCGCAATGGTATTCAAGTAACAGGTGATAATTCTCTTGTTGAAAACAATGAGGTTGTTGTTGGCATCTATTATAATGATGAATATGGCAGCTCCGGTATTGGCGTGGTCAACGCCAATAATATTACTGTTAAAGACAACACCCTCACCGGAGGTTATGGTTTTGGCATCAGTATTACTAACTGGTCAAAATCTCTGGTTCAGGATATTACGGTTGAGGGCAATACGATAGAATTCGTAGGTGAAAACATAGAAATCTACGGCTATGATAAGAATAAAAAAATGAAGAATATTAAGATTGAAAACAATACAATCTTAAATAGTGAAGAATCAAACGGAATAGTATTCTATGTAAGTATAGAAGATTTGTTCATCAAGCATAATGCTATTACAGGAGAGGGTGAGTATGGTATTTTATTCGATGAAGAATATGGTGAATTAAGTGGCACTATTGAAATTACGGAAAATGATCTCTCAGGCACTTTTGAGAATACTATTCTAAATGAATTGGATTTTACGATCAATGCAACCTGTAATTGGTGGGGTACAACAAATGAAACAGAGATTAAGGATAAAATCCAGGGCGATGTAATATATTTCCCTTATAAAATTGATGATACTCCGGATTCATGTCTGAAGCCTTCTTTTAAATTAAAGATCAAAAAATCAGGAAATTAAATATTATATTGTTCTAAATGTAGTTGCATACTACTGATACAGTTTTTATTTAAATACCCAATAAAGTAAAACCTACAAAACTGAACGGTAGTCAAGTGGAAATTAAAAAGCTTGCTGCCGTTCATTCTTTTTCCTGGTATAGTTGCTTTGTTTCATTTGTAAGTATTAACTTAACGGAATACTCGTTTATAGGCTAAGCTGCTGTATATGAGATAATTGCAATAAGGGTCCCTGATAGATATTACTTGTTACAAATAAGTTTAACATTTTATTAACCAAACTAATCTAGCCCCATATGTAATTTTGTGAAAAATGGACTGATAAAATGTGCTAAATAGGATAATAGTGCTATAACTACAAGAGGCTTTATTATCTTTGACAAAGTTACCGGATTATCTTTTCTTAATTTTGTGATTTTAGTCTGCTTGCATTAGTTATTGACAATCACATGGTTGAGTTTAAAGTAAAATAATAAAAAACATTTTTATTTGCACTACATTGCTTTTTATCATACATTTGCACTGTAAATATAAGAATTAGTCTGAATGGAAGAAATTTATAGCATATATTTTCACATACGAGACTGTAGAAAAGTTATTAAGATTCTTTAATACTCTATTTTTAAAAACTATTATTAATTAAAACTCAAAGAAATGAAAAATCTTACTAAACCTTTTTTTGCTTTATTGCTGATTATGTCAATAGGAAGTGTAAATGCGCAATCTACCCAAAATGTCCCTGGAGATCACACAACTATTCAGGCTGCTATTAATGCAGCGTCTAGCGGAGATATTATTGAAGTGGATGCAGGTAACTATGCCGAAGCTATTAACATTCCTGTTGGAAAAGTTCTAACAATTAAAGGCGCTAATGCTGGTGTTGCCGCTGGAAATAATCCAGGCATGAGAGGAGCCGAAACCATATTGGATGGAGGCTTTTATGTTCGGTCCGGATCAACTATTGATGGCTTTACAATCAAAAATGGAAGTTATTCAGGTAGTATTAGAAATTGTGTAACCGTAGCTAATAATAATGTAACTGTTAAAAATTGTATTATTCAGGATGTGAGTGGTAGTCAAAATAATGGTATTGAAACCCAGGGTAGTAGTAACTTTACACTTGAAAATTCAACCATTAAAAACAACTGGAGAGGATTATACCTGAATCCTGGAAGCGGACATATATTTACAGGCAACCTTATTGACGCAAATAATGGGGTTGGAGTGGGTATTGGTTCTGACGGGCTAAGTAATTTTACAATGACCGGTAATACTATCAGCAACCATACACTTGAAGGTTGGGGAACAAGTAGTGTTGGGCTCAATGTAAAGGCAAATCAAAATCAATTCCTTGATAATGGTTTGCATATAGCTAATTATGGAGGAAATGAAATTGATGCCACATGCAATTGGTACGGAACAGCTGATGAAGATCTATTTAAGGATAAAATTCACGGCAGTGTTAAATATTTTCCTTTTAAAGCTGATGATACCCCCGGCTCATGCATAAGACCTTCTTTTAAATTTATGATTAAGCAGAGCTACTGATCTCTTAAATAGTGTTTTTATTCTATTCTGTTTTTCAATTACTGATTAAAAACATTGAGCAGTTAATGACCATATGAGCTAAATTACATACAAGGAATAAAACAATGTTTATCTTTTTACGATACCTGAGCTTGGTTTTTAGAAAAAATCGCAATAATAAACAATGTGTAATTTCCTAATATTCAGATGATTATTATGTGTTATGGAAATAATTTATAAAATATTGACTCCGATAGTTGATTTTATTTGCGTTACAAGGTTTTTTAGACTATATTTGCGGCTTGAATAATTATGAATTAATTCCATTACATATGATAAATAACTACATTTCCCCTATAAACATACGTGACAGCTGATAATCAGTATTTTATAATGCAAGATCATCTTTGATGAATAAGGTTTTGCATGACTCTTAGACTTTTATTGTATTATTAGAAAAACCAATTTTAGTTTAATATATATTCATTATTATTTTTTTAGCAAGTAAATATTTTATTATCAAAATTTTAAAAAACATGAAAACAAAGTACTTAACAAAAAAAATTAAAAAAGTTAGCGTATTTATTGCTTCCTTTTTGGTACTCTTGCTTTTTGCTTCCACTGTGGCAGATGCACAGACTACATTAAGCCTTTCCATTGATTGTCATGGTAAAGCAGTAGTAAGAGACCAGAATACAAATGTTGTTGTTACTACGATCCAGGGACCTGTTGATAATTCTTCAATTACTCTGGTTGCCGGACAGGCTATTGTTATTCAGACTGAACCTGGAGATATTATTCCTTTTCAGGTTCAGGGCTATGAAGTGGTAAAGTGGGAATATACTACTAATTATACTCCTCCTACAGCACCTACCCCAACTGTAATAAATGTTCCTCCTGCACTAACTTATCAGAATTTTATTATGGGTGCTAATGGAACAAGAAGGGATGTGAAAATTTATTTTGAAATTAAAAATCCTGAAATTGTAATTGATCCTGTTAATAATATCAGCACTGTTACTAAAACTCCTGTTATCATTCCGATAACTGTAAAATATGATCCAAATAATAATGTAGATTATAGTACAGTATATAGTGATGATATTCTTGTTGATGCCCGTATTGAGACTGCCCTTAGCGGCGGATTCCCTGATGGAGCTGAAATAATAAAGGTGTCTCTTGATGGTGGCGTTACTAATCTTATTAGTGCACCTTATGATGTTGCAGGCGAAACTGTGCTTTTCCTTAGTGATATCCTTGGTATGCAAACTCCTGCTAAATTAAAAGATGAAGATGGCAAGACTCTGAACTGGGAAGTTACTGTTGCCGGAATAGAGGATGAGGTAATAATTCCGGTTAAGGTTACTTCTGTAGGATTTACTGAATATGATATTTGCTTCACTGAATTTGCGTCACAGGAGTTTATTGTAACTTTTGCGGATGCTATAGTTAAGGACATTGATGATTTTACTACCTGCTGGAATGTTGATTACGGGTTTGAATATGAAATTACATATCCTGAAATTGAAAACCTTGATACTCGTGTTGTAAATGATGCCCATGTTGTGGTGGATAAACCACTTAACAGTGGCACAGAAATTAATATTTACTATAACTCATTGCCGGTTCAAACATACACATTATCCGCTGCTTATGATGAATTCTTCCTATCAGCAATGCTTAATGGTAATGCTGATCCAACAACACCAGAGAATTCTTTGCAGTCACCCTTACTCGGTCACTCAAGTCTTAATGATGTGTGGAAGTTTGAAATTGCTAATCTTGAAGCCGGTACTTATACTGTTACTGTTGAAAACGTTGCTTTCCTTGAAAATGTTATGTATCCATATGCCGGTGAAACATTTGAAATAGAAATTTTCCCCGAACCTGCCGTAGGATTTTCATTTAACGGAGAACTTGCCGGAACTAATTCAGTTTTTAAATATTGTTATGATGAAGAAGTGGAAGTAACTCTTTCAAACATATGGTCAGGTGAAGCTCCGTTTACGATTAGTTGGGAAGTTTTTGACGGAATTAATACAACTACTGATACAAAGACAAATGTAAATCAGGATGGTGTGTTGTTCAAGGATCTTCTTCCTGCAGGAACCTATACCATTACGATAACTGAAATTGTTGATGCGAACGGTTGTGAACCATCAAGTTATGATCCGTATGTGGCTACTGTTGTAATACATCCCGAGCCCTCAATGGATTTCCAGATCGATGGAACTACAATTCTTGGCAAAACTCTGGAATTCTGCTATAGTGAAGATATAGAAATAAACTATTTTGGTGTTACCGGAGTAGAAAGATGGGATTTCCAATTACAGATTGATAAATTAGGCGGAGGTTCTGTTACCATTCCTGGATATTGCTATGATGCCGGTGATACACAGGTTTTTGCTGCAGATGAAGCTCCTTTAGGCGTAGGTACTTATACAATTACTATTATTGAAATAAAAGATGGAAATGGTTGTGAGGCTTCTGCAGAATCACTTAAGGATTATTGGGTAAAATTAATTGTTCATCCTGAACCTTCAATGGATTTCCAGATCGACGGAGAATCAATCCTTGGCAAAACTCTTGAATTCTGTTATAGTGAAGATATAGAAATAAACTATTTTGGTGTTACCGGAGTAGAAAGATGGGATTTCGAATTGCAGATTGATAAATTAGGCGGAGGTTCTGTTACCATTCCTGGATATTGCTATGATGCCGGTGATACTCAAATTTTTGCTGCAGATGAAGCTCCCTTAGGTGTAGGTACCTATACAATTACTATTACTGAAATAAAAGATGGAAATGGTTGTGAGGCTTCTGCAGAATCACTTAAGGATTATTGGGTAAAACTGATTATTCACCCTGAACCTTCAATGGATTTCCAGATTGACGGAGAATCAATCCTTGGCGAAACCCTTGAATTTTGCTCCAGTGAAGATATAGAAATAAACTATTTTGGTGTTACCGGAGTAGAAAGATGGGATTTTAATTTGCAGATTGATAAAGTAGGCGGTGGTGCCGGATATCCTTTTACTATTCCTGGTTGGTGCTATGATGATGGTGATACACAATCTTTTGCTGCTGGTGATTATCCTTTAGGTGTGGGAACATACACAGTTACCATTACCGAAATAAAAGACGGAAATGGCTGCTATGCTTCTGCTGAATCACTTGAGGATTATTGGGTAAAACTGGTCATCTTTGCAATTCCTGAAATTGACCCAGTGGCTGCTGACGATGAAATTTGTGGTCTAGAGGCTGATCTTATTGGCAATGTTACAAATACTTACGGAGCACCTGTGATTACATGGGAAAAAATTGACGGACCCGGGACAGCTACATTTACAGCAAGTGATGCTGCAAATACTGGTGTTACTGTTTCAATGTATGGCATATACGATTTTAGGCTAAGCGTAGAAAATGGTCCTTGTGGTACTGTTTCTGATGTCGTTACAGTTACTTTCTATGGTACCCCTGAAATATATTGTCCTGATAATGTAGCCTTTTGTGAAACCGAAGGTACTGTTATAATTACCAGTTTAGGCGAATATGAGTTACCTGATGAATTTGGAACTGCAACTGAAAGTTATACCAGCACTACAGGTGATGTTACGTTTGATGGCAACGAAATTATATTCGAAGCTAGTGTAGGACAGCATTTTATTACTTACTGGGTTGAAAACGGACCCTGTGTAAGTTCATGCACTTTTATTGTATTTGTTTATCCGGAATATGAAGGCAAAATCGAGGGTGAAGAAACAGTATTCAGCGGTACTAAGACCGTTACCTATAGCATTGATCCTCAGGATATAACCGATGCATTGTTTAAAGGTGGGTATTGGACTACCGTAGGTGATGTTGATGTTGACATGCCGAAAATTACATTTAATAATGTTGATGGTTCAGGAGCTGAAGCTGAAATAGAGATAGGATGCCCCGGTTATGCATGTTTTGATTGGGAAATTATTGGTGATGGTGAAATAATCTTAAATTATGAAATAGGCGATGACGAATATGAAATTTACTCAGGTACTGTTGTTGGTACTAAGACAGGTACATTATGCGAATTATATATTGATGATAATTTTGCTTTCGTAGGCTATACTATCAGCGGTACTTTTACTGTAAATATTAACAATTTTAAATTTACAACTGAGTCAACTGTTCAATGGAATCTTGCTGTTGAGGATGGCGATACTGCAGTAAAAATTATTGGACCGGAAGATGATTATGCCATTGATATTGAAGTTGAATGGCCGTTTGTGGGCACATATACACTTACTGTTGAAGTGGTGAGCTGTGCAGGTTGTGTATGGTCAGATACCAAGACTGTTTGTGTAAAAGCCAACCAGCTTGTTGGACAGCTTAAGTACTACAACGAAGCCGAAGGCCCGATGCCTTCTCCATTTGATATGCCTATGCCATTATATTCTCCTTTAAAATCAAATACTGATTTATCTGTTCAAGGACATTTTATTGTAGCTTTACTTGATATATCTGAATTTGAAGATATTGAGGACTTGGTAAATAATATGGAAGATACTAATTCTGACTTAGACGATCTTATTTATTATGGAGAGATAGACTTAGTTGAATTTAAACCTGTAATGGAGTACTATAAGGATGAAGATGAGGGTAAATTGCATTATCACCCTGTGCTTACAAAAGATGAATACTACGAAGCTGCTTTCGGCTTTGAAGCAAATCTGAATCCTGAGCGTAAATATATAGTTATTGTCTTTGAATCTTACTTTGATGAGGAATATTTTGATTTTTATTATCTTGAGAATCTTTTTACATGGACGTGGAATAACTGGCCCGGTGCCTGGGTTGGAGGTGTGAATGCTACCGATGCTCTGCTTATCCAGCATATGACAGCACATTCACTCAATGGATCAGGTCCTCAGCTACCATTCAGAAGTGCGCATCCATATAATCCTTTTGACGTAGAAATTGCCGATGCAAATAATAATGGAAATATTACCTCGCTTGACGCTCTGCTTGCTCAGCGCCGTGGTATGGGACTCATTCCAAAGTTCCTTAACGGAGCACTTAACTTTACCGTTGGCGGAATATTTGTTGATGAAGCTGATTTTAATACCAATAATATCTTTGGCAAAGGTAAGTTCCCTGAACTATATAAGAATTTAAATGATTATTTGGGCAATCCATATTATGTAGAAGACGGTAATTCATATTATGAATATCCTTATATTTCCTCCCTGCTTAAAGAAATGTCAGGCGAAAAATATCTGAATATCTATTACAATGCCGTAGGTGATGTTAACTCATCGTTCTATCCTGTTTATGGCGGATTCAAGGATGCCGGAATCACTCTCAGCATTGAAGGCGAACTTGCTGCCAATATTGGTGATGTAGTTGATATACCGGTAAGCATGTATGATTTTGCTGAGCTTGGAGCTATTACCCTTGGTTTGAACTTTGATAATAATCTTATTGAAGTTCTTGGCACCAATTACGATGAAGAATCAGCATATTTCAGCAACGAAGATGGTCAGATCGTAGTAATGTGGGCTGATCGCAACGGAGTTACATTTGATAAGGAACAGCCAATACTTACCATTAAGGCCCGTATCCTTGGCAATATCACTCCGGATACTGAATTGCTGAGCCTGAATGAATATTCTGAGCTTGCTAATGTTCAGGCTGACATTGTTTACAATAATCTTAAAACTCTTGGTTTGAACACAACGGCAAGAGCTTCGGCACTTACTGCTACCAACTATCCTAACCCCTTAACAAATCATACTACTATCAGTTACAATTTACCTGAAGCAGGTGTTGTGAAGATCGTTCTTTATGATAAAATGGGTCAGGAAATAGTTACTTTGTTCAATGCATATGAAAATTCAGGTGTACAAACCTATGATTTTAATCAGGAACTTGCCCCCGGAGTGTATCATTATCGTATAACACTCTTTGGAGAAAACGGCGACTATACCGTTACCAGAAGTATGATTGTCGTCCGCTAACATCCTTGTTTAGTAATATGTTGCGGGATTGATCCCGCAACATATTATTAAAATTCATAAGATCATTGAAGCAACACTCGTCCAAAAAAAAAACATAAAACAATGTTAAAACCTGCACAAATCAGCAATTTGATTAATTATCAGACTAATGGCACAAGCCAGTTTGATGGTTCTTATATTGCAGAAACAGGTTGTGCATGTTCAGTTGCTTTTCAATATACTCCTTATTATATATACGGCACTTTGCAAGCCGGCCTGAAGGTTCTTTACCAAAGGACGGATGCTGCACTCAAATGATTTTTAAAGGATAATTATGTTTAACGCTAAAGACACATCATATGAATAAGAAAATATTACTTTTAATCGTGGCTTTTATTATGGCCATTAGTGGTGTGACAGCGCAAAAGGTTATGCTTTCGGCCTCACCCGATCCGGCTGCACCCGGTGCAGTGGATGTTACGGTGAGCATGTCGGATTTTACTGAAGATGCTGCTGCTGTTACACTATTTATTGACATTGATGCTAATTTGCTCACTTTAACCGGTTATCAGGCTCTTGATGGTGCCATCGGAGGGACTTTACTGGTGAATAGTGGCCCGAATGATGAATATGTTGTGATATCATGGACAAAACATACCGGAAATGATATCAATATGGATTTTGTCGGGCTTACTTTCAGCTATAAAGGCGGGTTCGATACCGAACTTAATTTTATAGGTTATTGTGAGATCGTCGACGTTAATGCCAATATAATTGCAAGTCTGAATCCTGATATTGGTACTTTTCAGGGAACCACAATACATGCTGAGAATTCACCAATGGCCGGGATAGTAAAGCTAGGCTTTGATGAAGTTATTGCAGGCGAAATTGCTGAAGTAGAACTTAGTATACAGGGATTTACCGATCTCGGAAAAGACGCTGCCGGAGTTGAGTTCAGAATTGGATTTAACCCCGAACAGCTACTTTTTATGAATGCCATTGATAATATACTTGGTTTAATGGTAAGTGTTGACGAAGGTATGGTTACACTTTCAAAGAACGGTTTGAACCCTGATAATTTTGCTTCTGAAACTGTAGTTGCCAAACTTAGATTTACCTATCTGGGTGGCGGTAAAGCTGATCTTGAATTTCTGCCGGGTAGTTTTGTGGCAAATTTTATGACAGAATACCTTATCACAGGATTTGAAGACGGTTATATAGATAAAAAACCGGCTCCTGGCGGGAAATTGGTTATTGAAAAAGTGATTTCTCCCGGAGCAACTTTAATGGAAACTCCTCCACCACCGGTTGTAATTCCTACTATTGAACATGTTACCGTAACTGCCAGTGATTTTGATGATTTTCCGGTTGGCGATATGACCCTGAGGATTGCGTATGAAGGTCATCCCGATATGTTGCAATATCTTTATTATGCACCAGGCACAATTACAGGCTGGAGCTTTTCTTATGAACCTGGTTTACTTACTTTTACAAAAGTAGATAACAGCGGGTTTGTACCTGAAGGAGTTATTATTAACTTGTATTTCAATTATTTCTTTGTACCTGATGGAGTGAATACCGGTCAGGTTGATATTACATTCAGACCCGGTACTTTGTTGCAGGAACCCATGCTCGATTTCATACCGGTTGATCTTGAGGATGGATTTATTACTACATGTCAGCCTGCAACAGTTATCTGCCCTGATGATATCATTGTTCAGAATGATCCCGGACAATGCGGTGCTGAAGTTGAATTTGCTGCAACGGTTAATGGTATGCCGGAACCTGAGGTTATATACCAGCTTAATGGTAATCCAATTACCTCACCATATGTTTTTGATGTTGGAACACATACAGTTGTGGTGATGGTGGAAAATTTCTGTGGAACTGATTCCTGCTCATTTACAGTAACAGTTGAAGATAAAGAAAAACCAGAGTTTGTCACAATTCCCGAAGATTTTACAGTGGAATGTGACGGTTCAGGAAATACTTCTGATCTGAATGATTGGTTGGCTAATGTAGCAGCTACAGATAATTGTGGCACTGTGACCATTACACATAATTTCACAGAACTTAGCGATGAATGCGGAGCAACCGGTTCAGCACTGGTTATCTGGACAGCTACTGATGCCTATGGAAACACAACAACAACATCGGCAACATTCACCATTGAAGATACGGCTGCACCGGAATTTACTACTATTCCTGAAGACCTTACAGTGGAATGTGACGGTTTAGGTAATGCAGATGAATTGAATGCATGGCTGGCTGATGTAGCAGCAGATGATGTTTGTGGTACTGTATCAATTACACATGATTTCACAGAACTTAGTGATGGATGTGGAGCAACCGGTTCAGCATTTGTAATCTGGACAGCTACTGATGCCTGTGGAAACACAACAACAACATCGGCAACATTCACAATTGAAGATACGACTGCACCGGAATTTACTACTATTCCTGAAGACCTTACAGTAGAATGTGACGGAGAAGGTAATGAGGCTGCATTGAATTCTTGGCTTGCTAATGTCGAAGCAACCGATGTTTGTGGTACTGTAACCATTACAAATGATTTCACAGTATTTAACAATACCTGTGGGGCAGCCGGAAGTGTAACTGTTACCTGGACAGCTAAAGATGCCTGTGGCAACACGACGACAACCTTCGCGACCTTCACCATTGAAGATACTGAAGCACCAACTCTTAAGCCTGGTAAAACTTGTGCGAGTCTGAACCAAATTATTGGTACTTGCCCGGCTGATCTTCTTGGTTTTGATGCCAACTCGATTGCGACGGATGTAGCCGATCTTTATCAGGATGTTTGTGGTGCAGTTAGCGCTACACTTATTTATACAGATATTACAGATGATGATTGTACTCCGGTGGCAACATATACCTTTAAGATTGAAGACGAATGTGGTAATTTTGTTACCTGTGACGTTACCTACACTATTGAAAGGCAGGATTTTGTAATGCCTGAAGACGATGGTAGTACTATTGAATGTGCTGATGATCTGTTTGAACCGGTACTACCGGAAGTTTATGATTATTGCGGTGTTCTTATCGAGGATATTACAGGTCCGGAACTTATAGGCGAAATACCCGAATGTGAAGGTACTGTTACTATAGTTTATACATATACTGATTGTGCCGGCTTTAGTCACGACTGGAAATATACATTTACCATAGAACGTTCCACACCACCACATCAGGTTGGTACGGTTACAAATAGCGCAACTATTGCATGTGCTGCTGAGGCAATTGCTCCTCATCTGAATAT
>MTBK01184713.1_pt1 | contig 13154 bp, 11 predicted proteins | sample 1535981 | NCBI WGS metagenome assembly MTBK01 (sample SAMN06109225, study PRJNA356200) | anaerobic digester metagenome | isolation source: biogas reactors fed with pig manure or primary and secondary sludge | place: Spain | collected 2016-06-30 | reverse complement strand
CCGTAGACCTGGTAAAATTGATCGTTACGGTATTTTTTCATTAGCATCATTGCAACATCACCGGCAATAGGACCGCCCCCGTAAGCCCAGCAGCGCATGGATGTTACATCAAAATCCTCAAAGTTAGGTACCATTTGAAGAGGTGCAATATAGCTAATGGGTGCACCGAAATAAACGGTACATTTTTGATCTTGGATAGCTTTAAGAAAATGCAGGGGATGGTACTCTCGAAGCAGTATGGTAGCTGCGCCGACATACTGTGCGCCCATAAACCAGTTGTTAAGAGGGGAAGAATGCCAGATGGGCATGGCCATTAATAAACGATCAGTTTCATCCATTTTCAAGGCCATTGCCCCGGTAATTCCAGCGCATATGACATTCTTATGTGAATGCATGCATCCTTTTGGTTTGCCAGTAGTGCCTGAAGTGTATAGAATTTCAGCTAAATCGTCATCGCTAATGGTTACAGTTTGGAAAGCCGGTGCTTGTTTCATCACTTCTTCAAGTTGTTCGAACCCGTCAGCCCCGGTATCCATAGCCAAAGATTGCACTTTTACAGATAGCTTATGGATCACTGGAGCTAAAACCCCATCAAACAGAAGCATCTTTGCCTCACTATGATCCAGAATGTAGTCTACTTCCGGCGCGACAAGCCTGTGGTTTAAGGGTACCACAGCAGCGCCTGCTTTAAGGACGCCATAAAATGATATGGCATAGGCTGGGGTATTATGGCTCATGATGGCTACTTTGTCGCCCTTTTGTATTCCCCGGGCTTGAATTAAAGCTGCTACCTTTTCGGCTAATACCCGCAGTTCGGCAAAGGTAAAAACAGTATCATTGTAACAAAGGCAATCACAGCCGGCGAACTTCCTGGAATTCCGATCTACTAATTCCACCAGATTCACGACAGGCACCTCCCGAATCATTATTGTTTGACTTGACGCCATAATTATAATATTTAGAATGTTCCTGGTCAATGAATAAATATTTTGCAAAGAAAACCTGGGGTCAAAGAAAACCTGGGGTCAGGTCTTGAAATATAAGGTTTTAGGGTTTGCATTAATTTGATATATAAGAGAATATGATGCCTATAATTGAAATTTTTGTGCCCCTGGGGGTGCCATCGCATATGACTGCGCTTATTAGTAAAATCCTTCATCCGCCGGTGTCATTTTGGGTAAAAAGTGATATTTCAAGACCTGACCCCATTTCCTGTGTTCTCCGCTGCCATACCACAATTTAAACAATTCATTTGACAATCTTTATTACGGTTATATAGAATCAATTTGAGGGTGTTACAAAGTTAAAAAATGTGTTATTAAAAGTAGGGGAGGTAGTTCTATGAGTTGTGAAAAGTGTGGGATGAAGATTTCCGAGGCGGAGAAATTTGATCATGGCGGTAAAAAATATTGTGAAGACTGCTATATAGAGATTGTAAGCGTACCCAAAACCTGCGATCCCATGGCTGTGCGCTCAGCCAGGCTGACAAGGGAAAGGTTTGGTCAGAAGGGGACAGAGGGACTTTTGCCGATCCAGAATAAAATTTATAGCTACTTAAAGGAACGCGGCAGGGCAACGAGAGAGCAAGTAGGCCAAGAGTTTGGGCTTCATGAAAAAGAATTGGAAAAACATTTTGCTGTTCTCCGCCATTGTGAACTGGTTAAGGGCTATAAAGAGGGCAAAGTGATTTACATGACACTGATGAATGGATAGGAGAAAGGGGAACCGGTTAGATTAGAGCTTGTCGGTTTATCTCAGAAATGATTATAGGTACCCCGGACTCTCTTTTGCACTATCGTGGTTTCAAGCAGACCCTCCAGTTGCTAATTGATCGTAAGGAGTATGGAAGTGGTTAGAAAATATGTGCCGGAGCCTTTCAGGATCAAGATGGTGGAAACAGTGGCGATGTTAACCCGTGAGGAAAGGGAAAAAAAGATCAGGGAGGCCCGCTACAACCTTTTTAATCTTAGAAGTGAAGATGTATACATTGACCTGCTTACAGATTCGGGCACAAATGCGATGAGCGATCAGCAATGGGCTGGTGTGATGCAAGGAAATGAAGCCTATGCAGGAGGAAGCAGTTACTTTAACCTGATCAATGCCGGCAAAGATATCTTCGGATACGAATATATCCAGCCTGTTCACCAGGGGCGCGCTGCGGAAAAAGTGCTCTTTCCTATTTTCCTGAGTAAGGGCCGGTATGCAATTTCCAATATGTTTTTTGATACGACCAGAGCCCATGTGGAGCTGGCGGGAGCCAGGGCTTTTGATTGTGTCGTCAGTGCGGCGAAAGATTCGCTCTCCGGGGACCTCTTCAAAGGGAATATGGATCTGGGGAGAATGGAGGAACTGATCGGGGAACTGGGCGCTGAGAATGTGGGGATGGTGGTGATGACCGTCACCAACAATTCGGCGGGGGGGCAGCCGGTGTCAATACGCAATATGAAAGAAGTTGCCTCCGTCTGCAGGAAATACAATATCCCCCTGAATGTTGATGCGGCCAGGTATGCGGAGAATGCTTATTTTATAAAGAAGCGTGAAGCGGGATACGGGGATGTCTCTATAAAGGAAATCGTTCGGGAGATGTTCAGTTATGCTGATATGTTTACCATGTCCGCCAAAAAAGATGCAATTGCCAATATGGGCGGGCTCATTGGCGTCAGGGAGGCGGATCCGACCGTAGTATTAAAGATAAAGGCCAATTGTATTTCACATGAAGGATTCTTTACTTACGGAGGGTTGAGCGGCCGCGATCTTGAAGCGCTGTCCGTTGGATTGTACGAGGGTATCGATGAGCGTTTTTTGGAGTACCGTATCGGACAGATGGAGTACCTCGCTGCGAAACTGGATCAGGCAGATATTGTTTACCAGTCTCCTGTGGGCGGCCACGGCATATTTGTAGATGCCGCCCATATGTTTCCCCAGGTTCCCTATAATCAATTCCCGGGCCAGCTGCTGGCCGTTGAGCTTTACAAGGAAGCCGGCATCCGCTCCTGCGATGTGGGTTCATTCATGCTGGGAAATGATCCCGATACAAAAGAACAGATGAAAGCTGATTTTGAATTTACCCGCCTGGCCTTCCCCCGGAGGGTCTACACCCAGGCGCACCTGGATATAACGGCTGAGGCTCTCATCAAGGTTAAGGAGAAGGCTTCTGAGTTCAAGCACGGCTATCGTATTACCTGGGAGCCAACAATCCTGCGCCATTTTCAGGCAACTCTGGAGCCAATCACAGGGGATCCTTTATCTTAACAAAGGTGCCTCTTTCTCTTCGCTCCATCTCGATGAGCCCAGAGGCTAATAATTGGCGCAGGTATTTCTGCACCTCCGCCGGGCGGACACCGGTGGCGTGCGCGAGATCCTGCACGGTACAGGGCCTTCGCCTGAGTATATGCAGGATAGTATCCTGGAAGTCCTTGCTCAGGATGGTCGATTTGGAGTGGGCTTGTGGCTCTTCAATGAGCTCCACATTTCCACCCAGGTAGAGAGCAATTTCTCGCATCTTTTCCGGTGCCGCCTCCATGACCCATGCTTCCGCCCCCGGGCGGTCCAGCGTACCTACCTGGACCCGGTCCGGATTAATCCTTTCAATAGCCGCTTTCATGGCTGCCAGCTCTTCCGCGGTGTCATTCAGACCGGGGACGATGAATACCTCCAGGCAAATTTCACCCCGATATTCGCGGCGTAGATCTACCAGCCCGGAGATGATCTCATTGCAGTTAAGAGCGGGGTGGGGCCGGTTCACCTTCTGAAATACTATTTCCGTAGCTGCGTCGAGGGAGGGGATGATCAAGTCAACCCTTCTGACCTGTTCGCGGAGCTGTGCTGAGGTAAAAAGGGTCCCGTTGGTGAGAAGGCAAAGCGGGTATTGCGGGAACCTCTCCTTAACATGACCGACCACCCGGCCGATATGCAGATGCAGGGTAGGCTCCCCGGAGCCGGCAAAGGTGATGTAATCGAGCTGGGGTTCTTTTTGTAGAAAGCTGTCCAGCTCTTCCAGGACATTCTCAACGGGCACGTATTCCTTCCTAGTTATGGTGAGCTCTGTGGTGCGGCCGCATTCGCAGTAGACACAGTTGAGTGAACAGGTTTTCAGGGGTAGAAGATCAATGCCCAGCGACAACCCCAGGCGTCGCGAGGGCACTGGTCCGAAAATATAATGCTGTTTCATGGAAACCACAACTCCCTGGTGTGATCAAGTTTGGCAAGTGCTGCTGCTTTTACTATATCAGAACCTGTTACCCCTGTATATTCTGAATCAGCCATAGCTAAAAGTCCGGGAGCAGCAAGGTCATCGCGGTCTGGGAAGCATCGAAGCATTGCGCACAGTGCGGGGTTATTTACATTAGAAAAAAGATATGGTAAGCTTCAATAGTAGTGTGAAAGGGTACAAGCAACTCCGAATCTGCAACTCCTAAAGCGACCGGCCAGGGATTGCAGACGGCAGGGTTTTGCTGGAAACGGCAAGATCTCCCAATGTGGAAAGGAGTATATGTATGGGCATATAATCTGCCGAATTCCATATTGCGGAGTTCGGTATTTTATTGTCCTGGAAGATGCAGCATTGCCTGATACAGCAGAGAACAGAGGGGCAGGGGGGGCATGCAATGTTTATAAAATCTGTTCTGAAAAACGCCCATCCTTACTTGCACGGCCGCAAGGTTCAGGATGCGGTGGTGGGCGTTTCTCTCATTGCAGTGGAGTTGGACAATGGCTTCATCGGAGTCTCTTACGTTCTTCGTGAGGGATTAAAAGCCGGCTGTTCAATCTTTCCCTATGTGAAAGATATCTCCGGGCAGGATTGCTCCACTATTGCAGAATGGGCTTTCACAGGCGGCGATGTTTTACAAAAGGCCGTTGGAACGGCAGTGCTGGCGGCGGCGTCACGGGGGCAGAAGCTGGAGGACAGCGCAACACCGGGTCGGCCTTTTGGCATTGAGCTACGAGAGAGGGATACCGTGGGCATGATCGGTCTGATCTCCCCCGTTGCCGATATGATCAGGCCCCAGGTCAAGGAGATCTATGTTTTTGACGAAGGGATCTCCAGGTGCGGTGGAACAAAGGAAAAAGTGCTCCCGCAGGGAGAGCAGGGTCGTCTACTACCCTCCTGTGATATTGTCATTCTCAGCGGAACCGTTATGATCAACGACTCCATTGGCGAACTCTTAAAGATCTGCCATCAGGCGCGCGAAGTGGTCATGATCGGCGCATCAACACCCATGTATCCCGAAGCTTTTTTGGGGTCGAAGATCACTGTACTGGCAGGTTCATGGTGGAAGAGCGAACATAAAGAAAGTATCTTTAAAAAAATATCGCTGGCTTGTGGGATCAGGGAGTTGGGCCCTTACAGCCTAAAAAAGGCGGTCAGGGTGTAATTATTATAAGGAGGTGAGAAAGTGAAAAATGGTAAATTGTATCTAAAAGTGGCTTTAGGGTATCTTTTGGTTTTACTGTTTGCCTTGATGCTGCTGACATCGTGCAGCGCTGATTCAGGTCAAAATGAGGAAAGCGGCCGAAGGATAATCGTTGATCAACTGGGCAGAGCGGTTGAACTTCCGGAAACCATAGAAAAGGTTTGTGCTACCCATATCTATGGTGGAAAGATGCTTTTTGCCATGGGCCAAATAGAAAAGATTGCTTTTCAGATGCAGATCGGCGCTGATACGGAGGCGGTTGCGGTTGTGGACGAACATTATGGCTCTCTTCCTACTGTGCTCAGCTCGCCCCAGGGAACAGACAGCCCTGAGGGACTGCTCGCTCTGGGAGTGAACCTTGTTTTTACTGATGTCAGCAAAGGTGAAGAGGCTACAGAGATGTATCAGAATGCTGGTATCGCTGCCATCGCAGTAAGCGGTGAAACCTTTGAGGAGGTTTATGAAACTGCTCGCATGATGGGCGAGGTATTTGAATGCCCCGAAAGGGCTGATGAGGTCATCAGCTTTATTGAAGATCTTCGCAACATGATATCGAGCCGGCTCGCCGGATTACCCGGCGAGGAGAGACCTGTTGTGCTGGTCTGCGGTTCAGGAGGGGTTTACACTGCTGCGACTGCCGGGATGTTTCAGCATCATATGGTGGAGACTGCAGGCGGCATCAATGCCGGGGCTCAGCTGTCAGGTAGATGGGCCAACATCAGCGCTGAAGATATCATTCTCTGGGACCCCGACTTTATTGTTCTCGGTTCCACTTTCGGTGTTGATGATGTTGACAGTGTTTTGGCTGAACCTGCTCTGAAAACAGTCAAGGCGGTAAAAAATAAAGAGGTACATATCTTTCCCTCCTCCCTGGGATGGTGGGATTTTCCCCTGCCTCAATCGGTTTTAGGAATTATTTGGACAGCCAAGACGATACACCCCGATTATTTTGAGGATGTTGATATGCTCGAAATGGCCGACCGGGTCTATGAATTTATTTACGGCTATACCTATACTGAACTTGGGGGAGTATTGTGATCCTGTCGGCTGCGACCCGGGGTAGCAGTACAGCAGCACGGACCAAACCGCTGTGGTCCATTTTTTCTGTTACCCTCTTACTTTTTATTATTCTTTTTGTTTTATCCCTTAATATTGGCAAGGTTCAGGTTACTCTCGCCGATATGGTTACTATTTTTCTGGATAAAATGAACATCGCTCAAGGCTTTACTGCCGATATTACAGCACAGAAGGAGACAGTTTTCTGGAATGTGCGGCTGCCGCGCTCCATCCTGGCCTCCACTGTGGGGGCGGCTCTGGCTGTGGCGGGCGCCGTGATGCAAACACTGTACAGGAACCCCCTGGCTTCTCCCGATGTAATCGGGGTCACGCAGGCGGCCAACCTGGGTGCGGGTCTGGCTATATTTTTCTTCTCCGGAAGCACCCTTCTGGTGGAAGGTTTTTCATTCTGCTTCGGCGTGATGGCTCTGCTGCTCACCTTCGCCGTTGTTTCACGCCTGCCGGGCAGTAGTGTCACTGTATTGGTTCTCATCGGCGTGATCATCAGCGCCTTGTTTCAGGCGGGTCTGACCCTGCTTCTCTACATGTCGGATCCTTACAGCGAGATGCTACGGATCAATTACTGGCTCATGGGAGCATTCAATATTGCCAACTGGAACAATGTCACCGTGGTATTCCCCATGGTCTGCCTGGGGATTGCTTTTTTGATTCTGTTCAGCTGGCGTTTAAACATTATGGGCCAGACTGATGAAGAGATCAGGGCTCTGGGAGTCAACTTGGCCCTGTGGCGCTTTGTCTATATTCTGTTTGTGGCCCTGATCGTTGCCGTATCTACAGCCAGCGTAGGTAACATCTCCTGGGTGGGCCTGATTATTCCCCATATTGCCCGCTCCATCGTGGGCTCCAATCAGAAACAAGTGGTGCCTTATTCAGCAGTACTGGGGGCCTTCTTTTTATTGTTTGTCGACACCATAGTCCGCAATCTGCCCTCCGGAGAGGTTCCCATTTCCGTGATTACCTCTTTTATTGCAGCACCCTTCCTGGCGTATATTATTTTCTCCAGGCAGAGAAGGGGGCAGTGGTAGAGTGATTCAAGCACATAATCTGGAAGCGGGATATTATGGCACTGCGGTTTTGGAAAAAATAGATTTGCAAGTGGGCAAAGGAACAATTGTCGGTCTTTTGGGGCGGAACGGCTGCGGAAAGACCACTTTGCTTCGCTGTTTGAACGGCCTTCTTCCACCGATGAAAGGCAGGGTCCTTCTGGCCGGGCAGGAGATCTCAAAATTAAAAGCCAATGAAATTGCTTCCTTGGCAGCGCTGGTCCCGCAGGGTGCCCGCACAGTTTTTCCGCTCTATGTTCTGGATATGATTCTTTTGGGAGAAGGCTGTCATCTGAAAGCATGGCAGTCTCCTTCTGCCGAATCAGAGGAGAGGGCCAGGGCGTTGGCTGCAGATATCGGCATTGCTCATCTTTTAGACAAGCAGTTCGACCGTCTCTCCGGGGGTGAGCAGCAACTTGTACTTATTGCAAGGGCTTTGATGCAGTCCGCTCCCATTCTGCTTCTGGACGAACCGACATCGCATCTTGATTTTACCAACCAGCATATGGTGATGAACCTGATCCGCCAACAGGTCTTCTCCAGGGGAGTAACGACGGTCATTACCACCCATGATCCCAACATGGCGTTGCAATACTACAATGATGTAATTATGCTGAAGGATGGGCAGATTTTAGCAGCTGGACCTGTAAACGATATTATTACCGAAAAGAATCTTAGATTGCTGTACGGCAGCGGGATTGCTATGGAACGCACCGCTTCCTGCCAGGTGGTAGTGCCTGTGAGGCAGCAGGAAAGGGTGGTTGGATGAAATGTTATTTTTGTGAATGGCGCTGTGAAATGCCTGATTCCGCCTGCCGCATGTACGGAGAGAGGGATGGCGGCATAGTTGAGCTCCACCCCAACGAGTGGACCACCTGCTATTTTACCAATGCGGAAGGGATCCCTCTTTTCCACGGCTGGCCCAATCACCAGTTCTTGCAGCTTGGCGCCTTCAATTGCAATGCCGGCTGTGCTTACTGTATCAATGCCCGGGTGGCAATCAAGCCGACAGAGAAGACTTTCCGGCATCTGTTTACCCCGGAGAGGGCGGTGGATATTGCCCGGAAGGCCAACTGCAGCGGTATACACTTCGGGGTTAATGAAGTGACGGTAAATCTTCCTTCTGCTCTGGCCGTGGCGGAAGAGGCTCACAAAAATGGGCTCATAACGGGTTGCTCCAGCAACGGTTTCTTTACCGAAGAGGCGGCTGATATGATGTTGCCGCATTTTGACTTCTTCAATATAAGTTTGAAATCTCTTTCCGATGACTACTACAAGGAGCATCTTCTGCTAAAAAGCGTTGACCCCGTCAAGCGGAACATCGAGTACCTTGCTTCGCGTACGCATCTGGAGGTTACCACCACTGTGGTGCAAACGGTTAACGATGATGAGATCATGTCCATTGCCGAATACCTTGCGGCTATAGACGAGCAAATTCCCTGGCACATTTTCCGGCTGCTTCCCGAGCATAGGATGGCAAAAATGAGGCCTCCTGATATTGAAGAGATTTCAAAAAAGGTCGAGGAGTGCAGAAAGATTTTGCCCAACACCTATTTCAGCAACTACATCGGCACCCAGTTGATTCACACCTTGTGCCCTACCTGCGGTAAGGTGCTCATCGAAAGAATCTGCACCATGTCTTGCGGGGTGATGCTTTCTAATTACAGGGCGATGGGCTCGCTCTGTAGCAGCTGCGGAACAGCTATAAAGATGAGCGGCACTTTTGATGATCCCGGCGCTGCATCGCCCGCAGGCTTGAGGAGGGAGATTTAAGATGCTGGGGGTTATTGATGTGGGGGAGTGGCAGGCGGTGGTCGATCTGGTCACTGCCAGGCCGGCAGGGCGGGATGAAGAGTATCTCCAGCCTTTGCGGAGCCTGGCGGGAAGATTCCCTTATCCCGGCGATCGCAATCCGGCCGGTATCGGATGGGTTATAGATGCGGCTGCAGCTGTTGTCGAACATTACCAACCGGGCTGGCTTTTTCTCGGCTTTACACAGCCTTTCTTCAATAATGTATACGGTTTCTGTTCTAATGAGAAGCGCAAAGAAATGGCGGAGATGATACTGAAAAGTATCATAGATTTCTCCCGGGAACACAGTTTTCGTCCCCTTATTTTAAGCAGCGGCGGTCTTGTTCCACTTAAGGGCTACAGGAGCATATCCGGGTTAAAAGGTTATCTTCAATCCAGCCCCTGGTCCTACAACCTGGCGGGTGTTTACAGAAGTGAGCCCGGTGATGAAGACATTTTAAATCGGGAGCCGTACATTCGCACCATTATCCGCAAGAAAGACTTTGTTGAAAGATACAGGGAGGCAACTTCCGCTTACACTAATGATTTCCCCGACTATCTGCTCATTGCTGAAGATGGGTGGAATTTCAAAGGGATCTGCAGCAACAACCGGGTCCTTTACCAAATCGATAAATACAACTGGACGCTCCCTCTTTATTCGGAGATCGGTTCTGTGAGCCATATTGAGGAGATATGCAGCCTGATGAAGGGGGCCCTCGCCCGGGGTGACAAGGTTCTTCTGGCTTTGGTTGAAGGCCTGGATGAGGCTGACTTCTCTTTGCCTTATCAGAATGTGAATAATTGCCGTGATTGGTATGCTTACGGCAGTTACAGCCTCTACTGCACCCTGGTATCGGGACGGCCCTTTTACCTCTGCCCCTATCCACCCATTTTCGATATGTCTGCCCGCAGGAAGCTGCCGCTGCGCTATCCCGCATCGACACCTCACGCCGGAATCATTTGCGAAGATTCGCTGGGGTGCAGGGCTGCTGTCCCAACAGCCGCCGTGAGCAGCCGCAGCATGACCACGCATTCCATGATCAATGCCGATCTGACGGTCGAGTGCTATATCCGCAACCAGGCCAATATGGGGGTTCTGGTGGCAGTTAACGAGGAGAGGTACAATGTATTTTCTAAAAAGGAGTAGCCAGAGAAAAGGAGGTTGATCGTCATATAGCAATCGAATCTGGCCGTCGTCTGTTCTTTAAGTCTGGACAATATGTACAAATGAGGAGGAGAAACTTTTGAAGACAAAAATGATGGTTTTGCTGGCTGTGCTTCTATGCCTAGCGCTTATGTGTTGCGCCTGTGGTGCGCCTGAGGGTGATGAGCCGGGTGAAGAGGTCAATGGAGAAGAGGAACCCGTAGAGGGCGAAAACGGTGAGGGCGGCGAAAGCGAGGAGCCGGCGGGAATGGCCCGGATTAATATTTTCGAAACGGGCATTCTGGGGCAGGATTCCCTAGATGTTGAGAGCAAGGACAATACCGTGGCGGCATACTCTGTCAGTGACTATATTGAAAACAACTTTGCCGGCGCTCCTGTTGATCCCGTTGTTTTGGTAGCTTCAGACGGTTACGCGGTCTCAACTCAGGTTGAGGAGTTTATCAAGCATTTCATTACCATGGAAGGCGAGAGCGCGCCCCTTATGGTGGGGCCTGAAGTCAGCGGTGAGCTGAGTGTTAAATTCCTGCTCTATATAAAAACCGCCAATGAATCGATCTGTTTTGTAGAAGATACCCTGAATGTAGGAGAAATCTTTGAGACTCTGGAGATGGTCGAGGCAGAGAACTACAGGTTTGTAGCCAGCGACGGGTTTTCCTTTGACGTGGCCGTCGCCGATGTTGGTGAATGTACTTTGTACAAGAGCGAAGAATCGGTAAACGCCACGCTGCCCGGTCTTTCCGGCGGTGACCTGCGAGATGTCCTGTATATAGAGGCAGTTCAATAATTCATGGCGTGACACCGCTGTTGCAGGGGATGTAGCGGCGGCAGCAAAAACCCTATGAAGCGGTATTGGGGCGGCCCGGCGGGCCGCCCCGGTATCCGTTCTTAATATCATATAACAGGCTGCTTGCAATGAATGGCAGTTTCATTTCACAACAGTCAAAAGGAAAGGTGTTATGATAATGCTTAAAAACAGGCATGGCTCCGCTGTCATGGTTTTGTTTTTTTTGCTTTTTGCACTTAGTTTTGTTCCCCTGGCAGGTTGTGGCGATGGCGAAGGTCAGGGGGTTGATGATTCAGCTACCATGATTGTGGTCGATCAGTTAGGCCGGGAGGTAGAACTGCCCGCAAAAATTGACAGGGTTGTAACAAATTATCCCATGGCCACACAAATTATCTACGCGCTGGGCGCAGGGGATAAACTGGTCGGTTGTGAAAACAGTGCCCAGCGGGCCGACTTCCTTGCCCAGATCGACGATACATTTATTGAACTGCCCGAGGTGGGCAGTCCCAATGAGATCAATGTCGAGACAACACTTTCCCTTGATCCCGATGTTGTAATCGTTCGCTGCAGTATCAGCACCGAACAGGTTGAAAATCTTGAATCCCTGGGCATCAAGGTGCTGGGGATGAATTGCGAGGATCTCGACTTGATGAGCGAAGCGGTAGCGATGATGGGTAAAACCCTGGGGTGTGAGAATAAATCAGACGACTATATCAGCTACTACCAGGATCAGCGCAATATGATCAAAAAAAGGCTTACCAACCTCAAGGAAGATGAAAAGGTCGGTGTTTACCTGAACAGGGGACACATGAATACCTTTGGGGGAGATGTTTATCAAACCGACGTGCTGGAACTGTGCGGTGGGTGGAACGTGGCGGAGGAGTTAAGTGGATGGGCTACCACCTCCAAGGAACAACTCCTGTTGTGGGATCCTGAATATATCCTGGTTTTAAGCTATAGTTCGGATACACCGGAGTCGGTGCTGGCCGATCCTGATCTGGCGCCGGTTAAGGCTGTTAAGGAGGGCAATGTGCTGTGGTTCCCTTCCGAGCTTGCATCATGGGATTACCCATCAATGCAGGCTGTGCTGGGACTGCTCTGGTGTGCAAAAACGCTTCATCCCGACAAATTCAAGGACATTGATGTGCTAGAGTATGCAGATGATTACTTCGTAAAATTCTTTGGCAAGAGTTTTACAGAACTCGGTGGCACTCTCTAGCCGGAGAGGGGACTTGACTGAGGGGGAGGGGACTGTGGCGGTTCAAAGCAGGTTTAATAATGCAAAAAACAGAAAGTTGCTTTTGGGTGTGCTTGCCCTTCTTGCTGCTTTTTTAATCTCCATGAACCTGGGCAGATATCCTATAGATCCGGTCAGTATGCTCAAGCTGGTGCTGTCGAAACTCGGGGTGGCAGTAGATCTTGGCCAAAGTGCAAATTCTATGAAAATTGTATTCTGGAATGTGCGGCTGCCCCGGACCATCCTGGCCATCGGGGTTGGGGCGGCTCTGGGCTCCTCAGGTGCAGTGTTCCAGGGGCTTTTTCAAAATCCGCTGGTTTCACCTGACATTCTTGGTGTATCTTCCGGGGCCGGTTTCGGGGCTGCAATTGCCATCATGTTCCTGGGGGGCGGGACCTTATCGGTACAGTTCATGGCCTTCCTTTTTGGCATCGCAGGTGTTTTTATCGCCTACAATATTGCGCAGAGATCCCCAGAGCACACTATTGTGGTGCTGGTACTTGCAGGTGTTGTTGTGTCGGCTGTTTTTACCGCCGGCCTCTCATTTCTTAAGTATATAGCTGATCCCTACGAAGAGCTCCCCTCCATAGTATTCTGGACCATGGGAAGCCTTCATGCCGTGAATTGGAGGGATGTCTTATAT
>MTBK01279247.1_pt1 | contig 13164 bp, 13 predicted proteins | sample 1535981 | NCBI WGS metagenome assembly MTBK01 (sample SAMN06109225, study PRJNA356200) | anaerobic digester metagenome | isolation source: biogas reactors fed with pig manure or primary and secondary sludge | place: Spain | collected 2016-06-30 | reverse complement strand
GTCCTGGGAATAGCCTTCTTTATCTACCTCGGGGCGCGCATCTTCAGCCGCGGCCTGCTGCAGTTCGACCGGACTATATCGCTCAAAGAGATAGGAAAAATGATGCGCAAAAAATATTAGGCGGCTCTCCACAATGGGAATTCAAAAAAGGAACGCTTCGGGCGTTCCTTTTAATCAATTTTATCGATCCTGATTCCCCGGTTTCAGATCGTTATTTTCAGGCTTCCTGCTTTGCTTTTTCCAGGTAATAGCGCAGCGCCCGCGGGGTAATTCCCAGCAGCTCCGCCGCCTTGACCTGATTTCCAAAGGTGATCTCCAAAGCCAGCTCGATGATCCGCCCGGCAACCCTTTCCCGCCATGTTTTCAGATCTTCCTGCAGACTGCTGAAGTCAAAACCTTCCTTTAGATCCACCTCTGCAGTAAGCAGATACTCGAAGCGGCCCAGCAGCCGGTCAAGCTTCTTTCCCTGGGGGTGACTCCTGAAAAGGGCTTCCTTTTCAACATCAACAGCGGCGCTCTCCTCTACAAGGTCGCCTTCTTTTTCAGCTGCTTCCGCACTATCAGGCTTTATCCGCGCTGGAAGATCATCTGTTCCGATAAGCTGCCCCTTGCTTAGAAGCACCGCCTGGGCCACGGTGTTGGCCAGCTCCCGGATATTGCCCGGCCAGGTATGCTTCTGCAATAGCTCCATAGCCTCGCTGGAAAATTTTTTCGAATCAGCTCCCTTTTCTCCTCGCTCTTTCTCCAGAAAGAAACTTACGAATAATGGAATGTCCTCCGCCCTTTCGCGCAGAGGCGGGATAACCAGTGAAGCCACATCAAGCCGGTAAAAAAGATCTTCACGAAACCTGTTCTCCTCCACCCGCGCCGCCAGATCGGCATTTGTTGCCGCAATAACGCGCACATCCACCTTGCAAAGTTCCTCGCCCCCCACCCGCAAAAAATCCCCTGTCTCCAGAACACGGAGCAGCTTGATCTGGATCGCCGGGCTGGCCGAGTCAATTTCATCCAGAAAAAGCGTACCCTTGTGGGCCATCTCGAAGATGCCCTTTTTTTTGCTGGTGGCCCCCGTAAATGATCCCTTCTCATGGCCAAAAAGCTCGCTTTCCAGCAGCGTTTCAGTAAAAGCGCCGCAGTTAAAAGCCATGAAGGGCCTGTCGCTGCGGTGGCTCACAGAGTGAATGTAGCGGGCCATGACCTCTTTCCCCGTCCCTGTCTCACCCTGGATCAATACTGTGATATTTTTATTCGCGATTTTCCGGGAAGCAGCAATAAGGCTGAGCATTTTTTTATTTTTACCCGCAACAAAGCCGAGCTCCTTGTGGGAGAGCGAAAGTCTCTCCAGCTCGGCGCGCACATCCAGGGCTCTTTCCAGCAGCTTCTCCATCTCATCAATATCGCCAAAGGGCTTCTCCACATAATCGAAGGCGCCCGATTGTATCGCCTCCACCGCAGACTTTACCGTGGAGTAACCGGTAATAATGATCACTTCACAGGCAGGCTGCACTTTCTTGATCTCACGGAGAATCTCTATACCGTTGAGATCAGGAAGCTTGAGATCAACAAGAGCCACATTGAAGCGGTGATCCTTGAGCCGTTCCAGCGCCTGGCGCCCGCTATTTGCTGTAGCCACACGGTATCCCTTTTTTTGCAACAGATAAGAAAAAAAATTGCAGACCTCCTGCTCATCATCCACAACGAGGAACCACGGTTCTGCTGTCACCTAGGGGCCTCCTTCTTTCTGCGGCGGCTCTCCGGCGTCATCCGCTAAATCATTATCGCTACAGTAGGCTTTCTCCAGAGGCAATATGAGGCTGAAAGTGCTTCCCCGGCCCACAACACTTTCCACATCAATAACACCCCCGTGCGACTGGGCAATCCCCAGGCTCACCGAGAGGCCCAGCCCGGTGCCCCTGCCCACACGCTTTGTTGTAAAGAAAGGATTGAATACATGAGGCAGGTCAACATCATCGATCCCATTCCCGTTATCCTGAACATTCACCGCCACGATTTTATCGGAAAAGCAAGTATCTATAATTATTATTCCTTTTTCCCCATTTTCCCCGTGCATCGTCCTGTTCTCGATGGCATCCTTGGCATTAAGCAGCAGGTTGATAACAATCTGCTCCAGCCCATGTTCATTTCCCAGCAGCACGGGCAGCTCCGGCGAAAGATTCTTCACCAGTTCAACATTACTCTTTTCAATCTGATATGAAAGCAGGGAGAGGGCGCTCTCCACAACTTCATTCATATTGATCTCTTCAAATGTGTACTCTTCCTGACGGGAAAAAGTGAGCAGGTTCTGGATAATCCGCTGGCAGCGGGTGCCGCTATTCTTGATGTCCCTGATGAGCTGGAAATGCGGACTGGAGGGATCTGTCTCTCTGAGCAGCAATTGGGAATTACCCACTATGGCCGTAAGGGGGCTGTTCAGCTCGTGGGCCACCCCGGCGGACATCTCCCCCATGGAGACAAATTTGATGGAATCGACAAAGCGGGTCACATCCTTGGCATAATAAGTCACGCCATAGGGCTCATTGTCCGCAGTGTAAGCCGGGTATGCAAAGATATCGAGCACCCTGTTAAAGCGGGTTCGCGATTGCAGATAAGCCGTTCTCTGAGTGCGGATGACCTGATCGGCCAGGCAGGGGTTGCACTTTGATTCACGGCCGTAAAAAAGATGATGACATTTTTGTCCCAGAATATCCTCCTCAGGCATGGTGAAAAAATCCATTACCGCCTGGTTCACCCTCTGGATCCGGTAATCACAGTTTATAAAAACAAGAAGATCCTTCACCGCAGAAAAGGTAATCTCCCACTCCTGCTTATGCTGCCAGACCTCGTTGTACAGGCGGGCGTTTTCCAGTCCCACCGCAAGCTGGTCGGCGACCTGCTCCAGAAAAAGCAGGTCGCTGTCATCAAAGCCCTTATCACAGATCACCTCAAGCACCCCGATAACCTTCTCCTTGACCAGAAGCGGTATAAGGACCGTGGGGGAAAGATCGCTGTTTTTTGCGCCGCTCTTACCGTTGCTCCGGGGATCGATGAGGATGGTTTTTTTCTCGCTGAGAACCTGCCAGAAAGCCTCCGTCACCTTTTCCCCTTTTGCCTCCCCCTCATCCTGCGCATCCTCATCCAGGGCGACCTCATCACTTTGGTGATTGCTCACAAAAACAGTGCGGCTCACCATTGTCCCCTTATCTATGACGTAGAGGCTGAGCGTGTCAAAAGAGACCACCGCCTGCAGTTTGGGAATTACATTTTCAATGATCTCCTGAAAAGACATCTCAATGCCGATCCCCTTGGCCAGCTGGTTGATAATCTCCAGCTGGATATTGCGCCGGGTAGTTTCGTAGATCTTCTTCTTTAGCTCCACATAGTAAGATTTCTTCGAGCTGTGAATCCCTGTGAGCTTCTCAATGAGCTCTTTTTTATTTTTGATTACCATTCAATTCACCCTTGTTTAAAAGTCAAAGTGCAGACTGGAATATTTCAATGATGTCGGAGACATCGGCATCACGCGGATTGGTAATGAAACAGGCATCTTTGATGGCATTCTCGCTTAACTCCGGCAGCACATCCTCAGGCAGGCCCAATTCGGCAAGGCCTGAGGAAATACCCACATCCTGGGCCAGCTCCCAGACCATGGCAATAGCTTTTTCTGCAGCCTCGCGTGGAGTCATCTGCTCCACCCGCGCCCCCATGGTAGCGGCAATGCGCACATACTTATCGATTGAGGAAAGAAGGTTGAACCGCATCACATGGGGCAGGATAATGGCGCTGATCTCTCCGATGGGCAAATCGAGCAGTCCCCCCACCTGGTGCGTCATGGCGTGCGCCAGTCCGAGAACGGCATTGGAAAAAGCAATTCCTGCATGGATGCTCGCTTTCCCCATGGCCACCTTGGCCTCTTCATTGACCTGGCTGGCCACAGAGGCGCGCAAATTATTTGAAATCAGATCAATGGCATGCAGGGCATGTATATCAGTCATATCCGTCGCCGCCAGTGAAAGGTATGCTTCAATGGCATGGCTCAGCGCCTCCATCCCCGTCTGGGCGGTAACGCGACTGTCAATAGTGGAGAGGATCAGCGGATCGGTAATGGAGATATCAGGCATCAGCGATTTGGAAATGATAGTCATCTTAATCCTTCGCTCGCTATCGGCGATTATGGAAAACTGGGAAACCTCCGAGCCCGATCCGGAAGTGGAGGGAATTACAATCAGGGGAGGTAGCGGATTTTCAAGGAGGTCTATTCCTTCGTAATCCTGAATCCTGCCCTTATTCGTGGAGAGAGTGGCCACCGCCTTGGCAGCATCAATGGTGCTGCCCCCGCCTATGGCCAGCACCGCATCGCAGCCCGTTTCGGCATAAAGCTGCGCTCCCTCCTGCACCTCGTAATCGCGCGGGTTGGCTGAAAAATCGGACCAGATCTGGTAGTCCAGTTCCGCCTCCTCCAGGTAAGGCAGCGCCTTGTCAACCCAACCGTGCTTGATAATTCCCCTATCGGCAACAAGAAAAACCCGGGAGGAGCCCAGGCGGCTGCAACATTCACCAGCCTGGTTGATAGAACCTTTGCCAAAGATTATTTCCGGAGCCATGAATTTGCTGATATACACAGCCTCTATTTTCCTTCCCTAAATGGTAGATAAAAAGCGGTACAACAAAACTGTATTCCCACACTTTATTGATCTGATCTTTCTGCGAAGAGGGGAAAAACCCTTTTTTCCGCTCACAGAAAAAGAAAGAAATAGCCCCGGCACTTTTCACCGGGGCCTATCGTCATGCTGAACACCACAGGAACGCTTAAGCTAAGAAGCTGCTTTCTCCTTCTGCAGAACAGCTTTTTCTTCAACATCACCGATTTCGGGTACGAGCCCGTAACCGAGATTGCTTTCCATTATTTTTTTGCAGGCGGCTCTCTGTTCAATGGTACAACCGCACTGCTCTGCCTCTTCTTTTGTCAGTTGTTTTGCAAAAGCTCCGGCACTGCAAAACATGACCCACCCGTTTAAGCCCTGATACTCTTTCCAGTGCGGGCATTGAACCAATTTTTCCATTGTCGTCACCCCTTTCCTGGTTAGATTTCTTTGTAATTAGAAATCAGGTTTTACCGTCTCGTTCCTAGATCTTGCCGTTGGCGGCAAGGTCCGTCTTTTTCGATACCAAGGGACGCAGGTAAGCTCCCCAGTAAATGGCAGCCACAAAACCGGCCCCACCGATGATATTGCCAATGGTCACGGGAATAAGGTTGTTCAGGAAGAAACCCTGCCAGGTCAAACCCTGAATCACTTCGGGATTGAGCAGTCCGGCAAGAGCCGAGTTTTTAACCAGAGCCAGCCCCATGGGAATGAAGTACATGTTCGCAACACTATGCTCAAACCCGGCGGCAACAAAAGCGGCGATGGGAATCATGATTGCCAGGATCTTGCCGATAACATCTCTTCCGGCGCTGGCCAGCCAGACAGCCAGGCAGACCAGCCAGTTACAGAAAATCCCTCTGAAGAGAGCCTCTACCCAGGGCAGCGAAGCCTTGGCTGCAGCAACATTTACCGCCCGCACTCCAATGGCGCCGCCGTTGGCTTTCCAGATCCCCGAATAGTAGAAAAGGAAAACCACCAGTAACGATCCTACAAAGTTAAACAGGTAAACCCAAAACCAGTTGTTCAAAAGCTGTTTGCCACTGACTTTCTTCTCCAGGAAACCGGTCATGATCATGTTGTTCCCCGTAAAAAGCTCTGCGCCGCCGAGCACAACCAGAATCAGACCCAGGGAGAAGGAGACTCCTCCTATGAGGCGGGTCAGGCCGTCACCGACAATTGCCGCCAGGTCGTTGGTGATAATGGTGAACATGATTGCACCCAGGGCAATGTAGGCGCCTGCCAGGATAGCCAGCGGAATCAGCGAACTCATCTTGGTTGTCGCCTTCGCCTGAGCCACACCAACAAAGGATTTGCAAATCTCCGCCGGCGGGTTAAAGGAAACAACTGGTGTCATTATTGCCGGTTTGGGATCCGGCAGCGGCTCCGGAGCCGGGACAGAGCCTACTCCGATGTTCAGTTCCATGCTCCCGAGACACTCCTTTCTCTTGGCCTCGGTGCACCCGATCTTAACCAGAAACTCGGGGTTGACCGGGCGGTTGAAAGCGGCCAGCTCACAATAAGAAACAGGACCTCCTACAGAATCGTATTCCTTCCAGAACTCGCACCTGTTAGCCACTTTACAAACCTCCTTCACTATATTTTTTCTTTTACCTATCTATATTGCAAAACCTGTGCCAGGTGTTGAGGGTAAACAAAAACCGCTCTAAGCGGGCTAAAAGGCCATTATATGCTGGTTTTTACCGCTCCAGTCATTGGATATAAAAAATGGAGAAGGTTGCCGCACACAAAAAGGTAACCAAAGTGACGCATTTACGTCACTTTGGTTACCACAAGGGTGCTTTGCCCTCCCTTTGAAGGCTCTTTTACTGAAGCTCTTTACCCCGGCCCCGCTATCTACCCGGTTCCTTTCAGCTTTTTCCTGCCGCTGGCGAATCTCCAGCTTTTCCTAAAAAGATATTCCAACATGCCTTTCCCGGATCCTGCCCAAAGGTATAAAAAAAAGCCCTAGGCAGAAGCTATTTCAGACCAGGGAGGTGAAATAAAATGATCCAGCTAACTCAAAAAGAGCGCCTTCTCTTAGAAGACCAGAAAGCGCACGAGGAGCTCTGCATCTTAAAGTACAGCTCCTATGCCCAGCAGGCGAAGGACCCCCAGTTGAAACAGCTTTTCACAACCTATGCCGGACAGGAACAGCAGCACCTGGATACAGTCAACCAGATCCTGGCAGGACAACAGCCGGCAATGGGGTCTGGACAGCAGCAAGCCCAACCGCCGCCGCCGGGTCCGGAGGGAATCGGCAGGCAGCTCGCGGCAGATGCGCAAAATGATGCCGCCATCTGCCAGGATATGCTTTCCACCGAAAAGTATATCTCTGCAACCTATGACACGGCCATCTTCGAAATGATCGATGCCAATGTGCGCCAGGCGCTCAACCATATCCAGAAGGAAGAGCAGCAACACGGCGAAGGGATTTTCAACTACATGCAGAGCAAGGGCTACTACAAGCCCAAGTAGAGGCCGGGTTCCATCCCGGCCCGAGCACCAGGTGCAACCCTAGGGGCGGGGTTCCATCCCCGCCCGCTGCCATCCATCCCCAAACCGAACACCAGGCGCAACCGCAGGGGCCGGGTTCCACCCCGGCCCGCTGGCTTCTTCGCCCCAGTCTATTCTTTGGGCATGAGCTGCTCGACGAGATTGAGCACGGAGAAATGACCTCCTGTAAGCGGCGCCATCTGCGTCTCCCGGCCGAAAATATGATCGCGGATCTCCGGTGCTGTCAGAGATTCGCCCGCCAGCCCTGCTACTTTCTGGCGCAAATCGCGCAGATATTCCAGGAAGGAGGCCATTGCTCTTTTGCCATCAGGGACAACCCGCCCCAGGGAGGTATAGAGGGTCAGCTCCTCTGCCGGCAGGGCCATCAGCTTCTCCAGCGAGGCAATGATTCCGTTGATATCCTCATCAGCCCGGAGCACCTTCAAATTTTCTGATACGAAAAGATCACCGCTAAAACACCAACCCTTCTCCCGCTCAAAAAGAACGATATGATCAAGGGAGTGTCCCGGCGTCTCGATAACTTCAAAACTGTAATGTTTCGTCCTGATTGTTTCGGGCAGAGGCTGGACCTCCGTCAGTTCCGGGTAGCCCCAGACCATCTCCTGGTATTCAAGCAGTGGAAAGCCATTTTTGATCAGCGGAATAGCCAGAGGGTGGGCGTATATTTCCAGCCCCAGCTGCTGCTTAATGAAAGCGTTGGCCCCGATGTGATCTTCATGGTGGTGGCTGTTCACCACCAGCTCAACTTCCTGCTTTTCGAGAAAACCGCCCAGCTCCTCAACGGTATAAGCACAGCCTGTGTCAATAAGCAGGCCGTCCACCAGGTAGGCGGCGGTCCAGTAGAGCACAGTTCCTTCCATCTCCCGCCCCATCATCAACTGAACAACCTCTCCCAAGCGATTAACCTTTAACATGCAATCCCTCCATTTTTAATTATAGGCCAACTCTTTCTGCACCAGGGGCAGATCCCGCATAGTGACAATTCCCAAAAGGGGCTCTTCTGCACTGCCGCCATGGGTGATCAGGACAGCATCGAGCTTTTTGCCGCGCTGATAAAAGCGGTAGAAAAGATCCTGGATTTCAAACAGTGTTGTCTTTGCGCCAACGAGCCTGAAATTGTCGCCATGCTCTGTATATTTCAGAACCTCGGCCACGGTGGTATCTTCCAGAGGGTCCTTGTTTTCCATGGTCTTCCCCAGCCAGCGGCTGATGGTGTTCATCGTCAGGAGAGCCACGATAACCCCCTCGTCAGTAACAGGCAGCTGGGAGTAAGAATGGTGGTACAACAGTTTCACCGCTTTGCTGAGGGGGTCTTCATCTTTCACTGTGACGACTTTTTTTTTGAAGAGCGGCAGCACCCGGGGCGGTTCCAACAGGTGTGCGGCAATTCTCTCGATTACAGCCACCGCCTCGTCATCGGGCACGGCAATAATCCGCCCGTCGGTGCGATTGTGAACAATAGCGTTGCGCAGTTCGCCCAGTTCCAGCAGATCAACACGATACTGTTTCACCAGCGGTTCGATCCGGCAGGCGGATTTTACCAGTTCATAAAATTTCAAGAAGCGATCCGGAGCCACAATTCTGCGCAGAGCCTGCTCTATTCGACAATAAGCATCTAAAAACCGGTCAGCATTGTTTCTCAAATCAATCATCCCATCAAAAAGCTATCTTTTGCCCTTCTTTATGTGACTATTTCGGCAAAGGTGTCCTCACTCCTGCATGAACAGCTAACAGCCCGGTTATTTGCTCCCGGGCTGTTAGCTGGATGCAGTAAAGAATACAAATTTCATTTCAGGTAATGTCCTGGCCACTGCACCGTCAATGCTTGCAGATCCGGCAGACCAATGTGACCCATAAGATGCAATACATTGCGCCGCCCCTCTGCTTCCCCTCCTGCGGCTTTGCGCCTGCCCGGAATCAAAACAGGGCGGCTGCTGGAGTTGCCCCGGAAAGTCCTGTTTATGGGCTAAAGCTCTGCACGGCGAAAAGAGAGCACAGCTGCAAGCAAGAAGGCAGCGGCCACCATAAGAGGCGCCGGCAGCGCCGGCAGGATATCCGCCGGAGCAGCGATCCCTTTCAGCAGCTCCGGGATGAGTGAATTTAGCCGGTAGGGCATATATTTCCCCGCAGCTGTCTGATCGAGAAAAAGTTGCGGCAGCCAGAGCAGCATCATGGCGGCAAAGGCAAGCCCGCCGGCGGCGATCTGCCCCCGTAAAAGCGCCGAGGCGCTGAGAGTGATCGCCAGTATGAGCTCCAGGTAGAGCACCATCAAGGCTGCGCTCCAGATCACCGGTCCCACCGGCGGCGCGCCCATAAGCGAGGCGGTGTAAAGAGATGCCAGAAGCGTTCCCGAGCCCACTGTGAGCACAATGCCCGCGGAGTAAGCGGCAAATTTTGACCAGAAGTAGGGCAACCGGCCCACCGGCCGGGTGAGCACCCAGGCGCTCACGCCCCGCTCCCTCTCACCGGCCACCGCCCCCATCGCCGTGAAAATGACAATAATCGCTCCCACCTGGGAGAGGTTTTTGCAAAAATAGCTGATCAGCGCATCTTCAGGGCCCAGCTCCGGCATGATGAAGGTGATCCCCTCCGCTCCGCGCATCAGCTGCTCCATGATCTGCGGCATATACTTTGCCCCGATAGGGTCCAGAATGGCGAAGAAGAGCCCTGTCAGCAGCAGCGCCGGCAGCCTGAAGGTCCGCCAGAGCTGCCGCATATCCTTAATAAAGAGCGTTTTCACCGGTAAGTCCCCCTTCATTCTCACGGTAGCCCGCCTGGCGGAGCAGTTTCAGGAAGATCACCTCAAGATCCTCATGCTGCCGCTCATAGCCGGTCACCACCGCACCGCAGCGGGCCAGCAGGGGGAGCAGCTGCTCCTCCATCTGCGGCAGTTCCTCCGGCGACGACTCAACAGCGATTCCACCGGGAAAGAGCTCAACGTTTTGGACCCAGGGATGAGCGCGCAACTCGCCGGGCAGCCCGGCCGGCGCCGCCTCACGGAAGCTGATCCGGTAACGGGGCAGCCGGTAGCGCTCCAGCAGGCTCTCCAGCGATGACTGCAGCAGGAGCCTCCCCCGGTAGAGTACCGCCAGGCGGTCGCAAACCCGCTCCACATCGGCCAGCACATGGCTGGAGAAGAAGACGGTGGCTTTGCCGCGCAGCGAAGCGAGCAGCTCCAAAATTTCCAGCCTTCCCACAGGATCAAGGGCGGAGACAGGCTCATCAAGGATGTAGAGCTCAGGACGGGGCAGCAGCACACAGGCCAGCCCCAGGCGCTGCTTCATCCCCCGGGAATAACCGGCCACGCGGCGCTTCGCCGCTGCAGTCAGGTCGAAGCGAGCCAGGATCTCACTGGCGCGGGCCCGCCTCTCCTTAGCCGGGATATCGTTTACCGCCCCCACGAACTCGAGCACTTCACCCCCGGTGAGGGCCTCGGGGAAAACCGGTTCCTCGGGCAGATAGCCGATTCTTCTCTTCAATTCACGGGAAAGTCCGGGGCGCACCTTTTCCCCCAGCAGGGCGGCGCTCCCACCCGAGGGATTGAGCAGCCCCATCAAAACCTTGATTGCCGTCGTCTTTCCCGCTCCGTTGGGGCCCAGAAACCCATACACCGCTCCCCGGGGAACCTCCAGTGAGATCCCCTGCAGAGCCTGGTGGCCGTGAAAACTTTTGCTCAGATCCCGGAGCTCAACGGCTTTCACTGCTCCGCCCTCCCGAATAGAAAGTAAGCTATGGGTCCAAAAAAGTTGATCAAAACGATAAACACAATCCAGAGCGGCAGTGAAAGAGTGCGCGTGCTGCGCCGGCGCAGCAGATCCACCAGCGCCCAGACCATCAAAGCAAACTGCAACAGTACAAGGGGCCATAATTTCAGCAAAATTTGAAGGAGCTCACCGGCAGATAGATCCATCTCTATTACCTCCTTTTTCCTCATGTTCCTGAATGGTTTGACTATAATCCGGCAGTCAGATAGAGCCTGCCATTACCGTTTACCTTTCCGGCGCTGTCTCACACACTCTGTTAGCAGGTATTCTATCTGTCCGTTTATGGAGCGGAAGTCATCCTCCGCCCAGGCCGCCAGTTCCCTCCACAGGGACGATGATATCCGCAGCAGCAGTTGTTTTTTTTCTTTATTCTTGTTCGTCATCTATCAATGTCCCCTGCTTTTTTGATCAATAGATGGAGCCGCTGTTGACCACTGGCTGGGCATCTCTGTTTCCGCAGAGAATGACCAGCAGATTGCTGACCATGGACGCCTTGCGCTCTTCGTCCAGCTCTACAATTTCGTTTTCATTGAGCTTGTTAAGCGCCATCTCCACCATGCTCACCGCACCTTCCACAATCATCTGCCTGGCATCGATGATCGCCGATGCCTGCTGCCGCTGCAGCATGGCTGCGGCAATTTCCGGAGCATAGGAGAGGTGGGTGATCCTGGCCTCCATGATCTCCAATCCGGCCAGATCCACCTTTGACTGGATCTCCTCCCTTAATCTCTCCGCCACCTCCTGGCTGCTGCCGCGAAGTGAACGTTCATTGTCGTCATCCGAAAGACCGGATATATCATAAGGATAGAGCCGTACTATATTTCGCAGTGCCGAATCGCTCTGAATGGATAGGAACTCCGTGTAGTTGTCTACATTGAAAACCGCCTTCGCGGTATTTACAACTCTCCAGATCACCACGATCCCGATGATAATGGGGTTGCCAAGACGGTCATTGATCTTCTGCCTTTCATTGTTCAGAGTCATCGCTTTGAGCGAAATTTTTTTGTTCAAAAAGGTCACATTGGCTGTCTGGCTTTTCTCTCTGTCAACAGCCTGGGCCACAGATATGATCCCCGATGATGTAACCGCCGCCGCCGGATTGACCGCTGTGGTAAAGGGGTGGACAAAGTAGAAGCCTTCGCCCCTGAGGGTGCCGTAATATCTGCCGAAGAGGGTCAATACCAGGGCTTCGTTTGGCTTCAACACCTTCAAGCCTGCAAAGATGATCGGGCCGATGATGAGCAAATAGATCGAACCTGCCACGATAAAGAGCACTCCTGAAGCGGCCTCCTGGTTCGCAGTCACCCTGATCCCCATGATGAACAGCAGCAGCGCCAGGAGCATGAGAACAATATTCAGCAGCAGTATGGGCATCCCGGCAATTGATCCCGCCATAACCTCCTGATCATGCCTTTTCTCCCCGCCCGGCCCAATATTTCCTGACATTTGACCAACTCCTTTGCAAAATATGATATCATTTTAATATTATAACCATATTACCCCTCCACCTGGTAAATGTCAACAGTATTTATTTAGGCAAATATAATATTAAGATAATCTAACATTGTTTCTTTGTTTTTACATAAAATTAGCAAGGCCGCTTTATATGCCGCTATGGGATTTTACTGCTGCTAATACATGCACCTTATGTCTATGGTGCTATTTCAATGCTGTCCACAGCGGTTAAATCCCGACTGCTATAGCCGTAATTGATTGTATGATCAGGCGAGGGGAAACACTGTTATGATGAAGGTAAACCCGAAAGAGCGCCCCCGCCTCAAACCGGCGGGGGCGCTCTTATCGATTGCACATGACAGGCCGGCTCAGCCGGCTTTTCTCACATTAACAGCGCAAACCTTGTATTCGGGAATGCCCGAAACAGGGCAGAGCGCATCATTGGTTAGCAGATTCGCCGCAGCTTCGTGATAGTGGAAGGTCATGAAAACATGGCCGGGCCTGACTTTTTCCGTCAGGGTCACCCTGGCGGTGACCTCTCCGCGCCGCGAGTTGAGCCGGGCCAGGTCGCCCTCCACCAGATCGAGCCGGGCGGCATCCTCGGGGTGGATCTCCACAAATTCCTCGGGACGGTGTTCCTCCAGAGGTACGGAACGGCGGGACATTGTTCCGGTATGGTAATGGAACATGTGCCGCCCCGTGGAGAGAACAAAAGGGTACTCCTTGTCCGGCAGCTCGGCAGGCGCTTTGTAATCCACCGCCGTGAATTGCCCCAGCCCGCGTGAAAA
>MTBK01154921.1_pt1 | contig 13166 bp, 11 predicted proteins | sample 1535981 | NCBI WGS metagenome assembly MTBK01 (sample SAMN06109225, study PRJNA356200) | anaerobic digester metagenome | isolation source: biogas reactors fed with pig manure or primary and secondary sludge | place: Spain | collected 2016-06-30 | reverse complement strand
CTTTGGGCTCACTTCTGACCCAAGCTATTGTTTTGTCAAAAATCGCGCCTCCCGGCGCAACTTGTGATGTAGCACCTTGGACTGATTAGTATAGACCATTTTTTGGTCTGTGTCAAGGGCTTTGTTCTGGATTTCAAAAACTCATTTCTCCAGAACGGTGGGTTCGCTTGTTTTTCAAAGTACAACGTGCCTTATTTGGTGCACGAACGTCCATTATATGCATTTTCAACAAAGTGTCAAGGGCAAAATCGACCAATTTGCGATCAATTTCACAAAATCACGACGTTTTCGCACTTTTTTGGGTTTTTCAATGAGCTTACTCATCCTTTACAACAAATTCAAACCGAACTTGATTTGTAAAGTGCTTAAAACACAAGTTCACCCCGCAGGATGAACTTGTTAGTCTTATTACAAAGGCTATTTTCTTTTAGGCACGGTAGTCCCTAAGCACTTTTGCCAGGCGTTTGATGCCTTCCTCAATCTCGTCATCTTCCAGCGCGCAGAAGGGCAGGCGCACGAACTGATCGCCACCTTCCATATAGAAGCCACGCCCATCGGTGAGTTGCAAGCCATTCTCTTTGCCGAGTTTCAGGAGCGTGTCCATCTTAATCGGTTTCTTAACAAACGCGCCAATAAAGAAGCCACCATCCGGCACAACCCAGTCGCACAAATCGCTCAGTTCTTCGGCCATGGCTTTTGCCATCACATCGCGACGGTGGCCATATAAAGCTTTCAATTCTTCCAGCTTTTCATCCAGCCAGCCACGTTTGCAAAACTCATACACAATCGCCTGATCGACATAGCTGGCATTGATATAAGTATCTTCCGCAATTCTCAAAGTCCGCGCGATAAGTTCTTCAGGCAGAATCATCACGCCCACACGCAAACCAGGGGCAATCAACTTGCTGAACGATGTCATCATCAAAGTGATATCCGGTGCCATCTCCCAGCATGAAGGGATGTTTTCGCCGTTATAGCGCAGACGGCGGTAAGGCAAGTCTTCAATGATGCGGAAGCCATACTCTTTTGCCAAAGCAACCAGCTCTTTGCGTTTTTCAAGGGGCATCAGGCTTCCGGTTGGATTTTGGAAATCAGAAACCACATAGAAAAAGTCAACCTTCTCACCTCTGGCCAGTTTTTCTTTGAGTGGCGCAAAGTTCAAACCGTCTTTTTCGATAGGGCAAGGCACAAGCTGGGCCTGGGCGCGCTTAAGTTGCGTTACAGTGCGGTCGTAGGTGGGCTCTTCAATGGCGACGGTCAGGGAGCCTATCGGGAATGAACGCAAAACATGGTCCAAAACACACAATGAACCCGTGCCAATGACCACGCGACTGGCGTCCACGTCATACTGTTCTGCCACCCAATCGCGCAAAGGCGGGAAACCGGCCGCTTTGGCGTATTGCAAGATTTTTTCAGGGTAATCCTGCAAAGCGGTTTTTACGCAAGCCTGAAGTTTCTCTGTCGCAAAACTTTGCGTTGGGGGAACACCACGGGTGAGCGCAATGATTTTTTCCATATAGTATTCAATCTCCTTTATAGCTTTTTTATCTGCCCTAATCTTAGCATGAATTAAATAACTTTGTTGGGATACGGAAAAAACACCCCAAGCCTGAAACTATTCTTCCCGCCACAAAAAACAGGGGTCAGGTCGCTGGTTTTTATCGCGCGTAGCGCAAAAGGTTTTAACGGGCTGTGAATGATAACCTGCCGCTTGGATCTCATTTTGTGGCCACAGATTGAAAGTTTCTGGTTTTTCCATTAGGTCGCTTTGCCAGGTGCCCTTGAAATAGGTTTTATAAACATTGTCCTCGCCATTATTCTCAAGCGTAAAGCCATAAATGTGTCCCGCCATCTCCACCTTGGCAACCATCACATTGCCATCTTCTTCAAACGAGATTTCAGCTTCGAGCAATCTTCCGGCGTCTTCAAACCAAATGAACCATGTCCCTTTCCAGTAGTCCACAAAACTGATATATGGGCGCTCTACGGTTGGTGATGGAGTTTTTGTTGCCGCAGGCTGGCTGTCATCTTTTTTAACCGGCGTTTGTGTTTCTTCTTCTACAGCCTCAGCGACACCAAGAAGCGATTCAGGTGTCTTCGTTCCTGTTTCCATGTCTACAAAACTATCCGGGGTTGATGTCCAGTTTTCTTGTCCGGGCAGAGTTAAATTAGGGTCATGCGTCAGCTCGTAGGTCGCCCGCGCGCCACTAAAAGGGATATCGGGTAACTTTCGCTCACATGCAGCGAGAAACAGCAAAGCTGCCAACAACAAACTGAACAACAATAATGAAATGTGTTTCCGCGAGTCAGGCATATTTTTATTTTACTCCAGATTCATAAATGGGTCATTTTCATCCTTCATTAGCGTTGTAAACACTAAAATGAGATTAAAAGGCTTTGCAAGTCGCAGAAGCATTCAATAATTGTGCTTTTACCGGTCGTCTCTGAAGTATAATAAGCCCGTTATACAACATTAAGAGGTACGAACATGAAACAAGGCTTAGATCTTCAAGACATTATTTTCAAGCTCCAGACTTACTGGGCCGGGCAGGGCTGTTTGATTTGGCAACCCTACTACTCCCAGGTCGGTGCCGGCACCATGAACCCCGCCACCTTCCTGCGCGTGCTGGGCCCCGAACCCTGGAAAGTGGCTTATCTTGAGCCTTCCGTGCGCCCCGATGACGGACGCTACGGCATCAACCCCAATCGGCTTCAACAGTTCTTCCAGTACCAGGTTATTCTCAAACCAGACACCGGCAACCCACAGGAGCTTTATCTGAATTCCCTGCTTGCCCTGGGTATTGACCCCGCCCAGCACGATATCCGCTTTGTGGAAGACAACTGGGAATCACCCGCGCTGAGTGCCTGGGGTCTTGGCTGGGAAGTCTGGCTTGACGGACAGGAAATCACCCAGTTCACCTACTTCCAGCAATCCGGTGGTGTGCAACTGGAGGTTCCATCGGTTGAAATCACCTATGGTCTCGAACGCATCGCCATGACCCTGCAAAATGTCAATCACTTTAAAGACATCCGCTGGAATGGCGAGCGCACATACGGTGATGTTTACCAGGTGGCCGAGCGGGAGCACAGTACCTATTATTTCGAAAAAGCTGACATTCCCCGCTTGCGCGAAATGTTCCGCCTCTTCGTGGAAGAAGCTGAAAACGCGCTTGAAGACGGCCTGGTGCTGCCCGCTTATGACAACATTGTCAAATCTTCGCACACTTTCAACATTATGGACTCGCGTGGCGCGGTGGGCTTTACCGAACGCCAGGCGCTTTTTGGCAAAATGCGCGATCTTTCCCGTCGTGTTGCCGAAGCCTACATCGCCCAGCGCGACGAAATGGACTACCCTTGGCTGAAAACCGAACAAGCCGAACTTGAGCTTGAAACTGCCAGTCTGCCTGTAATTGACACCAAACACGCTGACTTTTTGCTTGAAATCGGCACCGAAGAACTTCCCGTGGCAGATCTCGACTCCGCGCTTGAACAAGTCCAGCAAAGTTTCACAAAACGCCTGGAAGACGCGCGTTTGAGTTACAGCCAGCTTGAAGTCCTGGGTACCCCTCGCCGCTTGAGCGTGCTGATTAAAGACCTGCAAACCGCGCAGGAAGACCGCCAGGTGGAACTCAAAGGCCCACCCGCCGACCGCGCTTTCGACACTGAAGGCAAACCTACCAAAGTGGCTGAAGGTTTCGCGCGAGGCAAAGGTGTGGATGTCAGCGCGCTTGAAGTCAAGGACTTTGATAACGGACGCTATGTTGTGCTAAGCATGGAAGAAAAGGGCAAAAGTGCCATGGAAATCCTTGCTGAACAAATCCCGGAAATATGCGCCGGCATTCATTTCGTCAAATCAATGCGCTGGAACCAAAGCAAAGTGGCTTTCTCGCGTCCGGTACGCTGGCTGGTGGCGCTTTTGGGCGAGCATGTCGTGCCCTTTAGCTTCGCGGGTCTGCAAAGTGACCGTCTGACACGGGGTATGCGCTTCTCCGACGAAGCTGTTTGTAGCCTGACAAGCCCCGCGGACTATTTGCCTTATCTTGAACGCGAAGGCATCGTCTTAGATCCCAGCAAACGCCGTGAAATCATTTGGCAACAAGCTCAGGCACTCGCTCAAAAAACGGGCGGTCAACTGGAAGAAGACCCCGCCCTGTTAGACGAACTCACCAACTTGGTGGAGCGTCCCACGGCATTGTTGGGCAGTTTTGACCAGCGTTATCTGCATAACCTCCCCCCCGAAGTGCTCATCGCGGTGATGAAGAAACATCAGCGCTACTTCCCTGTACTCGACGCCAACGGGAATCTTAGCCAACATTTTATTATTGTACGCAACGGTGATGAAAAGAACGCGGATATCGTTGTGGATGGCAACCTACAGGTCATTTTGGCGCGCTTTGCCGATGCGGAGTTCTTTATCAACGCGGACCGCGAAAAGGCTTTGGAAGATTTCGTGCCCGAATTAGCCCAGCTCACTTTCCAAAAAGAACTTGGCTCCATGCTCGAAAAAACCACGCGCATCGAAAAACTCACCCAAGACCTGGCAGACCTACTCGCGCTTGACCCAACACAACAAAAAACAGCCGCGCGCATCGCCAGACTTTGCAAGGCTGATTTAGCCAGCGAAATGGTTGTGGAAATGACCGCCCTGCAAGGCGTGATGGGCAGATATTACGCGCGCCTGTCTGGTGAGCCCCAGGCGGTCGCGGAAGGCATTTTTGAGCATTATCTGCCCCGCAGCGCCGATGACATGCTCCCCACCCAACTTCCCGCCACGGTCGTGGGCATTGCTGACCGGCTGGACTCCATCGTTGGGCTTTTCGCGGTGGGTTTGGCGCCAACCGCCAACAAAGACCCCTTTGCCTTGCGTCGCGCTGCTTTGGGACTGAACCAAATTCTCATCGGACTTGGGCTTGAATTTGACCTTCAAAACGCTTTGCTACTGGCTGCCAGGAACTATGATCTGGAAATCTCCGCTGAAGTTATCCAAAGCGCGCTTGAGTTTATCCAGGGACGCCTGCACGGAGTCTTGTTGGATAAGGGCTATCGCTATGATGTTGTTGAAGCCGTTGAGCAAGTACAGGCGTCAAATCCCGCGAAGGCCGACCGCTACGCTGAACTGCTGAATAACTGGGTGCAGAAACCGGAATGGGAAACCCTGTTGCCTGCTTACAGTCGCTGCGCGCGCATTACGCGCAACATCAGCGAAACCTACGCCCTTGCGCCCGAAGTCTTGCAAGACCCCGCCGAACACGCCTTATATGAGGCTTTGAAGCAAACTGCACCGAACAACTTCGAAGAAGCGCTCCAGACAGTGGAAGGACTCGTGCCAGGCATCAACACCTTTTTCGATAACGTGCTGGTGATGTCCGATGACGAGAAAGTACGCCAAAACCGACTGGCACTGCTGCAGAAAGTGGTTGGCTTACTGTCACCTTATGCGGATATCTCAAAACTGGAAGGTTTTTAGAGAGTTCACTTAGTTGATTAAATAATTAAAGACGCTGGCAGTTATGTCAGCGTTTTTGCTATATGTATGCTTAAGACAATAATTACTTCAACAAGCATTCCTTGCCTGGCTTTTCCCTCATCCTGAACTTGTTCCAAGGCCCATTATCTTCCGCGTGGTTTCCAGATTTTCAGTTAAGGTCCTGCCCAAATAGATACCACCCAATTGCTCACGCTCCGCGGGATTATCGTCCAAGTACTTGCCCATGTACAGTAATTTCGGTTTGGAAGGTATTTTTGCCAACTTTGACGCGAATCCACGCATCAGGTAGGCTGTGGCCTCTTCGCCAATATAAAGGCAAATAAACTTGGGTTTTGCGATAAGGGAGTAATCCAAAATATCTTCTGTCAGCAAATCGGGACCTAGATACTCCACAAAAACACCAGCCTCGCGCATCAGCACAGTCAACATCAAGACATCCAGTTCTTTGGTTTCACCGGGGCCACTGCCGATCAAGGTTAGTGCGTTTTCGCGCGTCACTGGTATAGCGGTCATCACATTGAACAACCTGCTTTTAACCAGTTGCGTGATTACATGTACGGTAGCCAGGGGAATATCACCCCGAAACCAGGTATGTTCCAGCAAGGCCAAACTGGGCTGTAAAATCTCCTCAAAGATAGTGATTAAATCAAAATACCTGCGAAAATCACCCACCAAACTTTGCATACGCGCTTCGTTGTGCGAAATCATCGAAGCCAGCAAAAGTTCAGCATAATCACGCGCCGGTATCGGTGATTTTTCGCGTGGCTGTTCCATTTCGAGTTTTTCAATACTCTCTGGCCAGCTATCCTTCGCGCGCATCGCGTTGAACTGTTGCACCACACTACTGATGCTCATGCCTGCTTCCAGACGGCTCTTAACCCATAGTAAAAGCTGAACGTCGCGTTCAGAATACAGCCGATAGCCATTTTTAAGACGCGTTGGCTCTAAAAGTTCATAGCGACGCTCCCATGCACGAAGCGTGACTGGTTTGATGCCAGTGCGGTTTTGAACGACTTTAATGGTATATAATGGCGCGGTTGGAAAATCACGGATACTGGTCATTGTGTCCTCCTAAGGGGTTCAGAGACCGAGAAAATAATGGCCAGGAATTCAGAGCGTTCTTCGTCAGTCATCGGACGTGGCTTGCCGGTTTCTTCAATGGTAATCGTGTAAAGTTTCGTGCTGATGTGTCTGCCCTGATAAAAATGATGTTCCTGGATAAAACTGTCGTAGGTTATATAAAATTCCGGCTGGTCAAAAAAGAGATTGCCCAAGCCATAATCAATAAAGACGCCTTCATAAAATTCCATGGCTTTTGCCACATGGGACTGACTGCCATTTACAATCACTGGGCCAGCCGTGGCAACGTCGCGAAAATCGCGCAACTGCAAGGAAGTTGCTTCGCGGAAATAATCTTCCTGAAATTGAAAGGTGACGATAGGCAAATAGCCTTCCGCGCGCAAGCGCGCCACTTCGGCTTTCAGCCAGCTAAAATCCTCACAAGGGGCCGCGCCACTGCCCGATTCGGTCGCCCATGCCATTTCCGGCCCATATGAATTACAGCCGATAAAAGCCAGCTTGTTGCCGTTGTGCTCAATCAGCAAAGGAGCTTTGGCATCTTCAATATTCACACCGCCAGCATACCACCGCATGCCATACTGTTCGTAAAGTTCCAGCGTGAAAGGTACTGAATCGACTTTGTAAAGCGCTAAAACGTCGTTGTTGTGATTCCCCGTCAGTTCGATAATATCCGCGCCAAGGTCATCCAGCAGTTTGATATATTCCGGATTGCTGCAGAATATAAAACCCTTGTAATCCGGATTGGGAAACGCACAGCCTTCATAAAAAGAAACTTCGTTACTGATGTGGGTCAAATCCGCAGCGCGCAGGATATCGCGGATTTCGGTGCCAGGAAATAGCACGCCCTGTGTTTCCATCACATAGGCGGTATCGCGCGCCATAGCGGTGACGCCGGTCATGATGAGACTGGTGAGCTTGGTCTCATCGCGGTTTGGCGCTGGTAATATACCCGAGAAATCCATACTGGCACTTTGTTCGTTGTTTTCAGTTTTGCTTTCAATCGTCACATGTAAGGTTAGGGCGTATTTATCAGGATTGAAATCATGGTCCAGGGGCGAGATTCCATCTATAGCGAGTACTTTCCAGCCAGGTTGCAAAGCGTCAAAGGGCACGATTGCCCAGTCATCCCCCCACGGGTCAGCAAAAATGTCATCTCTGGCAACTTTTTTTAGCACTTTATCGGATGGGTTGGATAAACCCAACAAAGCGATAAGGCTTTCATAATCGCCTTCATCGAGCAGGACCTTCCGATCTGATAAGTCTGGGCTTTCGCTTTCTTTACCCATTAAAAAGAACTGTAACTCGCTAAGGCTGATGTCATCACGCACCGTAAAAAACGGGGCAACCAGGGCATATGTCCATTGCGTTGACGCAAGGTGTGTGTTCATTTTTTCAGGCACTGGTGCGACAATGGAATACGTAGCAGTATTTTCATCGCTGGCCCATACCGCGCCGTCTGGCAGGCAGATACGCTCTTGCAGGTCAAGGGGCAGGGTACCCTTCCAAAAAGCTGGTGGTGCTGGGGTGGCACTCGGGGCAGATGTAGGCGAGATGAAAGCGGTCGGTGTTTCACTCGGCACAAGTGTTTCTGCACTCGGTTTAGTGGGTTCTTGTGTTTTTGGCACATCAGTTGGAGACACTACTTTTTCAACACGACAAGCGCTTAAAGCCATCAGCAACAGCAAGCTCAGTATGATAAATTTTCTCGTCGTGTGTTTCATTTTCATCGTCTTTTTAATAAATGATTTAGTAAATTATAGTGTCTTTCTCCCTGGTTAACAAGCTATTGTTAAAAAGTCACGCGAATTCAGTCTTGTTTATAAAATTCCATCCATATCCATACCAAAGCAAACAAAACCCACTGCACTTCATAAAGCTTTTTATAAAGTTCTTTCTATGGATTATAACCGTCTGGCGTGGTGCCGTATTGATTAAAAAGGGCTTCCCACTCCTCAACTTCGCCTACCGTCAATCCTTCAAAAGCTTGCGTTCTTTCCGGGTCTTCTTCCAGTTTCTCAATAAGCATATCGGCGAAATCTTCACTGCGAATAATCGGCACATAGCGCGCCCTGGCAGCTGCCTGAATCATCCTGTCGGAACTCACCAGGCTATGGTTTCTTGCTTCGCCTGCTAATTTGTGGATATGCGCGATTATTGCCGAATCAGCGCTCTGTCCAGCCGGCACAAAAACGGCTTTTAGCAATCCAAAGTTACGTTCACCACTCTGCCCGTCAGTCGCGCGGTCAAAAAACACTCTGGCACGAGATCGTGTCAGGCGCAAAAAAGGAATTAACAAATCAATTAACTTTTTCTCATCCTCAGGGTCGCTTAGTTTCAAACCCGGGATTTTAGGGATAAGATTGTGTCCGTCAATAATATAATGCATGCTTTGATTTTACCTGATGCATTTGACTTTTCCCATTATAATAGCGTAAGAACAACACGCGGAGGTGTGTTTTGCAAGACCCTAATAACCATTTTCCAGGCTTTGAACAAATCCCATCTAAATTAGAGGGAGTTTTGGTCTTTGCGCCTATTCCCGAAAAGGATGAGGCCCAGGCGCGTTCCTATGCCTGTCCGCAGTGTGGGGGCAGTTTAAAGTTTGATGTGAACAGTTCAGGGATGGCGTGCGTTTACTGTGGCTATCTTGCCCCTGTCGCCACCGCCCATGTTGGAAGACAAGCCCAAAGTTTTGAATTTACGCTTGAAAATGTTCAGGCTGCTGAACAGGAATGGGAGACCGACCGCGAGTTGCTGCATTGCAACAATTGTGGCGCTGAACTTAGCTATCCCAAAGGCGCCATCGCGGCCAGTTGTCCATATTGTGGGTCGAACAAAGTCAATCTTAGCCTGCCAAAAACTAAAAGCCTGCGTCCACAGGTCTTATTGCCTTTTAGTGCCACGCCTGAAGCACTCAAACCACGTATTCGTGAATGGTTAAGCAAAGGCTGGATGCACCCCAAGGCCTTAAAAGATGCCGCTCAAATGGATAAGCTAACGCCTGTTTATCTGCCCTACTGGACTTTTAGCGCGTCTATCGCGGCGGACTGGAAGGCGGAAGTTGGCCACTACGAAACCGAGCGATATTATAACTCTTCAAGTAAATCTTACGAAACCAGACAAGTTTTACGCTGGCGATGGGAAAATGGCTCAATCACCCACTATTTTTCTGACCTGATGGTCAACGGTGTCAGCCCCAACCGCTTGAACCACACCATGCTCAACGCGATTGAACCGTATAACTTAAGCGGGCTGGTCCTTTTTTCACCAGACTATTTGGTGGGCATGAATGTGCAAGCTTACGAAACACCGCTTAACGACGCCTGGCAAAGTGCCAAACAGCAAATGCGTGCTGACACAGAGCGACTTTGCGAACAAGATACTGGCAGCAGTCATGTTCGTAACATGAGTATTGACATGAGCTACGATGACGAACAGTGGCGATATGTTTTGTTACCCTTATATCTGGCAGGATATAGCTTCGCGGGGCAATACTACAACATCATGCTAAACGGTCAAACAGGGAAACTGGCCGGCAACAAACCTGTGGACTGGAAGAAAGTCCGCACCATAACCTGGCTTATCGCACTTATTCCTTTACTTTTGGCACTGATTGGCTTTATCGTCATGCAAATAAGTGGTAACTCTGGCTTGCTGACCTTCGGCGCACTGGCAAGCCTGGCCGGTATTGTCGTATCCATTTCGCTTTACAGTCAGGCAAAGAAAGCGGAGAAACTATCGTGACTGAACATACCGTAAACACCCCCGACCCATTCCTCACCCAAACTTGCCCGACATGCGCGCGAAATTACTTTGTTCCCGCGCATTGGCACAACGTGGCTTGCCCCATCTGTCAAAAAGCGACGCTGGTACCTGCAGCCCAAACGCGCAAGATGCCTTCTGTTGAACTGATCGTTAAACCCAGCCTGGACAAAGCAACGATTGATGCCCAACTGGCACGGTTTTGCAAAGGCAGTGCTTTTCCCTATCCGGACTTCAAGCCTGAAAATCTCTCCCAACGCCTGGTTTTAGTCAACTGGCCAATATGGTTAACCGATGGCGACCTGAAAGGCGCGTGGGATGCTACATTTGGATATGACTATCAGGTCGAATCGTCACGTGAACAGATGGGAAACGCGGGCTGGTCCAGTCAAAAAGTGATTAAAACCCGCGTAAAAGATGAACCACGCAAGGGTTTTATTCAAAGGCATTACGACAATGTGCTTTCACCTGCCCTGCACAGTCACCAGGAACGCCTGTCGCAAATTGGCAGCTATCAACTTAACCAGGCAGGCCCTGGCAAAGCTGAAGATATCGCCACTGGGCTGACACAGATCGGCACAATCGCGCCCAGTGAGTTGGAAGACTTCGTAAAACAAGAACTTTCAAAACGGGCAGCGCAGGATTGCCGCCTGGCATCTGATGCCCAACACATTCGAAATTTCACTTTCAATGGCGACTATAACAACCTGCGCTGGACGCAAGCGCTATTGCCGATGCTCGCCAGCTATTACACAGACGACCAAGGCAACCGGCATGTCGTGACAATTAACGGACAAAATGGTGCCGTCTATGGACAACGCATAGCATCGGTCAAAAAAGCGGGACTTATCACCGGCATACTTTTGGCAGTGGCAATAATTTTGATGTTAATTCTCTATTTTGCCAAAGTTGATTTCTTCATTTGCTCCTCGGTTCTCTTAATATTGGCCTTTATCCCGCTAATAAGAGCCGCCGGCTGGAACAACAAAGAAAAGAACAAACGACCGCCAGCATAAATATAAAGGAAAGCGTTTATGATTTTTTACATCCTTGTATTACTGTTTTATTCCGCAGGAAGCTATCTGGCCTTCACACGCGATGGTTCTGAGTTATCCCTGTGGATTTTGGCTTTTGGTGTTGTGCTGGATATCGCCATGCTCTTTTTTGACTGGACCGGAGCGAAGTTTGCTCCGCGACTTGGCGAAGGTGATCTGGCATCCAAAATCATGCGCATATTAAGCTATTTTCTGTTTGGTGTTGGCTTTTTCCTGCGCATTTTACCTAAAATAGCCGGCTTCAAGCTTTTGATTGCTTTAGCAGTCGCTGTTTGGTTAGTCTTTTTTATCCGTTCATTGACATTACACATTAAAAGAAGGAAATCCAAATGAAAAATATATACCCCTCACCACACCCCCTGGTCTCAACCAAGCTCTCGCTTTTGCGTGACGTCCGCACCGAACCCAAAAAGTTCCGCGAACTTGTGCGCGAACTCTCCGCATTACTGGCGTACGAAGCCACGCTGGATCTTGCAACACAAGATATCGAATTGCAAACCCCGCTTGCCATGACCCAGGGCAAAAGGCTCCTTGAACGCATAGGGCTCATACCTGTTTTACGCGCCGGACTTGGCATGGTAGAAGGCGTATGGGAACTAATGCCCAGCGCGGAAGTCTGGCACATCGGTCTTTATCGCGATGAACGCACGCTTAAGCCAGTTTCCTATTACAACAGACTGCCCATTGAACCAACCGTTTCAGTCTGTTTGATACTCGACCCGATGCTCGCGACAGGCGGTTCAGCAGTGGCAACCGTTGATATTTTGAAAGAATGGGGTGTAAGCAAAATCAAATATATCGGCATCATTGCCGCGCCAGAAGGCATTGAACGTTTGCACAACGCCCACCCTGATGTTCCTATTCACATCGCCGGCATTGATGAGCGTCTAAATGAACACGGTTACATTCTCCCCGGTCTGGGTGATGCAGGGGACAGAATGTTTGGGACGTAAATTTTGCCGGACCGGCTTTTTTACTTTTGATTTATCAGAGAATAGTCGTTCTGATGCTTGCCTGAGTTCTTCTTTTAGAATTATGTATGCTTGGGCACGAACTCAATGATAAGATACCCGCCCAAATCCGCCAGTTTGCGTGGCGCAATATCTTTTTCACTTCAAGTTCCTTAGTATTAAACTGGAATACTAATGCTAAGGAACTTATTCTTTATTCTTGACATCCGTTGAATCTATTACGATGGTGTCTGTTTCTGTCAGATCCGATTCAGCGTTTGTATCTTCCTTGCCCGTAAAGAATTTTTTAATATCCTTCCAATAAACACGAATGGAAATACCCAGCCCGAAAATAACGCCCAATATTATTGTGTAAATCCAACGCCCAGAGCCCAGATCTATGTGCTGGACAGGTTTAGTAAGGAAAGAAAATAAATATGGCATATGACCTCTTTAGCTAGTTCTTTCTAAGTTTGAAAGACTCTAAGTTTAGTTTTTTGTATTTTGTTATCAGAACATCATTTTAGCACATGAGCCTGGATTTTGGCACATGGACTTCGTTAGTGCGCTTTGATTTTGCTTCCCGGCATAGATTTAAGCTGATTTCGTTCTTTTCGCCAAAAACAATCCGTCAGCCTTTTACCCAACAGTTGTTTCGAGATTAGCCGGTCAACTTTTCCCATGGGATATTTGCTTAATGCTTCAGGCAACACCCATTCAAAAACTTCACACTCTGGTTTTCCGTGGGGTCTATCCAAAGATTCGCCATGCTGTAATGTCGCCATAAAGGCATGCAAGGTTATTTTATAGTGGGTATAGGCATGTTTATAC
>MTBK01019393.1_pt1 | contig 13190 bp, 13 predicted proteins | sample 1535981 | NCBI WGS metagenome assembly MTBK01 (sample SAMN06109225, study PRJNA356200) | anaerobic digester metagenome | isolation source: biogas reactors fed with pig manure or primary and secondary sludge | place: Spain | collected 2016-06-30 | reverse complement strand
ATTTCTAAATAAGCGAAATTACCGTTTTCGGTGCTTGTATTTTCAAAAATCAATTCTTTTAAATTTAATCCAGCCGTAAAATTATCGAAAGTGCTAGATTTTAATTGAAATTCGCTTTGCGCTGAACTTAATGGTATCGCAAGCTTTTGACCAAAAATCAATGTGTTTATAGACACAACAAATAATAATAAAAGTAGTTTTTTCATAGGGAATAATTTTTGCATATTTTCGAAATAAATTATGTATCTAATAAATTTACATTTTTTAATGTATAATTTAGAGCATAAATTTATATTATTTTTTACGTTTTATAAAATATTTCACAGTGTTTTTTGATTAGATTAGATAAAGGTGTAAAATTAAACTATTGAATTAGCCTAACATTATATTTACGGTGTTTTATTATCCAGCAATCTTCATCACACATGTCGGTAACTAAAAATGCTTGAACTTTTGCATTATCTATTGCAAATATCGAATCTCCATTATGGAAATAAGCAGCTTTTACAGTATAGATTTCGTTTACTGGCAAACCTACGTACAGTGGACTTGAATCAGCAATTGTGTCAAAAACTATCGGACTTTTGTCAACCAAGCCATTATATATGGTAATGGGAATATTTGAGTTTTCGTTATTTGTGGTAAATTCAATTTTAATATAAGCTTCTTCAGGAAAGTCTGTGTAGCAATTATAGCAATCTACATCATCGCCAGTATAATATATCTGATCTCTGCACGAAGCAAAAATAAAAGCAAATACAAATATTAAATACAATAAGTTTTTCATTCTTTTATAATATAGTAATTGTCAAAGTCAGTTTTATAAGGTCTAAATCCAAAAGAAACATTCAAGCCAACGCGTATTCTATGAGGATTTATGTTTATTATTCCTAACTGACAGTATGTGTAAGAAAGTTCTAAATTTACATTAGATGCCAAATTAATATGCACTCCTGCAACAGGACTTATAATTACAGTGGGTGCTTGTTTTTCAGATAAAGCTGTAAAATTATTGAAGCTTAAACTTGGTTCTACTCCCAAAACAATTCTGTGTTTAAAGTTTAAATGCTTAGGTACACGAAAATGCTTATATAGCCCAATATAAACTCCATATCTTTTTTCAAATAATTGATAATATACATTCTCTTCTTGTGGTATCCATGCGGCTTTTTTCCCGGGTCTTATTTTAGTTCCTAACGAAACTTGAAATCCATATCTAGTATCATAAATAAAAGAATTGAAGTCGAAAAAAACATCTGTTTTGTTGAAAGGAATCGAAAAACTTAAGCCTAATTTATTGAAATAAGGTTTGTGAATTGGTTTGATACCAGTTTCTTTTATTAGTTTTTTAACTTCCTTGTTTTTAGATAGATAGGCTAAGTTTCTTGTGTTGTAAAACGTCGTGATACTATCATTTGCTGCTAGTCCTTTTTCTTGTAGCCATTTTAGAGCTTCAATATTTCCATTTATTGTAAACTCATCGAATAAGCTAAGGTTTGAGCTGTTTTTTTCGCTAAGAGAAAGCCCTTTTCCATATAAAAATTTTACCAATTCAAGGTCGTTATAGCTTGCCGCAGTTTGAATTAAAAGATTTGGTTCTTTTTCTGAATAAACAACATTTACTCCATTATTTAACAAAAGTTCGATAATTGTAGTATCGCCATTTGCAGTTGCATAATATATGGGTGTATAGGCGTAATAATCTGCCTTGTCGGGATCGGCATCATAATAAAGCAACATCTTGCACATAGTGTAAAACGAGTTGCTTGCAGCATAATGTATTGCTTGCCTTCCGTACAAATCTGTTTTGTTTATTTCGCTTCCGTGCCGTATTAAATATTCAGCAATTTCTAAATCGTTGTTTAAAACAGCACTTGTTAAAACAGGAATTTCGGCAAACTCCGAATGTGCATTTACGTTTGCTCCTTTACTTACTAGATATTCAACAATATCTTTATGCCCTCCTTGTGTTGCAAGCATCAAGGGAGTAACATTATCTTCATAAGCCAGATCAATAAACATGCCTTTTTCAACACAAAGCTTTACAATTTCTAAATTGCCAGTATCGGCAGCTATCCAAAAATCATAAGGGTCTGCCGATATTGTACTCGTTTGCGTTACTTGTGCTTGCAAGCTTACACTTATTATTGATAGAGCAATACTTAGAGCAATATAAATCTGTTTCATGTTTTTAAAATTCACGCTAAAATTAATAATTTCTAATTGATTTTAGCATAATTTCTTTACTTTTGTGAAAATAAAATTTGGCTTCGTAGTTCAATGGATAGAACGTCAGATTCCGGTTCTGAAGGTTGGGGGTTCGAATCCCTCCGGAGTCGCTTTTTTTAAAACCGTATTCAACTTTTCCAAAGTTCGCAACTTTGGAAAAGTTCTTTAAATTTTAAGTTTTAAGTTTTTTCTTTTTCGCAGCTGGAAATAAAACATTGTTCAATATTAATCTATACCCGGGTGAGTTTGGATATAATTCCAAATTAGTTTCTGGATTACCAACATAATGTCTATAATCTTCAGGGTCGTGTCCGCCATAATATGTCCACATTCCTTTACCGTATTCACCATGAATATATTTTGCTTCTTTGGCTTGTTTATTTTCCCCCATTATTAAAACTTCCGACTTTATTAATTCAGATTTAAACGCTGTGGTTTGCCCCATAAAGCCATGAATCATATTATTATGATTTTGGCACAACATTGTTGGAACTGGATCCCATTTTGCCGAAAACTCAAAAAGTGTAAAATAATCTTGTTCTTTTCTTACTGTACGTGAATTAGTTACATCAATATCAGAGTGCTCATATTCAAGTGGATTTGTTGTTAATTTAAAATCTTTAAATGCAAATGTTTTTGAATAATCAAGTTTGCTTTGAGCGTCTGGATCTGCTGGATCGCCATCAAACATTTGTGCACAAATATCTACTCCTTCGGCAGATAGAGCAATATCAAAAGTGTCGGTTGCCGAACACATAGCAAACATAAAACCGCCATTGGCAACATAGACTTTTATTGTTTTTGCAACAAACAGTTTTAATTGCGAAACCTTGTTAAAGCCCAAATTATGCGCCATTGCCTCCATATCAGCTTGTTGTCTTCTGTACCATTCTGCGTGGCGATATGCCCCATAAAATTTCCCATATTGACCTGTAAAATCTTCATGATGTAAGTGTAGCCAATCATATTTGTGCAAATCTCCATTTATTATTTCCTCATCGTAAATCATATCGTAAGGAATTTCGGCATAAGTTAAAGCTAAAGTTACCGCATCATCCCAAGGCAATTTCCCCGGGGGTGTATATACAGCAATTTTCGGAGCTTTTTCTAATTTTACAGCGTCCATATTAATATCAGGTTGTGCTATTTCATTAAAAATTGCATTTTTTTGAGCATCAGCAATAATTTGATAACTAACACCACGAATTACACATTCTGTTTCAATTTCTTTCGCATAAGGCATCATAAAACTTCCACCTCTGTAGTTTAGTAACCACCAAGCCTCAGCCTCATTTTGTAAGGTCCAATAAGTAATACCGTAAGCTTTTAAGTGTTCTTTTTGGTTATCGTCCATTGGTATTAGTAAGAAAGCTCCAAATAAGCTTTGTCCTAATATTATCAATAAACTTAATGATATAATGAAACGTTTCAACATATTCTTCTTAAATTATATTTTGCAAAGATACAAATATTTAAAACTAAGAGATTTAGTAAAATATTGTTCATTATGCTCAATGTTTTTTTGTTTATTTGTTGAAAAAACAATCATGTTTAAAAACATCTTAACGTGTATTCATTGCAATTAAAAGCTTACACGATAACTTTTGGGAGTTGAATTTAGCTTGTTCGTTGTTATTGAATTAACAGCAATAATTAATTTTTATATTTGCAATGAATACAAAATAATAATAAAAAAATGACGATTAAGCAAATAATGGAACTTACAAACAGTAGCCAAAGAGGTAACTGTGTTAACGAAGACTTAAAGTTTAGTCATGGCTTCGCTAGCGATTTGATGAGCGATGTATTGAGGACTAATCAAAGTAATATGATTTTAATTACTGGCTTGTGCAATTTGCAAACTATTCGAACTGCTGAAATGGCTGATATTAAATGCATTGTTTTGGGAAGAGGAAAAATAGCCACTCCCGATATGGTTGAATTGGCAGAGGAATGCGAAATTTGTTTGATAGAAAGCCCATATAGTATGTTCCGTATATGTGCAGAACTTAGTAATAATGGAATAAAACCCCTTTATTAAATGTTAAAATTAGATTTTCATATTACAGGAGGAAACTTTACTTCGGCTGGCGAGGCGTCTAGCAAAATTAAGCGCACGCTCAAGCAATTAGGTGTTGACCCTGCTGTAATAAAACGTACAGTAGTATCTGTTTATGAAGCCGAAGTAAATATAGTGGCTCATGCCTATGAAGGAAATATTTTTGTTAATATTGATAGCGAATGTATTAATATTGTTGTAGAAGACCAAGGACCGGGAATAGAAGATATTAATCAAGCGATTCAAGCAGGATATTCAACAGCTTCACAAAAGGTTAGAGAAATGGGATTTGGAGCGGGCATGGGATTGCCAAACATAAAAGCTAATTCCGATAAATTTGAAATTAGTAGTGTTTTAGGGCAAGGAACAAAGTTACAAATAACCAATACGCTAAAATCAAATGGGAACAACTAAAAAAGCAAAACCTTTTTATCATGCTCTTACAATTGATCAAGACTTGTGTATAGGTTGTGCAAATTGCATGAAAGCATGTCCAACCGAAGCAATAAGAATAAGAGAAGGGAAGGCTCAGCTATATAGTAATAAGTGTATAGATTGTGGTGAATGTTATAGAGTGTGTCCTGTACATGCCATTTACATAAAGCAAGACGACTTTCAAGAAATATTTAATTATAAATATAGAATAGCTCTTGTACCCGCAATTTTTATAGGTCAGTTTTCTAGAACCATAAGAACTTCTCAAGTGTATTCATGCTTAAAACAACTTGGATTTACTCATATTTTTGAGGTAGAACACGGTGTGCCAATGGTTGTGGAAGCATATCAACAATACATAGACCAAAACCCAAAAGATAAACCATTTATTTCTCCGTTTTGTCCAGCTATACTCAGGCTTATTCAAGTGAGATTTCCTTCTTTAATCAAAAATATTATAAAAATAAAAGTTCCACTCGATTTTGCTGCATACACAATTGGCGACCGACTTACTTCAGCTGGAATAAGACCTGAGCAAATTGGTGTGTTTTACATAACTCCTTGTGCTGCCAAAATTGCATCTGTAAAAAGTCCCGTAGAAGAAACCGAATCAGGAATTACAGGTGTTATAAATATGGACTTAATGTTCAATAAAGTTCAAACAATACTTGCAAACACTCAAAGCCCTGTTGAACCAATAAATCATACACTTAGAGGCGAAGATGTACTGTTTGGGCTTAATGGAGGAGAAACTCAACACTATGCGGGGAGAAGCTTTCAGATAGACGGAGTTAAAAATGTTATTGAGTTTTTAGAGCAGGTTGAAAGTGGTGAAATACCAGATATAGACTTTCTCGAACTTAGAGCATGCCATCAAAGTTGTGCTGGAGGAGTGCTTACTTCTGTAAATAGATTTTTGGCAATAGAAAGATTGCACATGAGGTCTGATAGAATAGATGAGAAAAACAAGAACATTTCTATGAAACCGCCAGAAGTGAATAAAGAATATCTCTCGAAAATATCAGATAAAATTAAAATCGAAGAAATTAAACCTCGTTCATTAATGAGTATGGGCGATGACCTAGCTAGTGCACTCAGAAGAGTCGAAGTTATGCAAGAAACCGAAAAAGAATTGCCGGGAGTAAATTGTTGCCTATGCGGTGCGCCTACATGCCACGCCTTAGCCGAAGATATAGCAAGAGAAACTGCGTCGATTTCAAATTGCGTTTTTTATCAAGAAAATCATGATAATATTGCAAGTAGTTTGTCAAATATGTGGGGTGAAAATAAAATAATTAAAACTAAAAAGAAATGAAAATAAGTGATTTAATGAATGTTGATTGTCTTCAACTAACAGCTTTAAACGAAGTTGCTTACGATGGCGAATTTGAAGGTGCTTATGCTGGCGATTTGTTGAGCGATGTAATGGGAAATGCTAAGTCAGGACAGATATGGATTACCATGCAAACACATAAAAACGTAGCCGCAATTGCAGGTCTGAAAGATTTAAGCGCAGTAATTATAGTTGGAAACCTAGAAGCTGCTCAAGACATGATAGAACAATGTACAGAAGAGGATATTCCAGTATTTGTAACGCCTCTTAGAACTTACGAAGTAAGCGGAGTTATATATGCATTAGAAAACAAATAAATGCAGTTTAAAGCCGACTTGCATATTCATACTATTTTGTCGCCTTGTGGCGATTTGTGGATGAGCCCGAGTGAAATCGTTAAAAAAGCACTGTCGGAAGAACTTGATATTATTGGAATTACAGACCATAATTCTACTCTAAATGCTGAAGCAACTGCCAAAATAGCTGAGAAACACGGAATTAAAGTATTACTAGGTGCTGAAATTAGTACAGTTGAAGAAATTCATTGCCTGTGCTTTGTTGAAAGTGTTGAGCTTTTGAAACAAATGCAGGAGGAGATTGAGAAAACCATCATCAAAATTCCTCACGACGAAGAAAGATTTGGAGAACAACTAATTGTTGATGAGAACGAAAATATTGTGGGAGATATCGACTATTTGCTTATCTCTTCTACAAGTATGGATATTAATCAGGTGCAAGAAATGGTAATGAAACTTGACGGAATTTTTATCCCAGCTCACGTAAATCGAAGTGCAAATAGCCTGTACAGCCAACTTGGTTTCTTCCCTTTCGATTTAAATCCACATGCAATCGAGCTTAGCAAAATTGCTAAAATAGACGACTTTTTAAGCTTGCACCCCGAAATAAGTAAATTTCCAATTACAACCGCCAGCGATGCTCATTACATTGAAGATATTGGAGCAGCAGGAATAATTATTGAAGCACCCGACAACTCGTTTCAGCAAATAAAAAACGCATTAATCTCTAAAAATTTTACAATATTCAAATGAATAGTATAGATCTTCATATTATCGATATTACGCACAATTCCATAGGTGGAGGTGCTAGCGAAATCAAATTTATAATTGAAAAATCGGAGGCTAAAAATACTTTTAGTTGTGAAATAATAGATAATGGGAGGGGAATCCCTAAAGAAATGTTGGAAACTATTACAGATCCGTATTCTACAACGAGAACCGAAAGAAAAGTCGGACTGGGAATACCCCTTTTGAAGTTTCATGCCGAGCTTACGGGAGGCGAGTTTTCAATCGATTCTGAACTTGGAAAAGGAACCTCGGTAAAAGTAAAGTTTAATACTGATCATCCCGATTGTCAGCCTGTGGGCGATATGGCAGGAACACTAGCCCAGTTTATTACCCAATTCCCTGATTTAGAGATATCTGTTAGTATAGTTAATGACCGAGATAGTATTCAAATATCTAGTTCTGAATTGAAAGAAGCTTTTGAAATTGAAGGTAGATTTTCTAATCAAGATTATTTGTTGATTAAGGAATTATTGAGTTCTTATTGTTGAAAAAATGGTTTTATAAAACTTTAGCTAACAGATAAGATTGAAAATTGTTTAATGCCAAATGATGTGTTTAGCAACAAGGTTTTTCTTTCACTTAAAATAGATTAAAAAAACCGAGTTTTATATTGTTCTGAAAATTAGGATATTAAAAAATGAGGCGACAAAAATAACATGACGATTGTCATATTTAGTTGTGAAAAAAATAACATTATTAATCTTGGAACATAAAACATTTTTTACTTCAATTCTCAGTTTTATATTTGCAATGCATATTAAGAGGCAATTAATTTAAAAATAAATTTAAAGGGACAAAAAATGACAAAAATCACATCATTAGAAGAACTCAGGCGTAAGAGAGAGGCTCTACAAAGCCAGCTTAAGCTTAGAGAAACTGCCGACAATCCCGAAGCTGTAGTTCAGATTCGCGTTGGTATGGCAACCAGTGGTATCGCTTCTGGAGCTAAACAAATTATGGAGTTTCTTATCCAAGAGCTCGATAAGCGTAATGTTGAGGCTTTGGTTACACAAGCAGGCGATATGGGATATTGCTTTGCAGAACCAACAATTGAAGTAACCCGCCCAGGCGAAGAACCTGTTGTATTTGGCTATGTTGACAAGAAAAAGGCCGATGAAATTATTGAAAAATATATTAAAAATGGTGAGTTAATTGAAGGAATACTTCCTGCTAACTACCATACAATTAACGAAAACACTAAATAAGGAGGCTTAGCAATGGCAAGTTTTAAAATGCATTTACTAGTATGTGGTGGAACAGGATGTCGTGCCTCGGATAGCCACGGTCTAGTTGATAGCCTTGAGAGAGAATTGAAATCTCACGGCTTAGAAGATGAGGCAAAGGTAGTGATAACAGGATGCTTCGGATTTTGTGAGCAAGGTCCAATAGTAAAAGTTATTCCTGATAACACATTCTACACTCAGGTAAAACCTGAAGATGCTCGAGAAATTATTGAAGAGCATGTTATTAAAGGGCGTAAAGTTCAACGCTTATTATACGTAGATCCAGAAAATAAAGAATCTGTTCAAGACAGTAAACACATGGGTTTCTATAAAAAGCAAATTCGTGTAGCCCTGCGTAACTGCGGATTTATTGATCCAGAAAGCATCGATGAATCTCTAGCTAGAGAAGCTTACGAAGCATTAGGAAAAGCTTTGATAGAAATGACTCCTCAACAAGTAATCGATGAGTTGAAAAAATCACAGCTTAGAGGACGCGGTGGAGGAGGATTCCCAACAGGTTTAAAATGGGAATTTACTGCTAAAAATGAAGCTGATCAGAAGTATGTGGTTTGTAATGCCGACGAGGGAGACCCGGGAGCATTTATGGACCGTTCAATACTTGAGGGAGACCCACATACAGTTCTTGAAGCAATGGCAATTTGCGGATATTCAATTGGAGCAAGTAAAGGACTAATATATATTAGAGCCGAGTATCCACTTGCAATTCACAGACTAAAAATAGCCATCGAACAAGCTGAAGAACTTGGTCTTTTAGGAAAAAACATCATGGGTTCAGGTTTCGATTTCGATATTGAACTAAGATACGGAGCTGGAGCTTTTGTTTGTGGTGAAGAAACTTCTCTTATCGAATCAATGCACGGAGAAAGAGGCGAACCTACATTTAAACCTCCATTTCCAGCAGAATCAGGATATCTTGGAAAACCAACCTGTGTAAACAACGTTGAAACTTTTGCAAATATTCCAGTAATACTTCTTAAAGGAGCCGACTGGTTCACAACTATTGGAAGCGAAAAATCAAAAGGAACAAAAGTATTTGCTCTAGCAGGAAAAGTTAATAATGTTGGTCTTATCGAAGTGCCAATGGGTACAACCCTTCGCGAAGTTATCTTCGAAATTGGAGGAGGAATTAAAGACGGTAAGAAATTTAAAGCAGTTCAAACTGGTGGACCTTCAGGTGGATGTTTAACCGAAGCTCATCTTGATACTCCAATAGATTATGATAATCTTTTAGCTGCAGGCTCAATGATGGGATCAGGTGGTATGATTGTTATGGACGAAGACGACTGTATGGTGTCAATAGCGAAATTCTTCTTAGATTTTACTGTTGAAGAATCATGCGGAAAGTGCTCTCCATGTCGTATCGGAAACAAACGCTTATACGAAATCTTAGACAAAATTACTCAAGCTAAAGGAACTAAGGAAGATATAGACCTACTTAGAAACTTGAGTAAAGTAGTAAAAGATTCGTCGCTTTGTGGACTTGGACAAACATCACCAAATCCAGTGCTTTCAACAATAGAATACTTCATGGATGAGTATATTGAGCACGTAGTTGATAAAAAATGTCGCGCCGGACAATGTACAGCAATGAAGCAATATATTATTGATGAAGATGCTTGTGTAGGATGTACTGCTTGTGCTAGAGTGTGCCCAGTGGGTGCAATTACCGGTGAAAAGAAACAGCCGCACTTTATTAATCAAGAAACTTGTATTAAATGCGGAGCCTGTTACGATACATGTAAATTTAATGCAATATTTATAAAATAAAGGAGACCAAATCATGTCGTTGATAAATATAAACATAGACGGACAAGCCCTACAAGTAGAAAAAGGAACACTTATCCTTGAAGCTGCTCGCAAGGCAAATATTGAAATCCCGACCTTGTGTTACATGCACTTAAAAGACCTCAACATAGAACATAAACCTGGCGCATGCCGTGTGTGTGTTGTTGAAATTGCAGGACGCCGTAATTTGGCTCCAGCGTGTGTAACAAAGTGTGAAGAGGGAATGGACATTAAAACTCATACAATGAGAGTTTTAAATGCACGTAAAACAATTGTAGAATTAATATTGAGCGATCACCCATTCGATTGCTTGGTTTGCGCTAAAAATGGAACTTGCGACCTGCAAAAATTAGCACAGAATTTAGGTATTCGCGAAATACATTATCAAGGAGAGCAATCTACATTTAAACCAGACAGCTCACCAGCAATTATCCGTGAAATGGATAAGTGTATAATGTGTCGTCGTTGCGAAACAATGTGTAATGACGTACAAACTTGCGGTGTGTTAAGCGGAATTAATCGTGGATTTACTGCAGTAGTTGCACCAGCATTTGAACAAGACCTAATTAAGTCGCCATGTACGTTCTGCGGACAGTGTGTGGCAGTTTGCCCAACAGGAGCACTTACAGAGGTTGACCATACAAACAAAATTATTAGAGCTCTTGCAGATGAAACAAAAACTGTTATCGTTCAAACTGCTCCAGCAGTACGTGTAGCTCTAGGTGAAGAGTTTGGAATGGAACCAGGAACTAGCGTTACAGGAAAAATGGTTGCAGCATTACGCAGAATCGGATTCGATAGAGTATTGGATACAGACTTTGCTGCCGACTTAACAATTATGGAAGAAGGTACCGAGTTACTAGGACGCTTAACAGCATTCTTAAACGGAGAAGAAGATGTGAAACTTCCAATTCTTACATCTTGCTGCCCAGGTTGGGTAAACTTCTTTGAGTATCAATTCCCTGAATTGCTAGATATCCCATCAAGTGCAAAATCTCCACAACAAATGTTTGGAGCAATTGCTAAAACTTACTTGGCAGACAAAATGGGAATTAAACGTGAAGACCTAATTGTTGTTTCTGTGATGCCTTGCGTTGCTAAAAAATTTGAATCTGAAAGAGAAGAATTTAAAGTAAACGGAAATCCAGATGTTGATTATGCAATTACAACTCGCGAATTAGCTTCTTTAATTAAACAATCTATCGGAGATTTAAATACCCTACCAGATGAAGATTTCGACCGCTTAATGGGAGAATCAACAGGTGCTGCTGTGATATTTGGAGTTACTGGTGGTGTTATTGAAGCTGCTTGTCGTACGGCTTACGAAATATATACTGGTAAAAAATTAGACAAAGTTGATTTCGTTCAACTACGCGGACTTGAAGGAATTAGAGCCGCTAAAGTTGATTTCAACGGACTAGAACTTAATATCGGTATTGCTCACGGATTAGGAAATGCTCGTAAGTTATTAGAAGAAGTGAAAGCTGGTAAATCTAATTTCCACGCAATTGAAATTATGGCTTGCCCAGGTGGATGTATTGGTGGTGGTGGACAACCACAACATCACGGTGATTCTTCAATTCTTAAAGCACGTGCTGCTGCATTGTATAAAGAAGACGAAGGTAAACCAATTCGTAAATCTCACGAAAATCCTGAAATAATTCAGTTATATGAAGAGTTCTTAGGAAAACCAATGAGTGATAAAGCACATGACTTGCTACATACTCACTATTTTGACAAAAAGAAAAGGATATTCATCGATTAAAAAATTAAAGTTATGTCATCAATACATATTAAAATTAAGGAAGCTGATGTGGCTAAAATCAAAGAGATTTGTACATCATTTAACAATGCTCCAGGAGAGCTTATAAACGTGTTACATAAAGTTCAAGGACACTATGGCTATCTTCCTGCTGAAATTCAGGAAATTGTGGCTCAAAATCTTAACATTCCAGTGGCTAAAGTGTTTGGAGTTGTAACATTCTATTCATTCTTTACAATGAGCCCAAAAGGGAAGTATCCAATATCAATTTGTACTGGTACCGCTTGCTATGTAAGAGGTGCTGAAAAAGTTCTTGACGAATTTAAAAGAGAACTGAAACTTGAAGTTGGTGGTACTACTCCTGATGGTAAATTTTCTTTGAGCTGTTTGCGCTGTGTAGGTGCTTGCGGTTTAGCTCCTGTTGTTATGATTGGAGATAAAACTTTTGGTAGAGTTTCTCCTGAAAATGTGAAAAATATACTTGCGGAATTTGCAGAATAAAATTCCTTTGTAAATAATTTATTTTTTTAAGGTGGTTGAATTTGTTTAACCACCTTTTTTATATATTTATAAGAATTTATTTTCTTGTTCCCAATACTCTGTACGATGTGCCACCACCCATTGCACTTGAACCATCGTATGAAAACTCTAATGTATCGGAGTTTATGAATTTTCCAGATTGAATATAATGATATCCTGTTTTATTCACAAACACACCATCTTGGTTTATTTCAGTCGTAATTTGACTGTTTGCTTTGTGATTAATCGTAATCATATTGCTATCGGTAAATTTATGATCGTCTTCTAAACCAGCATTACTACTTATTTCTCCCGTAATATATTTGCGGATGTATCCTTGGTAATAGCTTGTGTCATACAAAGCACCTCCATCTGCAATCCATGAAATACGAACTGTTCTAAAATTAAAATCGCCGTAATAAATCGATCTAAAATCTTTATATTCAACAACAATACTCGCCGATGTACTAGCTCCTTTATTGTCAAATGAAATTGCTTTAATTGTGTAAATTGAGTCGGAAGAGTTTTTTATTTCCCATTCGTACTCAAATGGTGCCTGATTAAAAGTTTTTACCAAAGAGTCTCCAATATATAACTGTACATTCTGAATCCCCCCGTCCTCATCTTTAGCTCCAATTTTTATTAATAATGTAGTATCACTTGTGATTACAGAATTATTTGCTGGCGAATCAAACCATACTATCGGATTTTGATTGCTTTCGTAACAACTGCTTAGATG
>MTBK01218635.1_pt1 | contig 13211 bp, 12 predicted proteins | sample 1535981 | NCBI WGS metagenome assembly MTBK01 (sample SAMN06109225, study PRJNA356200) | anaerobic digester metagenome | isolation source: biogas reactors fed with pig manure or primary and secondary sludge | place: Spain | collected 2016-06-30 | reverse complement strand
TGGCAGCACTGCTCTGTGGCTTACTTTGCAGTGTCCCCATAAATGTGATTCAGCAAGCTCTGAAAAAATTTCGCGGAGTGGAGCGCCGCTTTGAGCTGATCTTTGACGGCGACTTCAAAGTGATCGATGATCACTTTGCCAACAGCGGCAATATCGATGTCACCCTGGAGACGCTGAAATTTATGAAATACCGGCGCCTCCACCTGGTCTACGCCATCCGGGGCAGCCGGGGCGTCACTGTGAACCGCGAAAATGCCGAGACGATGGCAAAATGGATCCCGCAGCTCGGTGTTGATAAGGTCATTGCCACCAGCAGCAGCAGCCATGTCACCGAAAAAGATCTGGTGACAAAGGGAGAGATCGAAGTCTTTTTAGAAGAAATGAAGAAAGCAGGCATCGAAGTGGAACTTCATCAGGAGCTGCCTGAAGCCATTAATACCGGGCTTTCCCGCACCGCCACCGGTGACGTCCTTCTGCTGCTGGGCTGCCAGGGCATGGACTATGGCGCCAAGATCTGCCTTGAGATGATCCACCGTCTTTATCCCCAGCTAGACCGAGAAAAAGTATTCCAGCCGCTGCAGAACCGGGTAGCAGGTATTTAGGCCGGGGGCTTCTTCTCCTTGATATCGATGCCTCCCATAAAGGAACGGGCCTGGATGCGCAGGAATTTGTCGGCGCCTTCATCTGCCTCGCCAATTCTGTGGCCGGCCACGATACCGCCGTCTGCCTGTTCCTTGAAGGCAACGCCGCCGAGAACGGCGGTTCCCTCATAGACCACCACCATATCGGAGGGTATTTTTACGTTAATTCCTCCCATTACCGCCGTCAGGTCAATGATTGTTTCTCCCTCGGGAAGCTCCGACCTTGTCAGGTCCATCTCGATACCGCCCATAAATGCAAAATAGCTGCCGCTTTCCAGCTTCCAGGGTGTTGAAGCGCCCACATTGAGCCCTCCCAGGAAAGCCAGGCGCCCGCTGCTGCTCCCGGAAAGCGCCCGGCCGCGGATAAGATGGACACCGGCAAAAATCAACAGCACCGCAAATAATATACTCCATATCAATTCCGACCCGATTTTCTCCAAATAACCGAACCTGCGAGCCAGGTAATAAACGCCGACAAGAAAAACAGCCAGTCCGCTAAAAAAACGCCCCGAAGAAAATATAACTTTCCTTTCCTTCGCTGCATAGCCCTGCCGGAACGCAGAGATCATCCAGTCAAGGCCCAGAATAATCAAAATGAGAGGCCAGAAAGAGAGTATCTCCTTTACGCTGATGTCAAAACCCAGCAAGCCTAGAATTATGGCTATCCCGATAAGGAGCAGAAAAAGTCCGATAAATAACCGGCCGCTTAAAAAACGCACTTGCAAAACCCCCTTTAAGCAATATTTAATCCACCGGTGACCACAACAGCCCAATTAAATTATAAAGCAGAAACCGTTAGAGATAATTCCTGGATATTGCAGGCTGCCCCAATTTTTGTCCTGAAGCCGCGCTTTGACTTTTTGCCCCGCGCATGTTAGAATTATTTCCGCGAGGTGGGTGTAGCTCAGCAGGTTAGAGCGCCAGGTTGTGGCCCTGGAGGTCGTGGGTTCGAGTCCCATCACTCACCCCATTTTTTTATCCTTTGGGGCGTAGCCAAGTGGCAAGGCACGGGACTTTGGATCCCGCATCGTAGGTTCGAACCCTACCGCCCCAGCCACATTTTATGCCTTAGATAAAGGTTTATTAGTAAATTCATCTTTTTCTTCTGTGCCACCAGTGAGCAAGTTACAAAAAGTATCGCTAGCAATCGCTTCCCCTGTAGCCCTTCCCGGATGGTAAACCATGCCGGTAATGAAAACTACCGGGGGCATCTATCATTCCTTCTCGTCGTGCGGCTGGAGAATCAGTTTTCGCGGCAGTTTCTTGATTTCTTCTTCATCAAAATATTGCTTTTTATATTCCATGTGCAGCCATTTATCCAACAGGTCATCATAATGGGGGCTGCTGAAATGTCCCGAATTGCCTATTGCTAGCATATCGCAGGCGGAATGATCCGAAAGGTCGATAATGTAGCGCCAGGGAGCGCCGGCGTAAACCAGGTAGGGCAGTTCAAGCTGCCTGCTATAGCAAAGTGCTCCCGGGGTTGAGCCGCTTCCACCAACCTCAAAGGGCCCACGATTGTAGCGGCTTTTGCTGACGGCATCGCCCAGGCTGTGTTTAAACGTAAGGGTATGTATTTTCCCCCACTGCCAATGAGCCATTTCTTCACCCATTATTTCACTCAGTTCTGATACGGTTTGAGAAAAGCACTTATAAACCAGTGCGCTGCGATCTTCAATCCACGCCGTCTCTAGAGCCGCCAAAAGACGGTCAACCAACAGAAGCGAGCAGTTTAGCAGCCGTTCCTCCAGTTCTTCTGAAACCTGTCCTTCGAAAATATTATGGTTGAGCAGCGTGTAGAAACGGTGAAATATGGCCGCCCCGGCTGAATCTACCCTCTCCACAGGATCCGCTCCCCACTGCTCCATAATGCGCAGCGCTTCCCTTTCACGGCCCTCCAGGCCCATTTCCCTGAGCACCCCGGCCAGCAAAGGTATTATCTCCGCAGCATGGCTGTTATAGAAGCATGCCTGCCCCCTCTGCATATCTTCAAGGGTCAGGTTGTTGTGGCCATCATATTCCCGCAGAATAGATAAGGCCCTACCGGGATGGGCCCATCCATAAGAAAGAAAATAGGGATAATCATCAGAAACTGCTTTATGGTTTGCTGTAACAATCAGCCCCTCAGGAGGATTGTAGAGCGAAGGGATCTCCTCCCAGGGAATCCAACCGGTCCAGGCATATTCGTCGCTCCAGCCGGGCACGGGCAGCAAGCCGTTTCCTGCTTCACGGTGGCTCTCGCTGCGTATGGGAAAAAGGCCGTTACCAAGATAGCCGATATTACCCTCCACATCGGCGTAAACAAAGTTCTGCGCCGGTGCCATAAATTTTTGTAGAGCGCTGCGAAATTCAGTAAAATCAGAGGCACGGATCATTTGCAGCATGGCGTCAGCCTCGAGGGTTGCATCAAGAGCGGTCCAGCGCAGGCTTAACGGCAGGTCTCCAGGGCTCAGGGGAATCACGTCAGAGATGACCGGCCCAAAACAGGTTTCACGGACGAGCAGGTTCTCCTCCCCGGCGCCTCTTATTTTTATTGTCTCCTCGAAAACTTCAGCCTTAACCCATTCTTCATTATAAAGATAAAGGGTTTCATCTATTTCATTGAATTTAATTTGGTAAAGGTCCATCACATCGGAGCCCAGATTGGTTTCACCCCAGGCAATCCTTTCGTTGAAACCGGCAATTACGCCGGCAATACCGGGGAACATCACCCCGGTAACCTTAATTTCTGGAGACGAAAGGTAGTTCATATACCAGATGGGAGGCAGATCAAGAGTGAGATGCATGTCGCTGGCCAGCATGGCGCCGCCGGTAGCGGTCCGGCTACCGCTGATAACCCAGTTGTTCGAACCAATCCCCGGCAGGCCTTGTGGAAAATTTCCGCCGCTGCTTAACGATATCAGATCAAGGGCGCTTTTACTGCTCAAGCCTGCTGAGTATGCCTGCCCCATGATTGTCAGACCTTCTTCGGGATATGAAGGGAAAATTTCGGCCGCCTTTTCCATGCCGACCTCATCGACAAGAGCAGCAAGCAACAGTTCGGTATCAAGATTGCCACCCAGGGACCAGGCCACCAGCTTGGAAATAGAGATGGAGTCTACCGGATCCCATGGCTCGGGAATATAGTCTAATAGAATAAATTCTGGCGGCAGATTTTTGCGGTTCAGCTCAATATAATCGTTTACGCCCTCCGCATAGGCCTGCAGCAGCTCTTTCGTCTCCACAGAAAGAGCTGCAAAACTCTTCTCAGCAGCGCGGCGAAAGCCCACTGTCCGGGAAAATCGATCCGATTCAACGAGATCGGGCCCCAGTATCTCCGCCAGACAGCCGCCAATGGATCGCCTGAAAAGATCCATCTGGAAAAGCCGCTCCATTGCCTGCACATAACCCTGAGCATAGATTAGGTCAACTTCATTTTCAGCAAATATATGCGCAACTCCATAATCATCAAAATAGATCTCCACCGGGACCCCGACACCTGCGGTAACAGAACCGCTGTAAACAGGCAGGCCGCTTTTTTGATGAAAAAACCAGTTCATAAGATCAAAAACACCTGTTTTTTCAGAAGAGCAGCCGCCCAGGGTAAAAAGAAAGAGAAGAAACACCGGTAAATAAATCGCTCTGCCTATAAACCGCCTGATCAAAGCTCTCCCTCCCCGCATGACTCTAAAACTGATCCTATCCCTCCAGATATGTTTCTGTCAATGGAATCTTGCAACTATTCTGAGAGGAGGGTTGAAGCAGAGAAAGGGTTATCACAGGCAGTCGAGCCAGTTAAAAAATATCTCCCAGACCTGACGCCTGTAATCAGTAAAACGGTGATCTGCATCTTTGACCTGAGCCAGTCTCTTCGGCTCTCCTGCAGCGTCAAAAAGCAGGTGCGCATGAGAAAGTGGTACAACTTCGTCGGCGGTGCCGTGTATGAGCAGCAGGGGACGCGGTGTAATCCGGGAGGCACAGTGCAACAGATCGTGGCGCTGCAGATCCTGAAAGAACCTTCTCTGCAAAGTGATCGATCCTGTACCATCATCAAGGGTTATTCTTTCAAAGGCAGAACCTTCAAAGCTCACCTTACTTCCGGCAGAGCTACTGAAAAGCTGTAGAGGATGAGCTAGCGCAGCCCAGGTGCAGACAGCAGCAATCTGCGCATCAGATGCGGTATAAGCCAGGACAGTAGCGCCGCCGAAACTGCGCCCGTTGAGGATGATCCGCCGGTAACCCTGCAACCGGGCCCATTCAACAACAGCTCCGAGATCGTCAACCTGCCGCGACAGGGTGATCTCTTCCCATAGTCCCTCGCTTTCACCGCTGCCGCTAAAATCAAAAAGCAAGGTGGCAAAACCGCGGCGGGCCAACTCATCGCCCATGTCAACAGCACCACCTCCGCCCTCCTTGCTCCCGGTAAAACCGTGGCAGACAATGACCAGCGGCGGCAAAAGTCGGGGTTGCACGCCGACTGCAATTTCCGCCAAAGTGGAGCTTTTATCCCGCAGCGGTTCCGCCGGGCGCAGCAATGCCGACAGCTTCAGCCCACACCCGTTGACGATGGTTTTTCCTTGCCAATCCATGAGCATGCCCCCAGAATACTATTTCCCGTTACTCTTTATAGGGAATTCCATAAAAAAGGTAAAATTCCTTTTCAATGTGTGTTCAGAAAAGATCATCTTGTTTCAAACCAGTCCCAGCAAACGAGCAGTTCCAGCCACCACAAAGCAGACCACAATCCCCGTCAATGTAGGAATTAGGAAGGCAGCAGCGGTCCACTTGAAACTGCGCGTCTCCCGGTAAATGGTTAGCAGCGTTGTCCCGCAGGGGAAATGATTGAGTGAAAAAAGCATCACACAGATAGCGGTAAGCCAGTTCCAGCCCTGCCCCATCAGTAGCTGACGCAGCTGATCCAGACTGGTCAAATCTATAAGCGAGCCGGCCGCCAGGTAACTCATGATCATTACGGGAATTACAATTTCGTTGGCGGGCAGACCGAGAAGAAAAGCCATGATAATATAGCCATCCATTCCCAGAAGAGCGCCAAAGGGCTGAAAAAAATCGGCGCCGTAATGAAGAATGCTGAAACCTCCTGTCTTGATATTGGCCAACAGCCAGATTATCAGCCCCGCCGGTGCCGCCACGATCAAAGCCCTGCCCAGCACAAAAAGAGTCCGGTCGACAAAGGAGCGCACCAGGATTCGTCCAAGCTGCGGCTTCCGGTAGGGAGGCAGCTCCAAAGCAAAGGTGGAGGAAAAACCCTTCAAGATAGTATGTGAAAGCAACTTCGATACACCCAGTGTAATCGCAACTCCCATCACAACCACCACCAGAATTACCGCAGCAGCAGCAAATGAAGCTGAAAAAGCACCAGATCCGCCGAGAAATATCGTAGCCAGGATGATGAGGGTGGGGAAACGACCGTTGCAGGGAACATAATTGTTGGTGAGCATGGCAATAAGCCTTTCGCGCGGCGAATCGATAATCCGGCAGGCGATTACACCGGCAGCATTGCAGCCAAATCCCATACACATGGTCAACGCTTGCTTGCCATGTGCACCAGCCTTCCTGAAAAAATTGTCGAGATTAAAAGCTACCCGCGGCAGGTACCCCAGATCTTCAAGAAATGTAAACAGCGGAAAGAAAATGGCCATAGGCGGCAGCATCACCGAGACTACCCAGGCCAGGGTTCGATAGACACCTGTAACGAGAACTCCGTGAAGCCACAGTGGCGCCCTGAAGGCAACAAACACATTGCTCAGATGCCCTTCGAACCAGAATAAAGCTGTTGCCAGAAGCTGCGATGGATAATTCGCCCCGATCAGAGTAATCCAGAAGACGACCCCGAGCAGGCCCAGCATAACAGGTATACCGAATTTCCTGGAGAGCAACAGGCTATCCAGGCGGCGATCCCATTGCCGCTCCGTATCTGCCGCCTGGCCCGTAACCCGCCGCGCAATGTCTTCAGCTTTTTTAAATATGGCAGTAACAATAAGATCCGCACTCGATTTGCCGCCGCTTTTTCTTTCCAGCTGTGCCCTGGCTGCGGCAATTATTGCAGCCAGTTTTTTATCCCGCTCCTGAAAGTGGGGGCCCAGATAGCGTTTCAATGTTCTTTGAAATGAACAGTCTCCATCAAGGAGCCGCAACGAAAGCCACCGGCTCCTGGCATCTGCATTAGAGAGCTCACGTACAGCAGGCTCAATCAGCGCCAGTGCCTCTTCAAGGGGAGGAGGGTAAGTAATAGCCCTGGGCCTTACCGGCAGTGCGGTGTCAGCCACTTTGGATATAGCCTCCTGCAGTTGCCTCAGCCCCCGCCCTTCACGGGCGTTTGTTCCGACCACAGGAACGCCGAGAAGCTGCGAAAGCAGCGGCAAATTGATGCTAATTTTTTTTCTCTCCGCCTCATCGATCAAATTTACACAGATAACCGCACGGGCTGTGATTTCAAGGATCTGCAGCACGAGATTGAGGTTTCTTTCCAGGCAGGTAGCATCGACTACCACCACGGTAACATGGGGATCTTCAAAGCATATATAATCACGCGCCACCTCCTCTTCCACCGAAGTGGCAAATAAAGAATAGCTGCCTGGTAAATCCACTAACAGATAATTCCTTCCTAAATAACTATATTCCCCCCTGGCATGAACCACTGTTTTCCCGGACCAGTTACCGGTATGCTGTTTCATCCCGGTAAGGCTGTTAAACACAGTACTTTTCCCCGTATTGGGGTTGCCCGCCAGAGCTACGACAAAGGGATCTTCTATAGCCCCCCTGTAAGCAGCACCGCCTTTACAAGGTAACAACAGACCTGTTGACTCTCTTCTTAATCTCAAAGTTGCCGCTCCCTTTGCTTACAATATATTGGGGTTATAAAAATCTTTGAAGCATCCTGAGAACGCAAAGCGATAACAGCTCCGCGAATATAATAAGCAGTGGGATCACCCCAGGGACTTTTATGAAGAGCAGCCACCTCTGTTCTAAAGGTCAACCCCAGATCGAGCATTCTTCTTCTGACAGCACCAGCTACGACCACATCCACCACCCTGCCGCAGCAGCCAGGGGGCAACCTGTGCAACGGAATCAATTCACCCTTCATTTGCGTACAGCCTCCTCAAAAGGTCTTATTTTGCTCACGGCAACATAAATTAGCAGAGGGCAAGTGTTATCTAAAACCTAATATATGCCGCCATAGTTATGATGCTACAGACAGCGCTGTTGCTGTGTAAAAAAGAATGTTGTAAGGGGAGCAAAAAAATATGAATGAAAAGCGAAAATTTTATACTTTTCGGGGTTACCAGATGATGCAGGGTAAAAAACAGATGACTCCAAGCATGGAGGACTACCTGGAGATGATCTACCGCATTCACCTGCAAGAGGGCCATGCCCGCACCAGCCGTCTGGCAGAAAGTCTGAATGTGCAGGCTTCTTCGGTGACCAGGACTGTTCAGAAGTTGACAAAACTGGGTCTGCTGAATTACGAAAAGTACGGTCTCATCCGGCTCACCGCAAAAGGAAAAAAACTGGGCAATTTTCTTCTAAGGCGGCATATCCTAATCGAAAATTTTTTAAGACTTATTGGTGTCAAAGAGCCCTATTTACTTCGTGATACTGAGATGATCGAGCACCACCTCAGTATTAATGCCTTTCACAAAATCAGGCTTCTTTATAGATTTCTAAAAGCCAACCCCGCCATCCTGGAACAATTCAACCTCTACAAACTGGGCCAACCATAATCCGGCCGGTAAGAATTATATTAAGTCCGGGTCTGCCTTATATAGTTAATTTAGCCGCAAGCCAAAGGGTGATATATTTAAGACAATAGCTGCGCCCCACTGATACACCTTTTCTATCCTTCATAGGAAGTGAAGCTCATTTAAGCTCATTTAACCGTCAATAAAGGCTTGTATTTGGCCTTATCTTGTAGTAGAATCCTTGTTAAAGGGCCATTAGCTCAGCTGGTAGAGCACCTGACTCTTAATCAGGGTGTCCCGGGTTCGAAACCTGGATGGCCCACCAGCAAAAATCCCGGAAAAGGCCTTATAATCCGGGGTTTTTGCTGTACCTACACATCGCATAACACAGTTATTCCAATCTAATAATATGCAACACAACCAAATACACAACTATTTTAGATGTAACAAATGCCGCTTTTTATTTTCTTTTATATGCTTCCCCTCTATAACCTGTCTTCAGTTCCTTGAGAACCGTACCTGAAAACCCACAGGCACAACTCTCCATTTTTTCCTTTAAAGCTATTCCCTCACTATTTTGTATCCATGTTGTTCCTTTTGCTTGGTGTTATATAATAGGAGGGGGCGATGATATTTCTAAACAAACTGGACCCACAATTACAGCTCATGCCAGGGGCGGCTATTATACAACGCTAACAATCGACGGCAAAAAAAAATTCCTTTACGGCAACACCAAAGAGATTGTAATGAAGAAGTATATTGAAGCCAGATATGAACGCAGCCTGGGCAGCAATATAAGCTACGACCCTACCATGATGGACTATTCTGTAAAATGGTACAATCTTTTTAAAAAGGGAAAGGGCGCCGTGAAAACCCAAGAAATGTACTCAACCATAGTAAATGCTCATATCATCCCCACTTTAGGCTCTAAAAAGATTAAAGGGATCACCACATCTGACATTCAAGAACTGCTTAATTCTAAAGATTTTTCCAGAAGTCTACAACATAAAATACGTATCACTTTGAATCAAATTTTTAAAAATGCCCAGGCTGACCGGCTGGTTACCATCAATCCCGTTGCCGCCACAGCTCCCATTAAGACCCCCCCGCCATCAAGAAAGTTTTATTCAGCTGAACAGAGGGAAATTTTGAAGGTTGTCCTGCACGAACATAATATATTTCCGCTGGCCTATGCAGTTCTTAACACCGGCATGCGCATTACCGAAATAATTGCACTGATGCGCCACCGCGACTTGGATCTGGTAAACAACAAAATATATGTCCGGGAATCAACGGAATTCAAAAACTACCAGCCGGAAAGAACAGATGCTGGAACCTTAAGAATCCGGGAAATTCCAATACCTTCAACTTTTTCTGCATGGCTGGGCAACCACATGGATGGTACTGGGGAAAGCGATTATGTTTTCCCCGGTTATCATGGAGGCCAGATGGGGCTGACTGAATTAAGAAATACACAACGCCGGGCAAATTACAAGCTGGAAACATGGTTTGACGAGGCAGAATCTATTCAAAATAAAACTAAAACAGGCAAAAAGCTAATAGAAAGCGAGCTAAAATTTCTGCATCTGATTAATAATATTTGTGGAGCAAAGCCGATTATTGATTATCGTTTTAAACTATACTTTAAAGCCCTTCGCCACACCTATTGTACCGGACTTTACGACCTTGGCTTAGATGAAATTTCAGCATCAAATATCATGGGCTTAACAGTTACATCCACAAGGGAAATCTATAACCATATCCTAAAAGAGAGAAAAGGCCAGAGCAAAATAAACATCGAAATGCTATATTCAGGCAAATTGACTGAAACGCCAATATCCGGCAATGACCCACAGCCTTGAGAGGATCTTCCTTGATGGTTGTGTGTACGGTTGTGATGTCGTCAATGGCAAGCATTATGGCTTAACGTATAGGGATTATTGGCAATATAGAACCCTGACTTATAGTCAGGGTGTCACTTTTGAAATGCTTTTTGTACAATCATTATACCGCAAAATACGCTCTCTATAGATTGCCTGTTACAACACCAGCCCGCTCCAGGATCATCAGCTCCACCTTATGTTTGTAGCCATGAGCATCAGGAAAAGCATACGGCATTACGGAAAACAGGTGTTTTTTAATATCACCGCTGCCGGCTGCATCGATTGCCTGCTGGATGCTGTCATAGAAGATCCCCGCGGTAAATAAATGTAGCGTCTTTTACGCATTGACAGCCGCCGCACCGGCCGGGCCGGATCCAGTTTAATTTGCAGCTGCCCGGGTCTAGCTCTCCTCAGCCCAACCGCGCGCTTTCTCCACCGCACGCAGCCAGTGTCGGTAAAGTGCCTCGCGTTGCCTTTCAGCCATCTGTGGACGGAATGAGGCATCATCGCGCCACTGTTCCGCCAGTGCCGCACGATGAGGCCAGACTCCCACCGCCAGACCGGCCAGGTAAGCGGCGCCCAGGGCAGTTGTATCTAGAGTAGCTGAACGGCGCACCGTGGTTCCGGCTATATCTGCCTGAAACTGCAGCAGCAGATTCATCACGGCAGCCCCGCCGTCCACCCTCAATTCGCCCAGGGGAATCCCCGCCTCGCAGCGCATGATCTCGAGCACATCGCGAGTCTGGTAAGCCATCGCCTCGACCACAGCCCGCGCCAGGTGAGCTCGCGTCGTCCCCCGGGTAATGCCGATGAGAAGACCGCGGGCATAAGGATCCCAGTATGGAGCACCAAGCCCCACAAAAGCCGGTACCAGGTATACGCCGCCGTTATCTTCTACCTGCGCCGCCAACGGACCTGTCTCCGAAGCATGGTCAATTATCTGCAACCCGTCGCGCAGCCATTGGATCGCCGCACCGGTGATAAAAATGCTTCCTTCCAGAGCATAATCGACAACGCCGTCAATTCCCCAGGCAATTGTCGTCAGCAGCCCCGAATCCGAGCGGATTGCCCGCGAGCCGGTATTCATCAACAGAAAACTACCGGTGCCATAGGTGTTCTTCACCATACCCGGCTCAAAGCAGGCCTGGCCGAAAAGAGCGGCCTGCTGATCGCCGGCAATACCGCCTATCGGCACCGCCGCCCCAAAAAAAATATTGGGGGCGGTCTCGCCAAATATTGTACTGCTGGGCATGACCCGGGGCAAAATCTCTTCGGGAACCTTCAAGATTTCCAGCAGCTGCGGGTCCCACTCCAACGAATGAATATTAAAGAGCAGGGTGCGCGAAGCGTTGGAGTAATCGGTAGCATGGACCCGCCCCCCTGTAAGCCTGTAGAGCAGGTAGCTGTCGATAGTTCCACAGGCCAGATCCCCCGCACGGGCTGCATCCTGAACGGAGGGGATGTTCTCCAGGGCCCAGCGGATCTTTGTCCCTGAAAAGTAGGGATCCAGAACCAGACCGGTTTTCTCATGAAACAGATCGAGCAAACCGGCTTCGTTAAGCTCGTGACAGAGCTGTGCCGTTCGGCGGCACTGCCAGACAATAGCATTCGCCAGGGGTTTGCCCGTAGAACGCTCCCAGAAGACCACAGTTTCCCTCTGATTGGTAATCCCAATAGCCGTAATGTCCGAAGCTTCCGTCTCCGCTTTCTGCAAAGCTTCTTCTACCACCGCCAGTGTAGCTGACCAGATCTCTTCGGGATCGTGTTCAACCCAACCTGATTGCGGATAATACTGGTGGTGTTCCCGGGCTGCCCGGCCTAGAGGCAGGCCCCGCTCATCCCAGAGGATCGCCGTAGTGCCGGTGGTACCTTGATCAATAGAGAGTATACGCACTGTTATCGCCATCGCCTCCCCGCAAATTAAGAATACCGCCGTATAAAATCCGCCGTTGTTTTAAAAATCAACTCCTTATCAAAATCGAGTGTAGCCACATGATAAGAGTTTTCCAACCAGATCAGCTCCTTTTCAGCCGATCCAATATGCTCAAGAATATAGGTGGCGTTGGAGGGGTGAACCACATGATCCTCCCGGGACTCGAAAATAAGCGCCGGCTGTTTGATCCCCGGCAACTCTTCTTTCACCATGGCGCACAGCTTCAGCAGTTCGCCCAGAGCCGGAAGCGGCACTTTATCATAAGAGAGCTCCGTAACCGCAGGATCTTTGATATCGCTTCCAATCCCGGGTATGGTTTTCGTGAACAGGCGCAGCAGCGGGAGAAAAACGAGCTTGAAATCTTTCATAAAGACCGGGCCGCAAATGGGCACCACACCTTTGATCGTGTCGGGATGGCTGTAAGCCAGATGCATGGCCAGCGTCGCCCCCATGGAGAGTCCAGCCACAAAAACCTTGCGGCACTGTCCCCTGACCTCTTCCAGCCCCGCCTCGACAGAAGTGATCCAATCCTGATAAGTATTATCAAACATATCTTCCACCCTGGTGCCGTGACCCTTAAGCCGCGGCCCGACTACAGTAAAACCCTGCTCCGCAAGATATTCCCCCATGGGACGCATGCTCGAGGGATTCCCTGTAAAACCATGCACCAGCAGACAGCCAATGTCACTCCCCGGAAAAGCAAAAGGTTCCGCACCAGCCAAAATCGGACCTTCCATATCTCATTTGCCCTCCTTTTAAAAGGATAAAATTAAAAGCGAAGTTCCTATCTATCTTATTTGTGTATATATTTCTTGATTATTGGTATGACTCCTGCCAATAAAGCCAGTCTAACCAGTTCAAAAGTTTTTTGCTGCCGTGAAAAAAACAGCCTGACCTCTGGAGAAGATTTTAATGCGAAATTATTCCAGTAAGTTGATATACGTATCTTGTGTATTAATTATTTATATTGTTTTTTAACAGGCAAAATAGCAGGAGGGGCAAAACTTGTATTGATTTTTCACCTACCCCGGGGTAATATAATAGATGTGTGCGCCTGTAGCTCAGGGGATAGAGC
>MTBK01269306.1_pt1 | contig 13224 bp, 10 predicted proteins | sample 1535981 | NCBI WGS metagenome assembly MTBK01 (sample SAMN06109225, study PRJNA356200) | anaerobic digester metagenome | isolation source: biogas reactors fed with pig manure or primary and secondary sludge | place: Spain | collected 2016-06-30 | reverse complement strand
CGGTCGGCCGGTGCACGCTGCCGACCATCGCGGCGGTCAACGGGGCCGCCGTAGGGGCGGGGTTGAATCTCGCCCTGGCCGCTGATGTTCGCATCGCGGGGCCGGCGGCGGTGTTCGATCCGCGCTTCCAGAAGCTCGGCATCCATCCCGGCGGTGGCGCCACCTGGATGTTGCAGCGCGCGGTGGGCCCACAGGTGGCTCGCGCCGCACTGCTGTTCGGGATGCGGTTCGACGCCGAGCAGGCCGTGCAGCACGGACTGGCATTACAGGTGGCCGAGGATCCACTCGCCGCCGCGCTGTCGCTGGCTGCCGGTCCCGCGGCCGCACCGCGGGAGGTGGTGCTGGCGACCAAGGCCTCGATGCGAGCGACCGCAATTCCAGGATTCCTCGACACCGATCTCCACATGGCCGCCAAGGACATCGAGTTGGGCCCGCAGGCCGCCTCGATCGAATCGCCCGAGTTCAAAGCCCGACTGGCGGCCGCGCAGCGGCCATCCCGGGCATAGAGTCGAACTGTGAGCCACCGCACACGTTATGCCCGATACGTCGGACGGGTCGGGGCGTTGGCATTCGCGCTCGGCGCCGGGGTGGTCATCGCGCACAGCCCAGAGGCCGGGGCCGACACCGGAAGCGCCGAGCAGGCGGCCACGTCCACCCGTAACACGGCCACATCCGCTCGCCACCCGGCGACCGCACCCAGGACCAGGGCTGCCGACACCCACAGACGGGCGGTCACCCCCGTCGCTGCCGTACAGCCCACCCTCACCGAAGTTAGGCCGGCCCGGGCCGCGGCACCGGGCAGCACCCTGTTCGCGCGCCGACCGACGCTGGCCTACAACGCCGCCCAGAACACCCAGTCCCCCGCCGGCGTAATCACCGGCACTCTCAACCCGGCCCAACCTGACGGGTACGCCCTGACCTACACGGTGGATCGCCCGCCGGCCAGGGGTTCGGTCGTGGTCACACCGAACGGAACCTTCGACTACACCCCGGACAGCGACTTCGCGACCCTCGGCGGCACCGACACCTTCACCGTCACCGCCGACGACCGCCCGGGCAACCCGTGGCACCTGCACGGCCTGCAGTCGCTGTTCGCCCCCAACGGGGGCCACACCGCCGCCACATCGGTGCCGGTACTGGTGAACCCGGGGGCACCGCTGCCGACCAGCGTGCTGGCCACCACCGACCAACTCAATGCCGAGAGACTGGCGACCGAACTCTCCGGATCCCCGATCGTGCAACTGGCCGGACTGTTCCTCAAGGTGGGCTGGGTTCTGGCCGCGCGCAACAACTTCGCCCTCGTGGGTGGACCGGATCAGGCAAATTTGGCCCGCCTCGACCGGGCCGTCACCGAGTACGCCAACCAGGCAGCCCTGGAGGTACAGCTTCTCGACTCGATGAGCCCGAAGGTGATTCAACAGGTCGCACCGCCGCACGACTGGTATCTGCAGCCATTCGCCGGATCCCGGATCTGGTACGACAACCCCGACACCATCTATCGGTTCATCGGCGTCAACAGTGCGTCGTCGTATGTGATCACCGGCCGGTTCGACGGATCGCTGCCGGCGGACACGAACTTCAGCGTGCTCACCGGGCTGAGCGGAACCACCGCGGCCAACATCAACGGACGCGAACTGGAGATCAACCCCGACGGCACCTTCACCATCACCGCCAGTTCGGCCCCTGCTCAGCCCGGGCAGACGAACCACCTTCAGTTGGTGCCCGGTACCACCTTGATCACCACTCGAAATACGTTGACGGACTGGAACTCCCAGGAACCGATGAGCCTGTCGGTGCTGCGCGTCAACGGTCCGCCACCGAGCCTGTTCGCCCAGATCGGCGGCTTCGCGATCCCGGGCATCGGCCCGCTGGTGGCGGGCAGCCCGCTGCTGACGTCGCTGGTGTCGATCATCCCGCCGCTGCCGTCGGTCCGGCTGCTGCAACAGGTCGAGACGGCCGTCATCATGCTGCTGCTGGGAATCAGCGGGGAGAATCAGTACATGTCGGTGGCCACCACCGACGCCAAGACCGGGCAGTTGCGCTTACCGAACACGCTCTCCCAGCCGGACCGCAATGCCTCGTTCCTGTCCACCCAACTGCAGAGCGCCGGATACTTCCAACTCGACGACGACGAGGCACTGGTCGTGACGATCGACCCGCGCAACGCCCGGTACTTCAACGTGCCGATCACCGATGACTGGACGATCACCGGCAACTACTGGGACGAGCAGACCAGCCTCAACATCGACCAGGCGGTGGCCAACCCGGACGGCACGTACACATTCGTCATCTCGCCCACCGATGCCGCCGTGTGGAACTGGATTTCGACCGGCGGACTCAACCAGGGGACCATCTCGATCCGGTTCCAGGACATCGACTGGACCGTCGAGGACACCCCGACCGTCGCCACCCGGGCGGTCCCGTTGACCGAACTCGCCACGGTGCTACCGGAGACCACGCTGTACGTCACCGAGGCACAGCGAGCTGAACAGATCTCCCAACGCCAATTGGGCTATGCCCGGCGTTGGGCTCCCTACCCCCAGGCCTGAACAACTCAGAAGCCCAACTCCCGCGCGATCAGCATCAGTTGCACTTCTGTTGTGCCCTCGCCGATTTCCAGGATCTTACTGTCCCGGTAATGCCGGGCCACCGTGTATTCGTTCATGAAGCCGTAGCCGCCGTGGATCTGGGTGGCGTCCCGGGCGTTGTCCATCGCCGCCTCGCTGGCAACGAGTTTCGCGATCGCGGCCTGCTTCTTGAACGGCTTGCCCGAGAGCATCAATGCGGCGGCGTCGTAGTAGGCGGTGCGCGCAGCCTGCGCGCGTGCCTCCATCCGAGCGATCTTGAACTGGATGGCCTGATAGGCCCCGATCGGCTGGCCGAACGCCGCCCGTTCGCGGGCGTAGCGGACCGACTCGTCGACGCACCCCTGGGCCGCCCCGACGGCCAGCGCGGCGATGGCGATGCGGCCCTCGTCCAGGATCTGCAGGAAGTTCGCGTACCCGCGGCCACGTTCCCCGAGCAGGTTCTCCGCCGGCACCCGGACATCGTCGAAGCTCAGCGGGTGGGTGTCGGAGGCGTTCCAGCCCACCTTGTCGTAGGCCGGTTCCGCGGTGAAACCGGAGGTGGGTACCGGCACCATGATCGCCGAGATCTCGCGGCGGCCACCGGTGTTGCCGGTCACCGCGGTAACGGTGACCAGTCGGGTGATGTCGGTGCCGGAGTTGGTGATGAACTGCTTGGAGCCGTTGATGATCCAGTGTCCGTCATCGAGGCGGGCGGTGGTCTTGGTGGCACCGGCATCGGTACCGCCACCGGCCTCGGTCAGGCCGAAGGCGCCCAAGGCCTGGCCGCTGGCCAGCAGTGGCAGCCACTCCTGTTTCTGGGCTTCGGTACCGAACCGGTACACCGGCATTGCCCCGAGTGAGACACCGGCTTCCAGCGTGACAGCGACGCTCTGGTCGACCTTGCCCAGTTCCTCCAGTGCCAGGCACAGGGCGAAGTAGTCGCCGCCCATTCCGCCGTACTCCTCTGGGAACGGCAGGCCGAACAGCCCCATCTCCGCCATACCGGCGACGATCTCGTACGGGAAGCTATGGTCGGCGTCGTGTCGGGCCGCCACCGGGGCCACGACTTCGCGGGCGAAGTCGCGCACGGTCTTGGCCAACTGGGAGTACTCGTCGGGAAGCATTCCGGTGCTGAGGAAATCGGTCATGTACTCGGACTTTCTGTGTTGACGATTCGTGCCAGGGTTTGGCCCCGGGTGACCTGATCACCGACGGAGACGAGGAGTTGCACCGTCCCGGCGACCGGGGACCGCAGCGAATGCTCCATCTTCATCGCTTCCACGGCCACCACCACGGTGCCGGCATCGACCCACTGACCGTCGGCCGAACCGATGGCGACCACCGAACCCGGCATCGGACTGATCAACTCCACATCGCCGCTGTGTTCATCGGTGGCGCGCACCGGAGCCTCGCGCACCTCCTCTACCAGCGCGGTGCCGTCGTCTCCGGCCAGCCAGATCTGCTGACCGGCCGATGCCACCGTGTAGGTCCGGCGGACACCGTCGACGGCGACCACCAGTGCAGGGCCGTCCAAATATGCTGTGAGAGAGCATCTTTGGCCGCCCTCAACGATCACGCCGGCCTGCTGCGGCGTTCCGGTGATGTGCACATGGGTGGTTCGTTGTCCGCACCGCAGCCGGATCCCGGTCGGGGCGTGCGCGCCGACCCGCCAGCCGGACGGCAGGTCCCACGCGTCCGCCGCACCGGATGGCCAGCGAAGCAGCCAGCGGTACGCCGCCGCGGCGATGATCGGGTCGTCGCCCGGCTCGCCGGGCTTGAAGTGCAGACGTTCCAGCAGGCCGGTATCCAGAAGGCCCGCAGCGACATCGGTATCGGCGAGCACGAACCTCAGGAAGTCGATGTTGGTGCCCACCCCGAGTACGGCGGTTCCCGCCAGTGCGCGGTCCAGCGCGCCCAGTGCCTCGGCGCGGTCTGCACCATGTGCGATGACCTTGGCGAGCATCGGGTCGTAATCGCTGCCGACGGTCATTCCGGCCCGCAGGCCGGAGTCGACCCGCACCCTGGCGCTGCGGCCCCCTCCCGACGGTGTGGCCGGTTCGATCACCGCCAGCACCGGGCCGCCGGTCGGCAGGAAGCCTTCGGACGGATCCTCGGCGTACACCCGGGCCTCCACGGCGTGCCCACTCATCGTGACCGACTCCTGGCCACACGGCAGCGGCTCCCCGGCGGCGATGCGGACCTGCCACTCCACCAGGTCCCAGCCGGTCACCATCTCGGTCACCGGATGCTCGACCTGCAACCGGGTGTTCATCTCCATGAAGAAGAACTCGTCGGGCCGGTCGGCGGAAACGATGAACTCGACGGTGCCGGCCCCGAGGTAGTCGACGCTGCGGGCGGTGTCGCAGGCCGCGGCACCGATCCTCGCCCGGGTTTCGGCATCCAGCAGTGGCGAGGGCGCCTCCTCAATCACCTTCTGGTGGCGCCGTTGCAGGCTGCACTCCCGCTCACCGAGGTGCAGAACCGAACCGTGACTGTCGACGAGCACCTGAACCTCGATGTGGCGGGGCCGCAGTACGAAACGCTCCAGAAAAAGGGTGTCGTCACCGAACGCCGCGGCGGCCTCGCGCCGCGCACCGGCCAGTGCGCCGGGCAGATCGGCGGGGTCGTCCACCCGTCGCATGCCCTTGCCGCCGCCGCCGGTGGAGGGCTTCACCAGCACCGGATACCCGATGTCACCCGCCGCGCCGATCAGGTCATCGTCGGTCAGGCCGGGTACGGCGACACCGGGCACCACCGGCACCCCGAACGCGGACACCGCCGACTTGGCGGCGATCTTGTCGCCCATGGTGGCGATCGCGGATACCGGCGGCCCGATGAATACCAGACCGGCGCGATTGAGAGCGGCGGCGAAATCGGCGTTCTCCGAAAGGAATCCGTACCCCGGGTGGACGGCCTGGGCGCCGGTGGCCAATGCCGCCCCGATCACCGCCTCGATGTCGAGGTAGCTCTGCCGGGCCGATGGCGGTCCGATACGCACCGCGACATCGGCCTCGGCAACGTGGCGGGCGTTGACGTCGGCGTCGCTGTAGACCGCGACGGACCGTATCCCCATCGAGCGGAGGGTGCGGATCACCCGCACCGCGATCTCGCCGCGGTTGGCCACCAGAACGGTGTCGAACATCATCTGCCTCACATCCGGAAGACGCCATAGGATACGGGTTCCAACGGGGCGTTACCCGCCGCCGAGAGCGCCAGGCCGAGAACGGTTCTGGTGTCAGCCGGGTCGATCACACCGTCGTCCCACAACCGGGCCGTCGCGTAGTAGGGGTTGCCCTGCTCCTCGTACTGGGCGCGGATCGGCGCCTTGAAAGCCTCCGTCTCCTCAGCAGTCATGTCGGCGCGCACCGTGGCCAGCACCGAGGCGGCCTGTTCCCCGCCCATCACCGAGATTCGGGCGTTGGGCCACATCCACAGGAAGCGGGGCGAGTACGCACGGCCGCACATCGAGTAGTTTCCGGCGCCGTAGGACCCACCGATGACGACAGTGAACTTCGGTACCCGGGCGCAGGCCACCGCGGTGACCATCTTCGCACCGTGCTTGGCGATCCCGCCGGCCTCGTATTCACGACCGACCATGAAGCCGGTGATGTTCTGCAGGAACACCAACGGGATGCTGCGCTTGTCGCACAACTGGATGAAATGCGCTCCCTTGAGCGCGGATTCGCCGAAAAGCACACCGTTGTTCGCGATGATTCCGACCGGGTGACCGTGAATCCGCGCGAACCCGGTGACCAGGGTCGCGCCGTATTCGGTCTTGAACTCGGCGAACTCGCCACCGTCGATGATGCGGGTGATCACCTCGTGCACGTCATAGGGCACCCGGGCATCGACCGGGACGACGTCGTACAACTCGCTCTGGTCGGCGATCGGATCGACGGTGGACCGGACGTCCCACGGGGCGGACGGCCGCGGTCCGAGGGTGGCGACGATGTTCCGGACGATGCGCAACGCATCCCCGTCATCGACGGCGAGGTGGTCGACGACACCGGAGGTTTTGGCGTGCAGGTCGCCCCCACCGAGGTCCTCGGCTGTCACCACCTCGCCGGTGGCCGCCTTCACCAGCGGCGGCCCGCCCAGGAAGATGGTGCCCTGGTTACGGACGATGACCGTCTCGTCGCTCATCGCGGGCACGTAGGCACCGCCGGCGGTGCAGGACCCGAGCACCGCTGCGATCTGCGGGATACCCGCCGCGCTCAGCCGGGCCTGGTTGTAGAAGATGCGGCCGAAATGATCGCGGTCGGGGAACACCTCGTCCTGGCGGGGCAGAAAGGCCCCGCCGGAGTCGACCAGGTAGATGCACGGGAGCCGGTTCTGAGCGGCGATCTCCTGAGCGCGCAGGTGCTTCTTGACCGTCACCGGGTAGTAGGTGCCGCCCTTGACGGTGGGATCGTTGGCGACGATCACGCACTCCCGACCCGACACCCGGCCGATACCGGTGATGATCCCCGCCGCGGGGCAGTCGCCCCCGTACAGGCCGTCGGCAGCCAGCGGGGCGATCTCCAACAGCGGACTGCCTGGGTCGAGAAGACCGTCGACCCGGTCGCGGGGCAACAGTTTGCCGCGCTCGACGTGGCGGTCGCGAGAGCGCTGCGACCCGCCGAGCGCCGCGGCGGCCAACTTCTCACGCAGCTGAGCGACGAGGTGCAGGTGCGCCTCGCGGTTGGCGGCGGCTGATGCCATCGAAGTCCCTTGGTTAATCACGACTAACTGATGTTAGGTTAGTGAAGATTAACTCAGTTCGTCCAGTGGGTGCCCCGGAGGTCCGGCATGACCGATTCGACGGCGCCGATCCGGCGCGGTTCGCAAGCGGCCGCACCGCACCCCGGGCGGGAGAAGCAGAAGTCCGACCGCCGCGCCCAGTTGCTCGCCGCCGCTGCCTCGCTGATGGCCGAGCGGGGTTACCTCGCAGTACGTCTGGAGGACATCGGCGCTGCCGCCGGTATCAGCGGACCGGCCATCTACCGGCACTTCCCCGGCAAGGAGGCGCTGCTGGTGGAGTTGCTCGTGGGTATCAGCACCCGATTGCTGGACGGGGCTCGGGAGGTGGTGGCCGCCGAAAGCGTTGAAGCCTCTGAAGCACAGTCGGCCCTCGACAGGCTGATCGAGTTCCACCTCGACTTCGCCCTGACCGAGCCGGACCTGATCCGGATCCAGGATCGCGATCTGGCCAGCCTGCCGGTCGTCGCGCAACGGCAGGTTCGACGTGCGCAGCGCAGCTACGTCGAGACCTGGGTCGGGGTACTGACCCGGCTCCACGCCGACCTCGCCGAGGACGACGCCCGGGTAATGGCGCACGCCGTGTTCGGGCTGATGAACTCGACGGCGCACAGCATAAAGTCCGCCGGAGCCCGCTCGACCGAACACTCACGCGATGTCCTGCGAGCCATGACCCGGGCGGCGCTGGCGCCACCAGCACCAGATAATGAGCGGCGCCAGTACCAGTAACGTCGGCCACCCACCGGCCGCCCGGCCGACATCCCTAAACACCTCTCAGGGAACACCCCGTCTGCGCGGGTAGCCTGCTGGTCGTGAGGACGGCATGAGCGAACCGCGCCAGTGGTCGGACCCGACCGGGGCGTCGGGGTATCCGGCAAACACCGATCCCGCCTATTCGGGTCAGTATTGGGCTCCGGGCTACTCGGGCCAGAACTACGGCGGTCAGCAGTACGGCGGTCAGAACTACGGCGCACCGCTGACCCAGCCGACCCAGCAACTGCCCACCTACTGGCAGCCGGGCTACCAGGCCGGCCCGCCGCCGCCTCCACAGCCGCCGAAGTCGCCGCGCTGGCTCTGGATCGTCGCTGCCGCAGCGCTGCTGCTGGTCGCCGGACTTGTTCTTGCACTGGTCATCGTCAGTAATTCCTCGCGGGAGTCCACCACGGTGGCGCCGGCGAACCCGACTACCACCTCTTCCCGGACGACCACCCCGACCCAGGCGCCCACGACCACACGTGCCCCGCGGCCGACGGTCACCATCCTGCCGGGTCCGTCGACCACCCGCCCCGGCACCACCGAACCGACCACCCCGGGCAGCCCCGACCAGACCACGTCGCCCACCGAAACCGAGACCGTTGTCTACAGCGTCAGCGGCGAGGGCCGCGCCATCAACATCACCTATGTCGACACCGGCGGGATCATGCAGACCGAGTTCAACGTCGCGCTGCCGTGGAGCAAGGAGGTCAGCCTCTCTGCGCCGGCCAAGACCTCAGCCAGCGTCGCGGTGGTCAATGTGGGGCGTGACGTCACCTGCAGCGTCGCGGTCAACGGGAATCAGGTGCGTCAGCGCACCGGTCGCGGGCTGACGATCTGCTCGGGACTCGGCTAACCCGCAGCGCCGCCGGATATCGCTGACGCACGCCGGTCCGGCACCCGCACAGCGAGCATCCCGAACAGACCCACGGCCAGAACGACCAGAATTCCGGCCAACCCGGCACGGTCGGAGTCGAACAGGTCGACGAACACGAAGAACAACCATGGCGCCAACGGAGCAGCGGCCCGGCCCGTCATGGTGTATAGGCCGAAGCTGACCCCTTCCTTGCCGTCCCCCGTCATCCGGAGCAGCAGCGTCCGGGCCGCGGACTGGGTTGGTCCGACGAACAGGCACAGCAGGAGCCCGCACACCCAGAAGGCGGCCGGGCCGGAGGTGGCCATCAGCGCCGCCCCGACGACGATGAGCGATGTCAGCGAACAGATCAGAATCGGCTTGGCGCCGATCCTGTCATCGAGCCGGCCGCCGAGAACCGCACCGACCGCGGCCACGGTGGAGGCCACCACCCCGAAAATGAGGACATCGGCCTGCGAGATGCCGTACACGCTGACGCCGAGAACCGCGCCGAAAGCGAAGATCCCCGCCAATCCGTCCCGAAACACCGCGCTGACGATCAGGTAGTAGACCAGGTTGCGGTCACGGCGCCACTCCCCGCGCAGATCGTCGAACATCTGCCGATAGCCGGCCAGGACACCGCCCACCGGCGGCGCGGGTTCGGCACCGTCGGCCAGCCGGTGCGCGGTGAACAGCAACGGCAGCGCCAGGATCGCCAGCCAACATGCTGCGGCGATCATCGCCGCGCGCACGTTCTGCCCGTCGGCCACCGGCAGTCCGAACAGCCCGCGGTCGGGCCCGTCGCCGCTGATGAAGCCGAAGTAGATGATGAGCAGGAGCAGGACGCTGCCGGTATAGCCCGCGGCCCAGCCCAGCCCGGAGATGCGGCCGGCGGTCTGCGGGGTGGACAGCTGCCGGAGCATGGCGTTGTACGGCACGCTGGCCAGGTCGCCGCACGCCGCCGTCAACGCCAGTAGCGTCAGGCCGGCCGCCAGGTAGCGGGGGTCGGCCCGGATCAGGCTCATCGACGCGGTGAAGCCGACTGCCAGCACGGTGAGCAGCACCAGCGCCACCCGCCGTCGCTGCGGGGCCTGCACCCAGACACCGACCAGCGGCGCCAGCAGGGCGACCACCACGCCCGCGATCGTGAGGGTGCGGCCCAGCCAACTCGCCGCCGACGTGGGGCCTGTCATCCCTTCCGCCACCGTGCCGGTCAGGTACACCGAGAACACGAACGTCGCCACGATCGCGTTCAGACCGGTGGACCCGCAGTCCCAGAGCGCCCAGGCGGCGACCCGGCGCTTCTGCACCCCTGCGCCGTCCCGGCGCTTCTGCACCCCTGCGCCGACCCGGCGATGGGGCACACCGGGCCCGCTCATGCCGGTCACCCTATCCCTACGATGTCGGCATGCCAGTCCCCGCGCCTTGCCCCGACAGTCGAGCCGTCGTCACCGGTGCCTCCCAGGGCATCGGCGAGGCCCTGGCCCACGAACTCGCCGCCCGCGGCCATCACCTGATCATCACCGCGCGCCGCGCCGAGGTGCTCGAGCAGGTGGCGGCCCGGATCACCGAACGGCACGGGGTGACGGTCGAGGTCCGCCCGGTGGACCTGGCCGATCCGCAGCAGCGGGCCGGTCTGGCCGACGAACTGGCCGGCCGGGACATCTCGATCCTGTGCGCCAACGCGGGTACCGCGACCTTCGGCCCGGTGGCCAAGCTGGATCCGGCCGGCGAGAAGGCGCAGGTGCAACTCAATGTCCTCGGTGTGCACGACCTCGTCCTCGCGGTGCTGCCGGGCATGCTGGCGCGTCGCGCCGGCGGCATTCTGATCTCGGGGTCGGCCGCGGGCAACTCGCCGATCCCCAACAACGCCACCTACGCGGCCAGCAAGGCGTTCGCGAACACGTTCAGCGAGTCGCTGCGCGGCGAACTGAAGGGCTCCGGAGTGCACGTCACGCTGTTGGCGCCGGGACCGGTGCGAACCGAGATCCCCGACCCCGCCGAGGCCTCGCTGGTGGACCGGCTGATCCCGGACTTTCTGTGGATCTCGGTCGAGCACACCGCCCAGCTGTCGCTGGACGGCCTGGCGCACAACAAGATGCGCGTCGTTCCCGGGCTGACGTCGAAGGCGATGTCGGTGGCCAGCGGCTATGCGCCGCGGGCCATCGTCACCCCGATCGTCGGCTTGGTCTACAAGAAGCTGGGCGGCGGCTAACCGGTACTGGCGTACAGGTTTTTGGCGGTCGGTGAGGTCGGCACCGTCTGCGGGTCGGGGTAGGTGCCCAACGCACGGTCAGCCAGGCCGGGGGTGGTGACGGCGAACCAGTAGTGCTCGTTCTTGAAGTGATGCAACCGGTGGTTGCGGTACATCGTCCGGTAGAACCAGGTCTTCGGCTTGTAGTCGGTGTGCACCAGGTAGTGGCTCCACTCGTAGACGACACCGATCGCGAACAGCGTCACCAGGAACGTCAGCCCCAAGCCGGTGCGCGGAATGAACACGAAGGCCACCACCAAGGCCGCGGCGAACGCGCCGGCCAGCGACTGCAGTGGGATGAAGATCAGCCGGGTGATCCGCGGGTCGGCGTGATGTTCACGGTGCTTGCGGGCCAGCACCGGGTCGATCATCACACCGGCGATCCGCCGCGGCCGCCAGTGCAGGATGAAAACGTGAATCATCCACTCCACGAAGGGAAACACCGCCAACACCACAACCGGGGCCACCGCATCGCTCCACTGCCAGTCACCGACGGCGAGTCGGGCCGCAACCGCACCGAGGAACGCAGTGACGAGCAGCCAGGGTGTCGGGTGGCGCCAGAACTCGCGGGCCGCGTCGGCCAGCGTCATCCCGCGGCGTTTGGTTTGGGTCATTGCTCCTCCTGTTTTCCCAGATCCGCAAGGACGTTCAATGCGGCATTCAGCGCGTGAGTGGCAGGTTCCAGTAACTGGCGTGCGGTGTCCTCGGCGGCGACCGGATCGCCATCGGCGATGGCCCGCGCGACGGATCGGTAGGCCGCGCTGTGACCCACCTCGGCGGCCATCATGGTGGCCAGCGCGGGCAGCGCCGGTTCGTAGGCGGCGCGCAGGGTGTTGAACATCAGTCGGAAGACGATGGAGTCGGCGCCGTCGACGACGTGATCCCAGAATGTCAGCGCGTGCCGTTGTTGCCCCACCGGGTCGGCGTCGGTCTCGAGATCCCGGATCGACTGCTCGAGCAGGTCGGCCAGGCCCGGCAGACGTCGGCGGGCCGCGAGTTCGGCCACCTTGGGCCCGTTGTGCAGCCTGGCCTCCAGAATGCTGCGCGCCACCGCGACATCGAGGCCGGTGTCGCGCAGCAGCAGCCTCGGCAGCAGATCGAGACCGGCATGCCGGCGGAAGTCGCGCACGGTGGTGGCGTCACCCTGGCGCACCTCGACCAGGCCGGCCGCGGCTACCCGCTTGAGAGCCTCCCGGACCGCGGGCCGCGACACCCCGAGGACCTCGGCGAGGCGGCGTTCGCTGGGCAGCGACTCCCCCGGCTGCATCTGACCGCTGAGCACCTCATCGAGAATCTGCTCGAAAACCTCTTCGGGTACCGAGCGTCGACTCACGGGCTGTAGGGCCATGGACGCAGCATGCCCGGCTAGAGGTCAGAGGTCAAGTGGTCAGACCAATGGCCCACCGGGACTTACCGGCGCCGGCGACCCGTCCCGAAGATGCTGCGGCCGATCTCGCGCCCGATGACCGTGCCGGCCGACCGCATCGCGCTCTTGAACGCGGGGTTGTCCATCATCTTCTCCAGCATTCCGGGTTCGGCCTTCTCCACCCGCGTCGGCATCGGCGGGAGGTCCAGACCGGTGGGCAGGATCGGCGGCAGATCGACGGGCTCACCGATCGCCGCCTCGGCGGGCGGTGGAGCCATCCGGGCGGCCAGCATCTCGTATGCCGACTCCCGGTCCACGGTGGGCCCGTACTTGAGGAACAACGGACTCGACTGCGCCGCCGCCTTGATGTAATCCGGCCCGATACTGGCCATCAGCGACCGCGGGGAGCGCAGCCGCGCCCAGGCCACCGGTGTCGGGGCACCCCGTTCGGAGAGCACCGTCACGATGGCCTCGCCGATACCGAGTGAGGTCAGATCCGTCGCCAGGTCGTAGACGTCGGTCTTGGGGTAGGTCCGCACCGTCTTGGCCAGCGCCTGCTGGTCATCGGGGGTGAACGCGCGCAGCGCGTGCTGGACTCGGGCACCCAACTGGGACAGCACCGCGTTGGGCACGTCGGTGGGCAGCTGGGTGCAGAAGAAGACACCGACACCCTTTGAGCGGATCAGCTTGACGG
>MTBK01262013.1_pt1 | contig 13247 bp, 8 predicted proteins | sample 1535981 | NCBI WGS metagenome assembly MTBK01 (sample SAMN06109225, study PRJNA356200) | anaerobic digester metagenome | isolation source: biogas reactors fed with pig manure or primary and secondary sludge | place: Spain | collected 2016-06-30 | reverse complement strand
GGTTTCTAAAGAAATTACTTCTTGAAATGGATCGCAAAATAAAAAACAGAAATATCAGGATTATAAACAAACTTGCAAGCATTACAGAGCTTATAAGCACTACCGATTTACCGGCAACGTCACGGGCATCAGTTATTTGCTGCGATACCAGCGCTGTTTCTTCCCCCTCGAGCTCAGTTATTATATCCATTATTTGACTGATAATCAGGGAGTTATTTTTAAGCAGTTCCAGTTCTTTTTCAAAAAGCTGTGCCTGTATCTGGGTTTCCTCTACTTTCAGTTCATTCAGTATTTTTTGAATGCGATACAGAAGTACGGTATCGGTTTGAACCAAAATACTGGTATCTCTCACAATTTTTGTTTCACGAAGAACCTGCTCAATAGGTTTTATTATCTCTTCGGTTTTTTCTTCCTTACTTGAAAAAAGACTGGCTATCCTTGAAAAAAAGCTTTTTGACTCCTCTACTTTTTTTGGCTCTCCAGGTTGCTCAATCAAAAGAGTATCAATAAGCGATTCAGTTACTGATGTTTGCGTATAAATCCGGGTTCGGGTGGTATCAGGAGTAGTTTCCCGTAATTTTTCAAGTGCCAGTTTTGAATAATTCACCGAATCGGCAGCCCGTTTAAATATCATAAACTCATCAATGTTTCTGAGCCTTGTATTAAGCAAAACGGATATCTGGCTAACCTTGCCAAACTGCATATAATTTTCGGCTGTAAGCAGTTTCAGTGTATCAATGTTTTTATTGGCTTTTTTAATATACGATAGATAGTTCTCAAAATATTCCTCATCCTTCATGAGTATATAGATCCGCATATTGTTTTCGGCTTCTGTCAGAACAGAAAATGTTTCCCTGAGTTTTGGAAGCTTTTTACCAGGCCTTGAAAGCTCAATCACACTCTTGAGCAATTTCGAAGTACTCTCATAGGTAAAATACCCGGCCGCCATTACAGTAAGAAAAGCAAAAGTAAAGCCAAGGATCACATTGGTCCTTATGCCATAGGTTCTTATATGAAGCTTTTTTTCTGACATTTCAATCTAAAAAATCTCAGCAATTTTTTGAGTATAAAAATACTACTTTATCTTAAAATTGAAACTATTGAATCAATCAAAATATTGTAATGATTCAACATCTAAATCCAATAAGGTGGTAGGGCTGAAGGATTGTAACTAAAACTTATCAGTATTCAATGTCAAGTACCACAGGACAATGATCGGAGTGCTTTGCCTGAGGAAGGATTTGTGCACCCTGCAGATTCCTGGCAAGGTTCTCGGTAACCATGTGATAATCAATACGCCAGCCCAGATTCCTTGCTCTTGCGTTTGCTCTGAAACTCCACCAGGTATATTGATGTGGTTCCTGATTGAACACTCTGAAAGTATCAACAAACCCTGAAGAAAGAAAATATGTCATCCATTCGCGTTCTTCAGGCAGGAAGCCTGAATTTTTGGCATTTCCAACCGGATCATGGATATCAATAGGTTTGTGACAAATATTATAATCTCCGGAAATTATCAGTTTTGATCGGCTTTGACGTAATGACTGAACATAATCATAGAAATCGCTGAGCCAGACCATTTTAAAAGCCTGACGCTCATCTCCGCTGGAGCCCGAAGGATGATAAACGCTGACAATGCTCAAATCGCCAAAGTCAATCCTGAGAAATCGCCCTTCATCATCATATTTTGAAATCCCCATTCCGTAAATTACGTTATCAGGGACTTTCTTGGTGAGGATCCCCACACCGCTATAACCTTTTTTTTTAGCTGAATACCAGTATGATCTGTAACCAAGAGCCTCAAATTCAAGAACCGGGATCTGTTCAAATTGTGCTTTGGTTTCCTGCAGGCAGAGCACATCAGGGTCAGCAGCCTTTATCCATTCGGTCAATCCTTTGGATACAGCCGAGCGAATACCATTGACATTGTATGTAATAATTTTCATTTCAGGAAATAAGAGTAAACAAGAAAGCTGCTAAGGTAAGAAAAGAATTAATAAATGCAAGTCCTGAACTCTGAATGGCATGAATTAAACTTAGCAATGCCGGTATTTAAAAGCAATTAAGACTTTATCTCACTGATTTTTAAATAAATATGAATCCAGGATTGCCTTAGTTGTGGAAAAATTCTTTTAAATTAAGTTTCAAACTTTTATTATCCCAGGTTTTTACTGCCGAAACTGATGTCTTTAACATTAAGCTGCAGATTAACATTTCCATTCCAGAAATTTTCTTCAACATGATAACAAATGCTGAAAGGTTCGCCCGATAAAATCTTATTTATATGCTGCCCTTGCTGAAATGCAATTGCTGAGAACGGAAAACCTCTGGTTTCACGATGAACTACTTCGAATTTCAGATGGTTTTTTCCAACAACCCTTGCATTACCGGTATCAATCAATCCACTGGTATGAAATACCGGCGACATATTTCCTGGTCCAAAAGGTGCAAACTGCTTGAGAATCCTCATGAATTTGGAATTGATCTGATTGAGATTAATGGTAAGGTCAATTTCAACTTCAGGAATTAACATGCTTTCGGTAATATTTTCAGAAACAACCCTCTCAAAACACTTGCAGAAAGAATCAAATTTTTCGGGTATTATTGAAAGTCCGGCAGCATATTTATGGCCTCCGAAATGCTCAATATACTCACTACATGCATCAATGGCATCATAAACATCAAAATCTTTTACTGAGCGTGCCGAACCGGTAATTATATCATTTGATCTGGTAAATACAATGGTAGGGCGGTAATAATAATCAGTTAAACGCGAAGCAACTATACCAATGACTCCTTTATGCCAGTCAGGATTATAAACTATTGTTGATTTGCTGTTTTTAAGCTCTCCATTTTCGCTTATCATGTCAAGAGCTTCCTGCGTTGTCTGCATATCAAGGTTGCGACGCGAAGTATTATACTGGTTAATTTGCGTTGCCATCAATGATGCAATTTCAAAATCGCCGGAAATCAACAACGCTACAGATTCTCTTCCGCTTTCCATTCTTCCCGCAGCATTGATACGTGGTCCTATGTAGAACACCAGGTCATTTATGTTCATTTCTCTGGTGAAAACCATGGTATCAGTATTTATGATACCGCATACTTCCATTATAGCAAGAATTCCGGGACGGGGTTCTGTATTTAACAGATTAAGTCCCAGGTAGGTCAGGATACGGTTCTCACCTGTTATAGGAACAATATCGGCTGCAATGCTAATAGCAACAAGATCCAGATATTTGATAAGAGATTTTTTTGATTCATTTTCCCATGACTGCATTAATCCCTGGATAAGTTTGAACCCGATACCACAACCGGATAGTTCTTTATAAGGATAGTTACAATCCGCTCTTTTGGGGTCAAGCACGGCATAAGCATGTGGAATTTCTTCGCCCGGGCGATGATGATCACAAATTATAAAATCAATATTACGTTCATTAGCGTAATTCACTTTATCAACAGCCTTTATTCCGCAATCGAGTGAAATGATAAGGCTAAAACCATGCTCAAGTGCATAGTCAATACCTATTTCAGAAATTCCGTATCCTTCGCTGTAACGGTCGGGAATATAATAATCCACGCGTTCATACCGCTCTCTTAAAAACGAATATACCAATGCCACCGCCGAGGTGCCGTCAACATCGTAATCGCCGTAAACAAGGATCTTTTCATTGTTTTTCAAAGCCTGCGTTATACGTTCAACAGCTCGGTCCATATCTTTCATCAGGAAAGGATCATGCAAATGATCAATTTGAGGACGGAAAAAAGATCTGGCTTCATCAAAGGAATTAATATCCCTTTGAACCAGTAAATTAGCAATAACTTCGTCAATTCCCAACACCCTCTTAAGATGTTCGACTAACTCTTTATCACCCCTCTTCTTTACAACCCACCTTTTTTCCATGTTGAAATTTCTTGAATTACAAAAGTATCATTTTCTTTACAATAATTGAATATTCACAAGCTTTTAAAATAATAAAACAGACATATTACCGAATCCGGAGAATAATCCCCACCTGATAACAAAGGCTTAATATGATTAATGCATTAGTATCACAAAGTTTACAGGCTCTTGTACAAATATTGCAAGAATTAGAAACAATCTTAAATTCATTTTGATTTTCGTCAAATACCATGAATTTTCTGATCTCTGTTCAGGTAATGCCGGACATCTATCTGAAAACACATCTTAAAATACTATAATTAAGCACATTATCAGCTAAAATTAATAATTTATCACCTCATTGTATCTGCCTCATTACACTTCAATTAAGACCCGGATCTTTATTCACATATTTTAGCGTACGACTTAATTCATGAATTTGAACTAATTTTGCATCCAAAATAATTATCAAATAATATTTCCCTGAAAAATGAAATTTAAATGTCCTGAATGTTCAAAGCTTTTTGAAGCCGAAGGAACAAGAATAGAATACCACAGCCCGATTTACGGACCATGTGCAAAATATGTAGGATATTGCCCTGACTGCAATGTAGAAAGTGATGAATACCGTGAACCCAATCCCGGAAAGAAATCTCAAAACTACGAACCGGTATCATCTCCCGGTTGCTGCTGTAGCGGCGGAAGTTGTGGCTTTTAATTTAGTTTTCCATGAGATTTCTGAATTTTTGCATAGCAATTTTTATCTTATCCCTTAAGGTTGATGCACAACCTGCAGATTATTACAGCAGTGCTACAGGTCTTACAGGAATTGCACTGCAACAGGCATTGCACAATATCATCAAAAATCATCAGGTTCAGTCCTATGCTTCTTTATATGGTCATTTTCAGGTAACTGACTGCAAACCCAATATGGTAGTTTGGGATATGTATTCCGATGTTCCGGGTGGTACCCCGGCTTATATTTATCATTACAATGTCGGTGATGAATGTGGGAACTACTCAAGAGAAGGCGATTGCTATAACCGTGAGCATTCTTTCCCGAAAAGCTGGTTTGGAGGTAATATAACACCCATGTACACCGATCTTTTTCACCTTTATCCTACTGATGGCTACGTAAACAACCGCCGCGCCAACTATCCTTACGGAGAGGTCGGCTCTGCAACATGGACTTCAACGAATGGAAGCAAGGTAGGGAGCAATACATTTCCAGGATATTCAGGTATTGTTTTTGAACCTGTTGATGAGTACAAAGGTGATTTTGCCCGAACCTATTTTTATATGGCTGTCAGATATTACGGGCAGGATGGCAGTTGGCCCGGTAGCCCCATGCATAACGGTGCACAAATCAAACCATGGGCTCTTAATCTATTGAAAACATGGCATTTACAAGATTCGGTCAGCCAGAAAGAAATAAACCGTAATGATGTAGTTTATGAAATACAGGGTAACCGTAATCCTTTTATTGATCATCCGGAATTTGCCTGGGCAATATGGGGCGGATTAACTGCTATTGAAGAATTGACCGAAATAACCGGAATAACAGTTTATCCGGTTCCTGCAATTGATCATTGTTTTATATCATTTTCCGAACCCATTACTACCCTCCCGGCTTCAGCTTTGTTCGACCCTGCGGGAAGGCAAATAAATATCAGTACAAGCCTTGATAATGGCAATATTATGATTGACACATCCGATCTGCCAAAAGGATTTTATATCCTTGCCATACAATTCGAAAATAATTATCCAATAGTTGCGAAGATTATTAAATAAGCGAGATGTAATAACAGTTTTTTACCCGAAGTATCAATACTTTATTACATTTGTTTGCTTATAACATTGATTAGCCAATTATTAAATTGTATTTTTATATATGATAACAAAATAACAATCAGGGACTTACGCCTGTTTGTTTATTTGTGTCAACCAATATACCAAATATAAACTCTTTATAATTTCTTTGAAAATCCTTGTCGTTCATAAACTTAGTATAAATCTCAGTTTGGCTGTAAAGATATTGCTTTATAAGTTCTTCTAACTTATTGTCGGAAGCAATTTTAGCATTTTGTCTATCAGAATATCTTATGGCATCCAGTATATCTATGTTTGCCTTCATTTCATCCGGAAGGTGTTTTGTAAGAATCTGATTTACTTTGTCTTTATCCGACCATTCAATGTCTCCAAAACGCTGATTGAAAGCACTCAGGATATTTTCCAAGGTATCTAACTCAGGTTCCTGAGTTCCACTTCTAACATCAACTGGAATCGGACCAACTACGCCTGGTTCGGGTTCCAAAGCAATATTACGAGTAATATCTTTTGACGTACGGTAACTGTCCATGTCGATACTTTCCAAAATACCTTCAGCTAAATCGTCGGTTTGGTCAATGTATAATTTGGGTACGAGGTATTTTAAATACCAAAACAGTTTTTCCCAATCCTGATTATTGAAATCTAATATTTTAGCCAAATAGCTGTAAACCCGAATAAATGATTTTGCTTTAGCTTTGAAATCAATTTGCTGATCTTTGCTCAAATCATTTTCAAATATATCTACCGAGCTGTCAATAACCGGATCAATCTTTGTGCGGTCTTCGCCTTTAATGTATTTTTCAATGAAATCATCAATCTGATAAGAGCTGTAAACCTCAAATTCTTCCAATGAATCCGCCAAATCATTCAGCTTGTTTGGGTTGGTTTCCTCGCTTAAAATGGTTGCCGTGTAATAAGGGTCAAAAGCAAGTTTTATCTCCTCTGCTTCGTTGAAAAAATCTAAAACAAAGGTGTCTTTTTTATGCGGTCTTTTTGCACGATTTAAACGCGAGAGAGTTTGAACTGCCTGAACTCCTGCCAGTTTCTTGTCAACATACATGGTGTGCAGCAATGGCTCATCAAATCCGGTTTGATATTTTTCAGCTACTATCAGAAAACGGTATTCATTTTTTTTAAAGTTTTTAGGGATATCGGTTTTATAAGTTTTAAAGTTGTTCATGGTAACTTCGGTGTATTCAATTCCCTGATAATTCTTTGTACCTGAAAATGCCACAATTGCCTTGTATGGTGATTTTATTTCTTTCAAATAGGTGTCAAACGCCATTTTGTATTTAATAGCACATTCAATGCTTTTGGTAACAACCATTGCTTTAGCTTGGCCGTTAATCAAATGGCGTACTTCACGGTGAAAATGATCTATCATTATTTTTGCCTTTTCGGCAATGGCAAATTCATGCCCTTCAACGTAAGCACGTAGTTTTTTCTGAGCCTGTTTGGTGTCAAATTCAGGATTATCCTCAACAGCTTTAATTAGTTTGTAGTAGCTGTTATACGTGGTGTAATGCCTTAATACATCCAAAATAAATTCTTCATCAATTGCCTGTTTCATGCTGTACACATGAAAAGCATAGAATTTATTTTTTATTTCTCCATTTTCATCAGTATAAGTTTCTGGTGATTTAATGCCAAATGTTTCGAGCGTTTTATTTTTTGGTGTAGCTGTAAACGCAAAGTATGAGCCGTTTGTAATCATTCTGCGACTGTTTATCAGCTCGTTTATTTTGTCTTCCAGGGTCTTTTCTTCTGCTGCATCTTCTGTATGTTTATCCGCTAATACCGCATTCATTTTGGATGAAGTTTGCCCACTTTGCCCGCTATGTGCTTCATCAATGATAATTCCAAAATTCATGGAAGGCATTTCATCCATTTCATCCAGTAAAAATGGGAAGGTTTGCACAGTACAAACAATAACCTTTTTACGATTTGCGAGTGCCTCTTGTAACTGAGAAGTTTTGCTGACGCCCACACCAGTTATATGTTCTACAATTCCACGTTGGGGTGATGTCTGTTTAATATCACCGCTTAGTTGTTTGTCAAGTACAATGCGATCTGTAACTATTATTACGCTGTCAAAGAGATGTTTTTCTCCCGAAATATCAAAAAGTCCGTGAAGCTGATGAGCCAGCCATGCTATGGAAAGCGATTTGCCTGAACCTGCTGAATGCTGAATCAGATATTTCTGACCTGTACCATTCTTCCTTGCATGATCAAGAATCTGCCTTACAGCCATCAGTTGGTGGTAACGGGGAAAAATCATTCTCTTTTTTTCTTTGCCTGTCTCATTATCTGTTTCAGTAATTACCTGAGCAAACTTGTCAATGATATTGGAAAGAGCACTTTTTGTTAGAATATCTTCCCAAAAATAATGGGTTCTAAGCCCTTTGGGGTTTATGGGGTTTCCTGCGCCAAACGGGGCAACGGGTTTGCCATCGTTCAAGCCTTTGTTGAATGGCATGAAGAATGTTTTTTGGCCATTTAGATGTGTGGTCATAAAAACCAGCTCGGTATCGGCGGCAAAATGAACCATGCAACGGGCAAAGCTGAATATCTTTTCCTTTGGGTCCCGGTCGTTTTGGTATTGGCGTATGCCATAGTGGACGGTTTGCCCGCTTAACGGGTTCTTCAATTCGCTAGTAATAACCGGTAACCCGTTTAAAAAAATGGTCAAATCCAATCGGTTGTTATTGTCGGAGCTGTAAACTAACTCTTGTGTGACTGAAAATATATTTGCCTGGTATTTTTCAAGATCTTTGACATTGTAATTTGACGAGGGCTGGCGATAAAATAGCTCCACCGTTTTGTCGAAATGCTTTACACCCTTGCGCAAAACCTCAATAATGCCATGTTTTCGAATCTTCTCATCCAACCGCACCAGAAAAGAGCGTTGCCCCTTGCGTTGGATCATTTCGAGAGTTTCGGGCTGGGTTCTTTTTATAAACTCCCATAACTGATGGGGGTTAATGCAAAACTCCTTGTCGAAATCGTTCGATACACTTTCACAGAACTTATTCTGCTTTACAAGTTCGTTAGCAATGTATTTTTGAAATCCTTTTTCTGATGTGTCGGTGAATGTAATCATTTGTCTGAATTTGGATTTTTAGGATTTGATGATTTTAGGATTGTATGAGTCCTTTCCTCTTGTATTTCTTCCGATTCTATTCCCGACTTTTTCTTATAATCCCTGTTTTCGGGATGGTTTATGTTGTATACTCGCCTGAATTCAAGGCTTTTTGCCCCAAAGTTAATAAGCAACCCAACGGGTAAATTGTATGCCTGACAATAGTTCATTGCCTGAGCCAAATGAACTTCTTCAATTTTTATTAAAGCCTTTAGTTCAACCATTATTTTATTTTCAACAAAGAAATCGACCCTTCGTGTTCCTATATTGTAGCCTTCATAAAATATACTCATTTCCATTTCGCGCTGAAACTCAAGTCCTTGCTTTTGCATTTCAATTGCTAAAGCCCGTTGGTAAATTACTTCCTGAAACCCGTTGCCAAGGGTGGCATGCACTTTCATAGCACAACCTATTATTTTATGTGTAATATCTTCGTGCTTCATATATTGTCCGGATTTGGATTTTTAGGATTTGATGATTTTAGGATTTGGGGATTTGATGACTTTAATACTTCTTGCCCGGATGATGAACTTTTGATAATCCTATTTTCTTTTAATCCTTCCAATCCTAATTCTGACATTGGTACTTGCAACTGCCCGGTAACTACCTGTGTAATTAAACTCTCCTGATACTCTTTGGCTTTTTCTATTTCGAGTTTTGCTTTGGAATTTGCTTTTTCTATTATCTCAACTTCTTTTTCTATTTTTAGAACTATTGTATTTTGTTCTTCAATTGTAGAAGGAATAGGAATTAAGTAGTTATTTAAATCTTCGCTTGTAACGCTTGGGAAAGTAGAACCTTTAAAACTATCAGATATGAAGTCAACCAAAGCTTTTATGGAATAAGTCAAAAAGTTTTGATTTGTTGATGAAATTATTGCTGCAACACCTCGACCTATACTAACATCATCGTGGCATATGTTAAGTCTACCCGTTGTTGAACCTCTTAGGCAAAACAGTAAAGAATGTTTAGGTGCAAATTTTTTAGGATCTGTAGTCCATTTCAAAGCTCTTGTGTACCCAAACTCTTCCTCTGAGTATTCAACAGGACCATTTATTAAAACTGTTCCAATTCCTCTGTCATTATAGGTGCTTTCATGTGGAGAAATGCCATATATTATTTCTGCAACATATTTCAATCTCTTTACTTCCCAATCGACAGGTATATCACCAATCCAATCAATGTATGTTGGTTTTAATTGAGTATTATGATTTATTCCTTTTGTTACATGATTTCTTATAATACTACTTTTCTGCTCCTCCAACAACTCAATCAACCGTTCTTTCTTTGCAATAAACTCCTGAATTTGTGCTGTTTTGCCATCAAGGTATTCTACTATGGCATTTTGAGTTTCAATTGGGGGAACAGGAAGCTTTAAGTTCCTGAAAAAACTACCTTGAACATGTGGGATTGTTGTTCCGTAAGTATTGGATTTTAGAAGTTTCTCAAAACCTTTTAAGCTGTAAAATAAATACTTATTAGTGATAGAAGATTTAGTATTTAATGCAACGAGAGTAGATGCTAGAAACCCCTTTTTGCTTAATACAGTTTCACCTGCATTTGAACCGTCCCAAATAATTAAAGGAATACCATCTGTAATTAAAACCCCATCATTAATGTAGTAGAAATCTTCTTCATTTCCTCTTAAATACTCTAATGCAAGATATGGATAAAACCCATCTTCTTGTACAATAGATGTGATTTTTGTTGCATTACCCTTTTGCATATCACACAAAAATTTTATCTTTTTTAAGTACCAACCCTCCGGTAGTTGAGAAACATACTCATACTGTACTGGATAATATGTAGTATATGGTTTTAATTTACTCATTTCAATTGCTTATAATTTCATTTAAGATACCATCAGTTTCCTGCTCTAATTGCAGAATTTCTGCTGCAATCTCTTCAATGCTTCTGGGTGGCACATAGTTATAGAAATAGCGTGTAAAGGATATTTCATAGCCTTTCACCGTTTTGCTATGGTCAATCCAGGCGTCCGGCACATGTTCTAATACCTCTCGCTCAAAATAACTCTCTATATCTTCATTCAAAGGCACATTCTCCGTGTCTCGTAAATCGCTATCTGCCTCATAAGTGATTGTTCCGTCTTTCTCTTTTTTCCTGATAACAGCTTCTGCATCTTCATTTTTCCATGTAATGGCATCAAGAATCTCTTTTTGCGCTCTGTTGTCAAGTTGCAATTTATGCTCCTCAATAGTAGTTGAAAATATTTTTGAGAAGCTGTTGAAATCATCATACTGCTCAGAACCAATAAGCTCTATCAGTTTCTCTGCTTCATTGCGCAGATTTAGTTGAGCATTCCAAAACTCTTTGCTCAGCAAATTCTTTTTATTGCCTGCTTTAAGTTTAATTTCATTGGTTTTCAAATATTTCTCAATCTCTGGTTTCAGTTCATCCAATGAGCTGTAAACCTGATTGCCAAACTTGCTGTAAGCCCAGCGCATTTCATCTTCAATAGCTTTGCTGAAACGCAAGCTTTCAATGGCTTCATCTGTAAACTTTGCAGAGAGACGAAGTGGTCTTTCTACTGTTATTTTGTTATAACCAAAATAGTCGTTAGGATATATTTTGGAAATACCTGCCTGTCCGGCAGACAGGTCAGTTTCTTCAAAGTTGATAAATAAATCTGTGATTTGCTTAATATGGTCTGTGGTCAGCTCACAGTTTTTATCTCCTAAGTTTTTACGTAGTTTTACATAAAGATCCAGAGCATTGATAAGCTGTACTTTTCCTTTTTTATGTTCAGGTTTTCTGTTATTCAGAATCCATACATAAGTTGGAATACCTGTATTATAAAAGATGTTTTTGGGCAGAGCAACGATGCATTCCAGCCAGTCATTCTCAATAATATGTCTTCTTATTTCACTTTCACCACTACCGGCATCACCTGTAAACAGTGCAGAACCATTGTGTACTGATGCTATGCGACTGCCTAACTCGGTGTTGTGTTTCATCTTGCTAACCATATTGAGCAAAAAGAGCAACTGTCCATCAGAAATAGTGGGTAAGCCAATCTGAAAACGAGGGTCTTTTATATTCTCAGCATTTTCACCTGAACCTTTTTTTCCTCTGTTAGAAACAATGGCATCTTCATCTAATTTCCATGATTTGCCATAAGGTGGATTAGAGAGCATAAAGTCAAAATGCAAATGCGGGAAACCATCTTTTGAGAGCGTAGAGCCAAAAGCAATATTCTCAGGTTTATCCCCTTTAATCAGCATGTCGGATGTGCAGATAGCATAGGTTTCAGGGTTAATTTCCTGTCCATAAAGATTAAAACCGCCCTTTCTTTCTGTAATTTTGGAAGCAAATTGTTCAGCTTCTGTCAACATTCCACCACTCCCGCAAGCAGGGTCATAAATCAGGAAAGTACCTTTTTTGATCTGCTCTTTTGCAGGAATAAAGACAAGATGGGTCATAAGCTTGATAATCTCTCTGGGGGTAAAATGTTCTCCTGCTTCTTCGTTGTTCTCTTCATTAAATTTACGGATCAGCTCTTCAAACACATAACCCATACCCAAATTGGTGAGCGGGGGCATGAGTTCACCCTTGCCATTGCGTGCTTCAACAGGGCTCAGATTGATCTCTTTGGCTGCAAACTTTTCAATCAAAAGCCATGTAATACCATTCTCTTTCATGGTTTCAAGCTGATTTCTCAGTTTGAACTTACTGATAATCTCCTGCACATTGGGGCTGAATCCGTCTAAATAGACCTCTAAGTTACTGTCAATATTGGCAGAATCATTCAGCAGACTTTCAAAGGTAAAATTAGATGTATTCCAGAAAGGATAACCTGTGATTGCACTTAAAGCCGAGTGGTCATCAATCTTATTCTCATTCATAAACTGTACGGCATCAAGTACTTTCTCTTTTGTAGGTACTAAAAGGGCATCCAGCCTCCTGAGAACAGTGAAAGGCAGGATGATATCACGGTACTTTCCTCTTACAAATACATCCCGCAAAACATCATCTGCTATGCTCCATATAAAACTAACTATCTGATTATGAACCTTACCATTCATTAGCTTCTGTTTATTGTTTAAATATTTATTTAAAGGTTTAAAAATACAGAAAACTTTTTCATTAGCAGATGGTTTATAGAAAAATTTGATTCCCTGACTGGTTTTTACTTAATAATTCACGTTTTCTCATTCCTGTTCTCATTATCATATATCCTACAATTACGAGCATCCTTCGTTTTGTAAACCGCTTGATTAAACAATATTTATTATGAGTATCAGGTTACATGAATAAATTTCTTATAATTGTATGATACACAGGCATATAATAGTCTCTCAAAAAGTAAATCGCCCATATATCGTCTGTTCACTTTGTAGCAAAACTCATCCAAATAGTCCTGGTAATACTTTTTCG
>MTBK01050707.1_pt1 | contig 13255 bp, 8 predicted proteins | sample 1535981 | NCBI WGS metagenome assembly MTBK01 (sample SAMN06109225, study PRJNA356200) | anaerobic digester metagenome | isolation source: biogas reactors fed with pig manure or primary and secondary sludge | place: Spain | collected 2016-06-30 | reverse complement strand
ATATAACACACTAATTACTATAATACAATACTATAATATAATAATATAGCAATAAGGTTGCCTGAAATTGCGCCCTACTGTTACGCAAATGTTATCCTACAAACTTACGATCGCACCTCTCCTTGAAGATACTATTGCTGAGACCTCTGGGTGTTGAAAACAACTGCCATCGTTAAAGTTGGCAGTTGTTGGGATATTGTAATATAATAATATTACATGATAATAATATCTACTGGAGGTGTATCTGCATTGGAAAAGGCCAAACCAGGAGATGGGGATATCCGGAAAAAGGCAACATTGTTAAAAGCGCTTGCTAATCCTACACGTCTTTGCATTGTCCGGGAGTTGCTGGCCCGCGGTGAATGCAACGTTTCCTCCATGCAGCACTGTCTGGGGCTTTCTCAGTCAACAGTTTCGCAGCATCTGGGCCGCCTGAGGGATATGGATATAATTCGGGGTGAGCGAAAAGGGACGGAGGTTTTCTACCGCCTTGTAAACCAGGAGGCTGCTGACATTATAAAAGTGCTTTTTAAGTGATGCCGGGAGGGCGTGGGACAAATTCCTCCCCCGGTGTTATTATAGGTAAGAATAGGAACTGTTCCAGGAGGTCTTGATGAGCCTTGGATTTTGTTGAAAGATGGTTTGGCCCGCTGAAGTCCATGGGTGGCCTGCTTCAGCCGGCAGCGGCGATCCTGGTTTTTGCCCTGTTTTTGTTGCTTCGGGGTTTGTTAACCAGATTTGTTTTCGGTCTGGTCTCAAAGATCGCCGCCAGGTCAAAAACCCGCATCGATATCGGCTTCTTTCTGGCACTTGAAAAGCCTTTGAAGAACTTTATCCTGATTTTAGGGCTCTACCTAGCGCTGTCAATAGTGCCGCTTGATTTGACGGTGTGGCATTACATTACTGTTATCTTTCGAATCCTCGTTGCGGTTTTTATAGCCTGGGCATTATACAATCTCGCCGGAAGCCGCCCCTTCAAAGCGTTGAGCAGGCGCTACGGGCTTGATCCGATGCTCGCTGACTTTTTTACCAGGGCGATCAAAGTGCTAATCGTGGCCATGGCTGTGATCATGGTTCTGGATCAGGTTGGCTACAATATCAACGGTTTCATCGCCGGGCTTGGCCTGGGGGGGCTGGCTGTGGCGCTGGCGGCGAAGGATGCCCTGGCTAATATATTTGCCAGCATCGTCATTATTACCGACAAACCCTTTTCTGTGGGCGATTGGATCGAGACCCCGGAGATCGAGGGGACGGTGGAGCAGCTTTCCTTCCGCAGCACGAAAATAAGGACATTCGCCCAGGCCATGGTGACGGTGCCCAATGCTGTCCTGGCCAATGAGGCGATCACAAACTGGAGCCGCATGGGGAAGCGGCGGGTTACATTTCATCTGTCAGTGTCCCTCTCCACCCCTCGCGAGAAGCTGGAGCGTGCTGTCAGCCGGATCCGGTTAGCGCTGCAGGATCATCCCGATATTCATCCCGACACCATCCTGGTCCATTTTGAGCAATTCGGTGAGGACAGCCTGAAGATCCTGTTTTACTTTTTCACGAAAACAATCGTTTATGCTGAATATCTTGCCGCCAGGGAGTCCATCAACCTTAGGATCATGGAGATCATGGAAAGTGAGGGTGTCTCCCCGGCACTCCCCGCCCGCCGTATCCTTATCGATTCTCCGGAATAGTTACCTATATCGGTGCCAGGCACCGGTATAAGTAACTGTGTTGAAGAAGGTGCAGTGATCAAACAGGATAATGTTTACAGATATCTCTCATACATACTTGCGGTCCTGGCGTTGTTTTCACTGGCTGTGGGTATGGCGCTCTGGAAAAATGCAGGTCCCTATTTTTATTACTGGCTTGCAGTTTTCGTGCTGCTCATTATCGGGGCGGCGGCGGCACATCTGTGGCATAAAAAGCTGAAAACGCAGCATTTTCTTAGGAATAGCTGGGGTAAAGAGGTGCGCCGGGACCGGGATTTTTCTGAAATAGGGTCTCTTTATGAGCTCACAGCCGCCGGGGCGCCCGGTGATATTGACAGTCAAACATGGGGCGACCTGGACATGGATCAGGTCTACCATAAACTGGACCGGACGCTGACCAATCCTGGTGAAGCGGTGCTCTATGATATTCTAAGGAGGCCCCTGAAAGATGGTGAGATGCTTCTGGAGCGGGCCCGGATGCTCCGCTTTTTTCAGCATGACACAGCGGTGAGAGAGAAGCTCCGGTTAACGCTGTACCGTCTGGGGAAGCAGGATTTGAACAATATCACCACGCTTCTGTGGGGTGAGTTGCCGGCTCGCAATCCGCTGCGGCCGCTTTTCACTGTGCTGGCGCTGGCTTCTCTTTTCTCCCTGGCTGCTCCCTTTCTCTGGGGAGCCAGGGCCCTGTTCATCATTGCCGCTCTCTTCAGTCTGGATATGTGGGTTCATTACAGGGTCAGGCGGGGTTTTATTTACAATCTGCCTGCCATATCCTATCTGGGCGCGCTGCTCCGAAGGGCTCCCCAAATCGCCTCACTGGGGATCCCGGGAGGAGAAAAATACAAAGAGCAACTTCGTGACGCTGCCGGAGCATCCCGTAAGATCCTGCGGCAGACAAGATTTCTCACGTCAAAAGTAGCCACTTCTGACGTTGATTTTCTTTTGGAATACATGAAAGTCTTTTTTCTTCTGGAGGTAAGGGGTTTCTATGCGGCGCTGCGCGAAATCGAGAAGCAGCGCACAAACCTGCAGTCCATCTACCTGCGCGTTGGTGAGCTCGATGCCTTTCAGTCAATCGCCTCGTTTCGCTCGGAGCTGGAGGACTACAGCGAGCCGGAATTTGTTCCCGGCGGCTCTTATCTCAATGTAAAGGAGGCTCGCCATCCCCTTCTGGACAAAGCTGTTCCGAACACCATTGAGCTGAAAGATCAGGGAGTGCTTATTACAGGTTCGAACATGTCGGGGAAAAGCACGTTTTTAAAGACCATCGGGGTGAATGCTCTTCTCGCGCAGAGCATCTGCACATGTCTGGCGCAATCATATGTGAGCTGCTTTTTCAAGATCGGGGCCTCTCTGGGCAAGTCCGACAGCCTGGCAGAGGGGAAGAGCCTGTATTACATGGAGGCGGAAAGACTTCTGACCCTGGTCAATGCCGCCGGTGATTCCGCATTTCCCTCGCTTTGTCTCATTGATGAGGTCCTCTCCGGGACAAACTATATCGAAAGGATTGCCGCCGCAGAAGCGATCTTGAGCTACCTGGCGGCGAAGAATGCTTTGGTTATCGTGGCCACTCACGACCTGGATCTGGCACAGAAGTTAAAGGATGCTTACCGCTGCTATCATTTTACCGATCATGTAGGGCGGGAAGGTCTCTATTTTGACTATATTTTGAAAGAAGGGCTTACCACTACCCGCAATGCCATCAAACTGCTGGAGCAGATGGAGTACCCTGAAGAGATTGTCACAGAAGCCGCCACAGGCGTCAGTCAGTACTGCGGTAAACTGGATGTTGGAGGCAGTAAGCCCGGAGTTGAAATAGAGCAAAGCCCTTTTTAGAATTGACAGAATGGCTCTCCTCGATGTTTCAGTCGGCGAGAGTTGCCCCCGGCGGGCGAAAAGAGTTCATTTTCGGCAGTGATCGATAATGCCCTTTATTATAAACCTCTGCCCGCCGCCTTAAGTTTGTTTCACCTCTATCCGGTGCTTTAGCTTTTAACCGCCTTTTCCCAGTCGGACAGGAAACGCTCGATGCCCTTATCGGTCAGGGGATGATTGAACATCTGGCGCAGCACCTTGAAGGGGATGGTGGCAATATGAGCGCCGGCCAGGGCAACTGCGGGGATGTGTGCCGTATGGCGGATGCTTGCAGCGATCACTTCAGTTTTAATATTGTGAAGCTCGAAGATAGTTGTGATTTCCCTTACCAGCTCCACGCCGTCATGGCCGATATCGTCGAGCCGCCCCAGGAAGGGGCTGACATAGGCGGCTCCGGCGCGGGCGGAAAGCAAGGCCTGGTTCGACGAGAATACAAGGGTGACGTTGGCTTTGATTCCTTCTCCGCTGACAGTTTTCACCGCGCGCAACCCTTCGGGAGTTACCGGGATCTTGACGACCACATTTTCATGAATTTTTGCCAGCTGTCTGGCTTCTTTTACAATACCCTCATAGTCCTGGGCGATCACTTCTGCGCTGATGGGACCGTTAACCAGGCGGCAGATCTGCGGCAGTATCTCCGCAAAGTCTTCTTTTTCCTGCGAGGCCAGGGAAGGATTAGTGGTTACACCGTCGATGACTCCCCATGCGGCTGCCTGCCGTATTTCCGACACGTTTGCCGTATCCAAGAATAATTTCATCTGTCAATGTCACTCCTGCCATTAAGTTTGATAGATAGCTACAGTTATTGTTTCTCTCTTGCATGAATTTTTCCCTGCCAACGGCTTAAACGTTATGTGGCTTACTTTGCTCACATGGGTGAAAGCTAAGGATGGTTATCTCTTTCCCCTTTCCAATAGCAGCAGGTTCCAGGCAGGTTTTTAAAAAGGGGTATAGAATAATCATAGACAGATCAAGAATAAAAGATGATATAGTGATCCATGTTTTCTTTGTAGCTTAATTTGAAGCGAGGCGATACAAATGCTTAAAAAATGGCAAAAGACATATCCAGAAAAATTTATTTCCACCGACGATATTTTTAGTAATATTCATGCCGGAGACAGGATTTTCATCTCCACCGGTTGCGGTGAACCGCAGCACCTTGTCGGTCAGATGATTGCCTATGTGGAAACTCATCCCAAGGCTTTCTTCGATGCAGAGGTTTTGCAGGTTTGGACCCTGGGGGTGGCTCCCTATACCGATGAAAAGATGAAACATAATTTCAGGCACAACTCTTTTTTCATCAGTCACCATACCCGCGAAGCGGTGAACAGGGGGAAGGCCGATTATACGCCTATTTTTCTTTCCGACCTGCCCCCCCTTTTTCGTCGCCGGCAGGTTCCTGTAGATGTGGCCTTGATCCAGACCTCTTTGCCTGATGCCCGCGGCTATGTCAGCCTTGGCATCAGCGTTGATATTGTCAAGGCGGCGCTTGAGAATGCAGCCCTGGTGGTGGCACAGGTGAACAGGTTTATGCCCCGGGTTCACGGTGACAGCTTTATACCCATTAAAGAGATCGATTATCTGGTTCCCCATGATGAGCCGCTGCTGGAGTATTCTCCGGGACAGGTCGATCCGGAAATTGCTGTAAAGATCGGTGCCTACGTTGCCGGGATGATCGATGATGGTGACACTATCCAGGTCGGTTATGGCAGTGTCCCCAATGCTGTCCTGCCTTCGCTGCGAGAAAAGAAGCATCTGGGTGTGCATACCGACCTTCTTGGTGACGGACTGCTCGAGCTGATGAAAAGCGGTGTTGTTGACAACAGTTGTAAAACCATCAACCGCGGCAAAACCATTGCCTCCTACTGCATGGGCTCACAGTCAAGTTATGAGCTCATCGATGATCATCCGACAATAGAGCTGAAAGAGATTGATTATACGAATAACCCCCTGCTGATTGCCCAGCATGAAAACATGGTTGCCATCAACAGTGCGCTTGAGGTTGATCTGACAGGACAGGCTACTGCGGAATCCATTGGCACGCTCTTTTACAGCGGTATCGGCGGCCAGGCAGGTTTTATCCGCGGTGCATCCATGGCTTCGGGAGGAAAAACCATTCTAGCCCTGCAGTCAACCACCCGTGATGGTTCCACCTCCCGTATTGTTCCGCTGCTGCAGCAGGGGGCGGGAGTTACCCTGACGCGCGGGGATATTCAGTACGTTGTTACTGAATATGGCCAGGCATATCTGCACGGCAAGAATATCCGTGAGCGGGCCATGTCGCTTATCGCCATCGCCCATCCCAAATTTCGTTACTGGCTCATTGAAGAGGCAAAGAAACTATCCCTGATCTACAAAGATCAGGCCTATTTTCCCGGGAAGAAAGGGGAATATCCCGAGCACCTGGAGGCGCACCGCACTACAAAGGCTGGAGTCAGCCTGTTCCTGCGGCCGGTAAAAATCAGTGATGAAACGCTGCTGAAAGATTTTTTCTATGCACTCTCTGATAAGAGTCTTTACCAGAGGTTTTTGACTATACGCCGCCATATGCCTCATGAAGAGTTGCAGAAGAATTTCGTGGTCATCGACTATACCCGGGAGATGATTATACTTGCGGTTAAAAGATATCTGGGCTACGAGGTGATTTCCGGAGTGGCTCAGTATTGTATTGATGAAAGTGCTCTTTCCGCCGAAGCTTCCATCGTGGTGCGCGATGATTTTCAAAAGAAGGGGATCGGTTTTGAAATGCTCTCCTACCTGGTTTACGTTGCCCAAAAGCAAGGTCTGCATATTTTTCAGGCCAATGTTATACCGGGCAACCAGGCGGTGCTGCGCCTCATTGAGAAGCTGGGCCTAAAAACGGAGAAAAAATGGGATGGCGGTATCTTCAGCATCAAGATTTTTTTGACCGGGTAATTTTCAAATTCCTTCTGTTGTTCTTGAACAAGGTAAGGGGACAGATCTGTAAGATTAACCTGTCCCCATTATTAAACCCCTTTATCCTTCGTGATGGGGAAATCGCCCCTGCGCCACTTCCTTCCCTAGTTATTCCAATTCCAGGCCGGTGGCAAAGCCCTCCTGGAGCGCCTCGGTAAGTTTGCGTGGGGCTGCGGCATCGCCAATAAGGTAGAGGTGTTCAATTTTTCCCTTGAGCCGGGTATAGATGTCGCTGTTTGCTGTGGCGCCAGTAGCCAGGACCACGGTGTCTGCGGAAAGAAGAATTGTTTCCGCCGCACCTCCGTTGTCCCCGACTTCCTTGCTGATGAGCACACCTTCCCGGGTAACCTTTTTGATCATTGCCTCCGTAATCACATTGACCCCCAGGCGCTGCAAATTATCCAGCATGATCCAGCGAGTGGTGACCCCCATGTCACGGGCGATCTTTGGCAGCATCTCGACAATGGTTACCTCTCTGTTACCGCGGTTCAGCAGCTGAAGCAATGTTTCCGGTGCCTCAGCTTCATATACCATCAAGAATTTTAAAACCTCTGCACTAAGAGTTCCCATGGAGGCGATGGTCAGTGCTGTTTCGCAGCCCACCGAACCACCTCCGGCGATGACAACCCTCCTGCCGGGTTGAACTGACCCCTGTAAAAGATCCCAGGCGGTGACAACATTATCCTGAGCATCGCTTTCGACAGGAAAAGGTGCTGGTGCCGGGAGAGCTCCCGTAGCGACAATTACAGCATCGGCGCCAAATTCAAGGATATTTTTTTCCGTGGCAGTGCAGTTTAACACTACATCCACACCTGCATCAGAGAGCTCATGCCGGTAATAATCGAGCAGGGTGATGAATTCTTCCTTTCCAGGCGGGCGTGCGGCGTAATGCAGTTGGCCGCCCGTGCGGGACAGCTTTTCCCAGAGGGTTACCTGATGTCCCCGCCGCGCCGACAGGCGAGCCGCCTCCAGGCCTGCCGGTCCGCCACCTATGACCAGCACTTTCTTAGGCTTTCGGGCTGGAGTAATTTCAATAGCACTTTCCTGCCCTGCCAGGGGGTTCACCGTGCAATACACCTCCTGGAGAGTGAAGACAGCATCAAGGCAGCCCTGGTTGCAAGCAATGCAACGGCGGATGGATTTTTTACTGCCGCTGACTGCTTTATGCGGCAGATAAGGATCGGCAATGAGAGCACGGCCCATGCAGACAAGGTCGGCGCTGCCCTCGATAATGATCTTCTCCGCCACATCGGGGTCATTGATCCGGTTCGAGGCGATTACGGGAACACTGACATTCTCTTTCACTCCCCGGGCCAGGTAAGCAAAGGCGCCCCGGGGAAGATGGCCGGTGATCTGGGGGACGCGCGATTCGTGCCAGCCCCCGGTGATATTGAAGCAATCAGCGCCGGCAGTTTCCAGCGCTGCTGCAAAGCGAACCGCTTCGCTGTTGGTGTTGCCGCCCGGCACAAAGTCGTGTCCTGAAAGCCTGACCAGGATGGTGAATTCCTTTCCGACGCGCTCCCTTATCTGCTCGACCACTTCCAGGCCGAAGCGGCATCTGTTTGCAAAAGAACCGCCGTAATCGTCGTTTCTAAGATTGGTTAAGGGGGAAAGGAACTGGCAGATGAGATAGCCGGCGCTGGCAATTACCTCCACGGCATCGAAACCGGCTTCTTTCGCTCGCTGCGCTGCTGCAGCGAAGCTCTCAATGGTACTCTCTATATCCTGTAATGTCATCTCGCGGGGGAGTTCACGGGTCAGCTTTGAAGGGATCGCCGAAGGAGCAAAGGGTTGCTCCTCGGTAAAAGCTTTGTAGGCGTAACCGCCTGCCTGATAAAGTTGAGCCGCTACTTTTGCACCGGCGCCTCTGATCGCTCCGGTAAGCCGCTGTAACCCCGGAATATATTTATCATTGTGTAGCCTAATCATCAGCGGTCCTCCGCCGGCACGGTCAATACTGCAGCCTCCCACGATGATCAAGGCGGCTCCGCCGCTAGCCCTTGTTTTATAATAGCCTATAAGCTTCTCAGTGACGAATCCCTCGGGCGAGTAATTATGATGCAGAGCAGGCATACAGATCCGGTTTTTCAAGTCCAGGCTTCCAACCTGGATAGGTTCAAAAAGCATGCAGATCACCTCTTTGATTATAGTACATATTTAATTGATAGATCTATTTCTTCAAAATATATTAAAAGCCTTTTTTGTAATCACTGTTGGAGTGCAGGGTTGAACGATGCCGGTAAAGAATTGTACCCGCAGCGGAAGTAAAGGAGTGTCTGCTTATAATGAAGGGAGATTACGGTCCGGATATTTTACTTTGTGATCTTGATGCCTTTTATGCTTCCGTGGAGCAGCGCGATCACCCTGAATACAGGGGCCGGCCTGTTATCGTCGGCGGCAGCCCCAAAACCCGCGGCGTCGTCTCTACCTCTTCGTACGAAGCGCGTAAATTCGGCATCCATTCAGCCATGCCTTCGGCGGAAGCGCTTAAGCTCTGCCCGGGGGCTGTTTTCTTGCCGCATGACATGGCCCGTTACCGCCGTGTTTCAGAAGAGGTTTTTGCAATCTACGGACGTTTTACTCCGGAAATGGAGATTGTCTCCATTGATGAAGCCTATCTGGCCCTGCCTGTGGGAAAGGGGCTTGCGGTGGCAGAGAGGATTCACCGGGCTGTTTGGGAAGAGCTGGAACTGCCTCTCACAATCGGTGTCTCCAAAAATAAACTTCTAGCCAAGATAGCTTCGGAGATGGCCAAGCCCAACAGGGTGGGGCCGCTCTGGCCGGTGGATGTGCCTGAAGTGCTCTGGCACCTCGATCTGAAAATGCTGCCCGGCCTGGGGCCGGTTTCAGTGCAGAAGTTGGAGAGGATCGGGATCGTTACCATAGGGCAGCTGGCTGCAGCGCCTGCCGGAGTGCTGCAAAAGCATTTGGGTAACAGCGGCCTGGTATTGAAGCGCAGTGCCTGCGGTATTGATGATCGCCCCCTGGAGACTTTCCGCCTGGCAAAATCTTTTTCTGAGGAGAAGACTTTTTCGGTGGATATAGACGATGAAGAGGTCATCAGGGCAGTTCTGATGGCTCAGGCAGAAAATCTGGCTTATCGCCTGAGATCGGATGGGCTGCTTGCCCGGACAGTATCCCTGAAGTTGAGGTTTTCTGATTTTAGTACCATCACCCGCGACCGGACTCTGTCCGTTCCGACAGACAGCGACCTGGCAATCTACCGTACTGCGGAGGAACTCTTCACCGGTCACAAGGGCCGCCCCCCCTGGAGACTCGTTGGGGTGCGTGTTTCAGGCCTTGGTTCAGGAGAGCAGCTCACGCTATTTGATAGCTCTTACAGTGAAAAGAAAAAGGTAAATCTGGAGCTGGTGCGGGACCGGCTCCGTGAAAAGTATGGATCCGCCGTTGTTTACCGGGCCCGGAGCCTGCTCAAGAGCCCACATAAAAAAAATGGGAACAAGAGATAGGGTTAATGCCAATTCCGGGGAGTGCAGGATCATACACCACCGGTTTAATTACACAATATCTGTGCGCACTATTTGTTTTTCCACGAATATAGGGCAGGGTTTTTGTGGATTGTAGTTGTATTATATCATGCATAGAGATTTAAACGGAACTTATTGAATTTGAGGCAGGATTTCATGCATTTAACTTGAAATTTAATATTATGCAGACTATTGTTAATTTTTTATCGAGGGAACCTCGACATTTCTTCATGAAGGGCAGCAATGGTTTTTAAAGACAGGAGGCAGAGCTGTGAAGGAAAATCCGCTCAAAATTTTGATGGATCCGCGCTCTATTGCTACGGTTGGCGCGGGAAACAACCCTACGAAAATGGGGGCAATCCAGGCTTTAAGCATAGTCAAGGATGGATACCGTGGAAAATTTTTTCCCATCCACCCATCGGATAAGACAGTCCTGGGACACAAAGCTTATCCATCGGTAATGGATTTGCCCGAAACGCCCGATCTGGCTATATTTATAGTGCCCACAGATCAGGTGCTGGATCTGGTGGAACAATTCGGAAAAATTGGTACCAAGAGGGCGGTGGTGATTACTGCCGGTTTCCGGGAAACGGGGAGTGCTGGATTGGAACGGGAGGTTCAGCTAAAAGAGATAGCCCGCCGTTATGGAATCCGCTTTATAGGTCCCAACTGTATCGGCCTGCTCAACAGCGCCATCTCTCTTAACATTACGGTTATGCCTATGCAAGATCCGCCGGGACTTCTGGGGATGGCCTCGCAAAGCGGCACTTATGTTACCCAGACGTTTCCCTATCTGAAAAAAAGGGGGATCCGCTTCAGCAAAGCCATTAGCCTCGGTAACGAGGCCGATATCAATATAAATGACGCCCTGGCTTACCTTGGGGAAGATGATCAGACAAAGGCCATCGCACTTTATATCGAAGGGCTCAAGGATCCGGAGGCTTTTCTGCGAATTGCCCAGGAAATCACGCCGCACAAACCTGTTCTGGCTCAGTATGTGGGTGGTACCGTTGCAGGGGCACGTGCCGGTTCAAGCCATACCGGTGCCATGGCCGGGCCCGATCATCTATACGACGGGCTTTTGCAGCAGGCTGGTATTATCAGGGTCTATTCTGTGGAAGATCTTTACGGGCAGGGCTGGGCTCTTGCAACCCAGCCTCCGCTTAAGGGGAAGAGGATCGGCGTGATCACAAATTCTGGCGGCCCGGGCACAGCCATGTCCGACGCCTGTAATGCAGGTGGTCTGGAAGTGCCCATCTTCTCAGAGCAGCTTCAGGAGCAGATCCGGCCGCATATTCCTCCGCACGGCGCCCGGGCCAACCCTGTTGATCTGACTTTTTTTCTCGATGCCCAGATGATCAGCGTGACCATTCCCGAAATGATTATAAATAGCGGTGAAGTAGATGGTATTGTCCTGCACGGGGCTATGGGTACCGGTTTTATGAACCAGATCTACACCCATGCAGGGGATTTGTTCGGTCTTTCCCGCGAAGAATTCCTGGCGACGTTCCGTGACGATCTCAGCGCCGCCATGGAGCTGCCTAAAAAATATGATTTTCCTTTTCTGGTCTCTTCGTTTTTTGACGAGCGGGATGATTACACAGCTGCATACAGGAAACGGGGTATTCCTGTTTACGATTCTCCCGAAAAAACAGCCCGGGCAATGGTGGCGCTCTGGAAGTATAGACAGATCCGCCAGCGCAATCTTGAAGGGCGGCCAATATTGCCGCAGGCAGAATCAGAAGCAACCGAAGTGATCGCTGAGGCGCAAAAAAGGGGAGCAGGCATGCTTGACGAGTTCTCTTCTAAAAGAGTGCTCGCCGCTTACGGCATTCCCACTTCTGCTGAAAAGCTGGTTTTTTCGGCGGCGGAAGCGGCAGCTGGAGCAAGAAGCCTGGGCTATCCCGTGGTTCTTAAAGGCTGCTCCGAAGAGATCGCCCACAAAACCGGCAAGGGGCTAATCCATCTAAATCTGAAAGAGGAGGCGGCAGTGCGCCGCTCTTTTGAAGAGATTTGGGAAGCGGCGGGGGAGGAGATTCCGGTGCTGGTGGCGCGAATGGTGAGTGGTGATCGCGAACTCGTGGCAGGGGCTCTTCGGCATCCCGGTTTTGGGTCCTGCGTCATGTTTGGCCTGGGTGGAATCTTTACCGAGGTGTTGCGCGATACTCTTTTCCGGCTGGCACCGCTTAGCCGAAAAGAGGCGATGGAGATGCTTGATGGAATCAGGGCAAAAGATTTGCTGGGCGAATTTCGGGGGATGCCCGCTGCAGATCGCGAAGCCCTGACCTCGATTCTTCAGAAAGTGGGAGATCTTCTGCTGATTCATCCAGAAATCAAAGAGATAGATTTAAACCCCATCATTCTGGAAGGTTCCCGCCCTGTAGTTGTCGATGCCCTGATCACTTTCTAACTATGGATAATATAAGACAATCAGTTGCACCGGTGCCCGGCACCGGGCAACTGATTTATACGTGATTGCTGCTTTCTTTCGCGTTCCTGCTTTTTCCGTTGATTTCTGCGCTGCTATCGTTATAATACAATTTAGCCCTGTTTTATTGGTTCCCTGTTTTTTAAAAGAATGAGATGCTGCTGGGACGCTTCCATCATTATCTTTGAGAAGAGGAACGCTATGTGCGGAAGGTTTGCCCTTGTTACGGAGAGGCGTCTTCTAGAACTCCTTTTTGAGATAGAGTTCTATGATGAGCTTGAATCGCGTTACAATATCGCCCCTTCCGAAATGATTCTGGCGCTGCGCCAGCCCCCCCCTGGCGGACAAAGGGAGATGGTTCGCATGAAATGGGGGCTTTTACCTTTCTGGGCAGTGGATAAAGGTGGAGGGAAAGTCCTGATCAATGCGCGGGCTGAAACAGTGGCGGATAAACCGGCTTTTCGCAGCGCTTTTCAACGCCGCCGGGCTCTTATACCGGCAAGCGGCTTTTACGAGTGGCTCAGGGAGGAAAAATCGAGAAAGCCTTTTTATATTCACCTGGCGGGCGGAGGACCTTTTGCTCTGGGAGCTCTTTATGAAAGCCTAGATAGGGAGAGGAAAGAGCCCGAAAGGTGTGCCATCATCACCACTGCAGCCAACAGTATCATTGCACCCATCCATCATCGCATGCCGCTTATCATTCCGGAAAAGCACTATTCGCTCTGGCTAAATGGTGGCACTCCGTTAGCGGTATTGCAAAACATGCTAAAGCCCTACCCGGCGGATAAAATGGCAGCTTATCCTGTATCAAGGCGCGTAAACAGCCC
>MTBK01136133.1_pt1 | contig 13258 bp, 14 predicted proteins | sample 1535981 | NCBI WGS metagenome assembly MTBK01 (sample SAMN06109225, study PRJNA356200) | anaerobic digester metagenome | isolation source: biogas reactors fed with pig manure or primary and secondary sludge | place: Spain | collected 2016-06-30 | reverse complement strand
GAGATGAGGCCTTTTGTGCTTGCCGGGAGGGTGTGGAGCATCGAGAAGGCCATAAGACAGAGACTCTACGTCAGGCAGATCCATGCCTCCGCCGCCCCGGCGGATTTTCACCAGTCAACCTCTCTTGGAGCATACTTTGACTACCTGCCGGAGGATATGCAGAGGAGGTGATCCCCCGGCAGCCGGCCGGATCGATCGCATCTTCTTTGCGAGGGGATATGCCGGCCGGGGTTTAGCGACCTTCTGCGTGCGGTTGATGACCCGGCAGCCGGCCGGAGGGGCGTGGAGGATATATGGCGGGGCCGGGCGGAACTCCTTTCCCCGCGTGAAACGGACAGCTCCCCGGGGTGGGGTATATATGATGGGATCGGCGGAACCCCGCAAGAGGCCCCGGAACAGGGGTTATCTTATATTCGCACCTGCCAGCCCCAGATCCACTATCCGGTGCGGCCGCCGGGATACCCGGAGGCGCTTAGGCGGTTTCGGATCAGGGTGGGGATGCCGGGAGATATGGCACATCCCTTATAGCGGATCCGGGAATACTCAAGGACTATGCTGAAGCAGGCGAGTCCCCTTCGCCACTGCTCCGCGTCAGGATGCCCGCGATCTCTCCGGGCGCCGGGTCCGGCCTCATGCCAGGGATCCGCCGATACGCTCACCTCCGGCTGGATCCTCCGGATGTAGTCTCTGACGATCGTGTACTTCCCGGTGAATCCCTGCTCCTGAATCTCCCGGTAAATACGGGCAGTAGTTGGCGGGTAGCCGGATATACGGTTCCGGATGTACTCCTTGTAGTCATCGAGTTTTCCCGGCCTCCTGACCCTTGGCCTCGCCGTGGGCGGTTCCCCGGAGAGAACGTATTTGCGTATGGTCTTTCGATCAAACCCGGTCTCGCGGGCGATCTGGCTGATTGTCACCCCCTGATTGTAGAGTTCCCGGATAAAAAGAAAATCCTCCATGTCAAGCATTGCCGCAATCCTCGTGTACAGGGGTTTGCAGGTGAGGAATTTCACTCTGTCGAAATTGATGCGTATCATCCCGCTGCCGGCAGAAGAAGCGGTGGGCAGCCGGACAGGGCGCCGATCCGCCCCGGGCGTGGTCGGGGTGCTCCCGAAGACCCCCCTCTGGTTGACCCCGTGGGCACCGCCGGCGGAGGATACCCGGCCAGGGCTATGGGGCACATCATTCTAACCTGAGGATGGCGAAGGCGGTGGTATAACAACCACAATATCCATGTGCGGTCTTTGCTTCTTTATTCAGGGATACCGGCAGATGCGGACTCCAGGGCAGGATCAAACCCTTCTGCGAGGTTATCGCGGCGCAGGCAGGGACCGTTGCACACCCCGGGAAAAGATTAATACCTACAGCGGAGAGGAACGGCTCCGCATGGGGAACATTGAAAAGGAGGTAAAGATCGCACGTATCCTCATCAGCATATCAGTAATCTTCGGGCTCCTCGTGGTTGCGGCACTCTTTGTTATCGGGATTGGCGGCATCGTGGGGAAATCCGGATTTCCAGGCGCCATCCGGGCGGGAGCGCTTCTCCTCGCCACGATCAAGGCTACCGGGCTCGGGTTTGGGTTTGCGGCGTACCGGGCGATTATCCGGGGTGACCCCTGGAGGGGCGGGAGATACGCCCTTATCGCAAGTTTCCTCCCACCCCTCGACTTGATCGCACTCTTTGCAGGTCTGATCGCCCTCTCTTCGCGCAGGGGGGGTGGAACAGGGTGATGGGCAGGGATCTTGATGCCACCCGTGGGCCGCGCATCATATCCTGGAACGTCACGGCCCGGTGCAATCTCGCCTGCGCCCACTGCTACATCGATGCAGGCGGGAGCGACTCCATCGGCGACCTCAGCACCGCCGAGGGCATGACACTGATCGACCAGATAAGCGCTGTCGGCCGGCCGATCCTGGTTCTCAGCGGGGGCGAACCCCTCCTCCGCCCCGATATCTTCGATCTCGCCAGGTACGCCGCAGGGCGCGGGCTCCGGGTCGCCATGGGTACGAGCGGCGTCATGATAACCGACGCCGTCGCGGAGCAGATACGGGATGCCGGCATCCGGAAGGTGGCGGTCAGCGTAGACTCCACGGATCCGGGCGTCCACGACGCCTTCCGGGGCGTCAACGGCGCCTGGGAGAGGGCGGTCAACGGCATCCGCGCCCTCCGGAGAGCTGGTGTCCCGGTCCAGATACACTCGATGGTTGCCGGGTCTGATATCGATGGGATCATAGAATTCGGTAAGGATCTCGGCGTCCGCGACTACCAGTTCTTCTTCCTGGTTCCTACCGGGCGTGGGGAGAGGCTCGTTGCTGCCCCGCCGGAGGCGCATGAGGCAGCGATCGAACGTATACTCACACACGCCCGGCCGGATCTCTCAGTCCGGCCGACCTGCGCCCCGCAGTTCGTGCGGGTGGCCGCCAGGATGGGGCTTGACACTTCGTTGTGGGGCAGGGGATGCATCGCCGGCACAGGCTACTGCCGGATCACCCCTTCCGGGGATCTGACGCCCTGCCCGTACCTGCCGGTCCTGGCCGGGAACGTCAGGCAGGAGCCTTTTGGCGATATATGGTATGGCTCCGATCTCCTTGCCGCGCTCCGCGACCCCGACCGGCTTTCGGGGAAGTGCGGCCGGTGCGAGTACCGCTGGATCTGCGGTGGGTGCCGTGCGCGGGCCTACGCAGAGGGCGATATACTGGCAGAGGATCCCTGCTGCCCCTACGAGCCCGTGGAGGTGAAGCATGGCCGACCGGCACCTGGATACCCCTGATCGGCGGCTCCTTGAGGCGCTGCAGGACGGCTTCCCCCTGGCATCGCGGCCGTGGCACTATATCGGGGCTCGCATCGGCATGCCGGAGGATGAGGTGCTCCGGCGGGTGCGCCGGCTAACCGACGAGGGCATAGTCCTGACCATCTCGCCGGTCCTCGAGTCGGCGCGGGTAGGCCTCGCAGCGTCCACGCTCATCGGCATGCGTGTGGCGCCGGATCTGGTGGATGGGTATGCATCGGTCATCAACCGGGAACCCGGTGTCTCGCACAACTACATCCGGAACCACGACTACAACCTCTGGTTCACGCTCGCCGCCGGTGACGCCGCCGCCCTGCGCCGGGCTGCCGATGGCATCGTCGCCCGGACCGGCGTCTCCCCGTCCGACCTCCTCGACCTGCCAACGGTGCGGCGGTTCAAGATAGGCGTCCGATTCCGGTTCTTCCCGGACGGTGATGGTGCATGAACGTCCGCGATCTTACCCTCCTGCTCAGGCTCCGGGAGGGTGTCCCGCTGGTGGAGGAGCCCTACCGGGCGATTGCAGCGGAACTCGGTATGGCGGAGGCCGAGGTGATCGCCCGGATAGAGAGCCTCCTCTCCCGGGGTATCATCAGGCGGTTCACGGTCAGGATCGACCACCGGAAGGCCGGCATCCTGGTCAACGCCATGGTCGCGTGGCGGGCGCCGCCCGGGGAACTGACAGAGGCGGCGGAGGTCATGGCCCGATCCGCCGAGGTTACGCACTGCTACGAACGCACCCCCATCCCCGGCAGGTGGGACTACAACCTCTATTCTGTCCTGCATGGCCGGCGCCGCGATGAGGTCGATCGCTCCATAGACCGACTCTCCCGGGCGGCCGGCATCGCCGACTATGCGGTTCTCATCAGCACCCGGGAGCTGAAACGCACACCCCCCGGGCTCACACACCTCAAGGAGAGAATACGGTGATCCGGTTCACGTACCTCATGCATGGGGATGGGCCGGTCAGCGGTGCGGCAGGGCACAGCCACCTTGCGTTTGCGGAGGGACGGCGCGGACCGGTGGTCTTCTGGAACATCACGTCGCGCTGCAACCTCGCCTGCACGCACTGTTACATCCGCTCTGGCCGGCGGCGGGAGGATGAGCTGACTACAGACGAGGCGATCGCCCTCATCGATGACCTCGCTATAGCAGATACCCCGCTCCTCCTATTCACGGGCGGGGAGCCGCTGATGCGGGAAGACTTCTGGATCCTCGCGGAGCACGCCAAAGAACGCGGCATCCCCGCGGCCCTGAGCACCAACGGAACCCTGATCACGCCGGATGTCGCCAGGAGGCTCCGGGGCGCCGGGATCGGGTATGCCGGAATATCCCTCGACGGCGCAACGGCGGCGACCCATGATGCGTTTCGCGGGGTTGCGGGGAGTTTCGATCACTCTGTGCAGGCGCTGAAGGACTGCATCGATGCGGGCCTCCGCTGCGGGGTCCGGTTCACGGTCACGAAGATGAACCACAACGAGCTCGGCGATCTGATCGCGCTCGCCAGGGGGCTTGGGGTGCATCGGTTCTGCGTCTACTGGCTCGTCCCGAGCGGGCGGGGGGGCGACGTCCACTCCGATCTCCAGGTCGCGCCCGGGGAGATCCGGGCGATCCTCGACCTGGTCTACAGGGAGGCCATCCGGACTGATCCTGCGGCGATGGAGTTTCTGACCGTCGATGCTCCCCAGGATGGCGTATACCTGCTTGAGAGGCTTGACGCGGACAGAAACCCGGCATACGACCGGGCATACCGCCTCCTCACCCGCATGGGTGGGTGCAGCGCCGGGAAGCGGGTGGTAAATATCGACCCCTCCGGGAACGTCTACCCCTGCCAGTTTGCTCAGTTTGAGGAGTTCAGGGTGGGCAGCATACGGGATCGGCCGTTTAGCACTCTGTGGAGCGATCCCGGCAACCGGGTGCTTGCAACGTTCAGGACAGGCAGGTCAGAACACGGGAGCCGATGCGGCTCCTGCGGGTGGCGTGATGTCTGCGATATGGGATGCAGGGTCCGGGCATACGCCAGTTGCGGCTATCTTGATGGCGGCGACCCGCTCTGTCTCCGGCAGGGGTGATCATGCCGAAGAGGGCAATATATAAATAGCAGGTGCGGTATGGTCTCGCGCATGAGGCCCAATACAATCCTCATCGTGGCGCTCTTCATCGTGAGCGCTGGAGTTCTGGCCGCAGGGTGTGTCACGCCGGGTGAGAACGTCACCCAGCCAACAGCCCCGCCGACCGGAACGCCGATCGTTACAGAGACTACGGCCACTCCGGTCGAGACACCGACCGCTACAGAGACAACAGCGGTCGTTACGGAGACTGCTACAGAGACGATGGCGACAGCAACCACGACACCGACCGCTACAGAGACGACACCGACAGCAACCGAGACACCGACTACGGCCCCATCGGCCGCAACCGTTGATCTCTCAGCCAGGGACACCGCGTTTAACACGAACACGATCACGGTGCCTGCGGGGGCCGATGTGACGGTGAACTTCGACAACGAGGATGACGACATACCGCACAACTTCGCTGTCTACACCGACTCCTCCGCGAGCCAGAGCATCTTTGTAGGCGACACCATCACCGGTCCGGATACGACCACCTACACCTTCACGGCACCATCCGATCCCGGCACCTACTTCTTCCGCTGCGACGTCCACCCCCAGCAGATGAACGGGGATTTTGTCGTTCAGTGATACGCACACCGGCGGGAGATCCCAGGATCTCCCCCTTCCGCGTTCCAGATGTCGCCCGGCGTAATGTTTATGTGGGGTGAGCCCCATGCCCGGCCTCGAGGGAGATGACCACGCCTGTCGGGGGAGCATCATCAACACCTGATGAGTATGATTCGCGGGGCGACACCAGGAAGATCATCGGGATCCTGGCCGCGCTTGCGATCTTCATCATCATCCTCTACGGTTTTATCATACCCCTGCAGGGCGGGTTCATATCCTCAACGGCGATAAGGGCCGATGATCTTCAGGGAGCGGATCCCCGGTTCGAGGAGCAGATACCGATCCAGGAGGTTGACCTCGGCGCCTCAGGCCGGTCGATCTTCATCGCGTTCGTTATGCCCACCCATATCCTCTTTGCAAACCTGCACCTCGGAGGAGGCTGGGTGCTCTTCTCTCTCATCATCCTCTACATTCTCTCCAGAAAGGAGCACTACAGCCGCCTCGGAAAGTCGGTGGCGCTCTTCAACGTCATCCTCTTCTCGGCCGGGGCGACGTTTGCGGCGAACGGGGTGCTCTTCTTCATAGCTCTCTACCCGACTTTCGCCGCACATGCGTTCCACATATACTGGTGGCCGCTCCTCATCGAGGCAATCCTCTTCGGGATCGAGATCTTCTTCGTCTATACCCTCTGGTACACCTGGGAGAGGATCGGAACCGCCTGGCACATCTTCCTTGCCGTCGGCTACCCGGTAGCGATCTACTTCCAGACACTCGCGATCGATACCCTCGTCTCGGGGATGCTGACGCCGGGTGCAGAGACGATCACCTGGGGGGCGCCCGGCCTCCTCGGCATGCCCTGGACCGAGTACCTGCAGTGGTGGTTCAACCCCACCCTCTGGCCGCTCCAGTTCCATCGGGTCGCCGCCGCCGCTTCCTACTTCGGGTTCCTGATCGCGCTCCTTGCTATGCTCCACTTCCGCGACCGGGCTGATCCACCATCGAAGAGGTACTGGGACTGGGCAGGATCGTTCGGCATCCTCTGGGGGCTGGTCGGTCTCGTCACCCAGCCTCTCCTCGGCCTGTGGTACATGTACTCCATATTCTCACACCAATTCCAGGCCTTCTCCAACATAATGACCGGGCCGCGGGCGTGGGAGATGCTCATGATGGTCGGCCTGCTCTCCTTTCTCATCATCACCGTCTCGGTCTACTTCATCGAACGGCGTGAGCGCCTCCTCGTCCGCCTCGGGCGGCGCGATATAAGGAATCTATTCCGGGCATTCGCCATCATAGCCGCGGTGGCGGGTTTCATCCTCGTCCAGCCGGCGTGGCTCGGGGGGATCATGCAGTCCGACCCCGGAACCTGGGCCAATCCGCTCGGGCTTATGTACTACAAGTTCATCGCCCTCCTCATCCTGATAGCCATCGGGGCGATCACCATCGGCATTGACCTCCTGATCCTCCACGGGCACAGGGACAGGGAGTGGGGCAACCTCTCCCGGACGTCGTGGGCGGCGGCGCTCATCACCGGTGTGCTCGGTTCATGGATCGTCATCATCATGGGGTATGTCCGGGAGTCGTCGCGCTCCCCGTGGCTGTTTTATGGTATCGTCCCCGTGCCCGGGGGACAGGCCTATCCGACGCCGGTACCGCCCCACCAGATCTTTGTGGTATGGATGCTCAGTCTCGGGCTGGTCTTTGCGGTATTCTGGTTCACATCAAGGGTGACATCCTATCATCCCGAGCAGCGGGAGGAGGTATGAGCCAGGAACGGAGTCGGGCTCTGACCTACGCCCTGTGGGTCGCGATCGCGATCTACATCGGGATCGCGATCTACGTATTCTGGCATTTCGGGTTCACTAAACTCCCTCCGCCGATTTAGAGGAGATCCAGATATGGTTGCACGGGAAACAAAGATGGCGGAAGAAGGGTCAGGAAGAAGGCTTCGCCTCATATCAGCGGTCATCATAGCGATCGTGGCCTACCTTATATTTCTCTCGGTCGTCATCGTCCCGCTCCAGGGCGGGACGATACCATCGACGACCATACTTGCCGATGACCTCAGCGGGAACACCGCACACCACGCCACGAATGACTTACCCGTCCAGACTGTCGGGGACATAAGCCGATCCGCCGTCATAGCGTTTGCCATGCTGACCCATATCATCTTTGCAAACCTGCACGTCGGGGGCGCCTGGATCATCGTGGCCACGACGCTCCTCTACTTCCGTTACCAGCGCATGCGCTACAAGAACCTGGCCCGATCGCTCACGCTCTTCACCCTCATCCTCTTCTCGGCGGGGTCGACGTTTGCAGCCGGCGGGATGATGGCTATCATCGCGCTCTTCCCTGACCTCTCCCTGAACATCTTCCACCTCTACTGGTGGCCCATATTCATATATTTCCTCCTTTTCGGGGTCATCATCACCCTGCTCTTCACCTACTGGTTTGCCTGGGACCGGATCAGACCGGGCGTGCATCTTGCGCTCGGGTTCGGCTACGCGATAAGCGTCTTTATCCAGGCTGTCACTGTCGATACGCTTGCCGCCGGTATGCTGACACCGGGTGTAGCATCGTTTACCTTCACAGAGTCCGGGCTGCTCCCGATGACGCTTGATCAGGCGATGGCGCTCTGGTTCAACCCGACCCTCTGGGAACTCACCTTCCACCGGGTCGCCGCTGCCATCGCCTTCTTCGGGTTTTTGATCGCGACGCTCGCGACCGCTCACTACATCAACCAGAAGGACTTTGCGGCGAAGAAACAGTGGGACTGGGTGGCGGCATACGGGATCGCCTGGGGGCTGGCAGGGCTGATCATGCAGCCAGTACTCGGGCAGCTGTACATGAGCGCCATCCGTGAGAACGCACCGTCCGCTTTCATGATGGCCATGCATGGTCCCCGGGCCTGGGCGATGCTAATGATGGTGGCGCTCCTCTCCGGGCTCTTTCTGACCATCGGAACCTATTTCCTCACCCGGCGGGACCAGCTCCTCTCCCGGCCCGAGAACCGCACCATCCGTACGATCTTCAAGGGATTCCTGATCATGACCGCCATCGCCGGGTTCATCCTGGTCCAACCGGCCTGGCTCGGGGCGCTCTTCATAGACGACCCCGGGGCCTGGATCAACCCGATCGGGGGGATGCCGCTGAAGTTCGTCGCCCTCTTCGTCATGGCGGCGATCGGTGCCGCCACCGCCATGCTCGATATCATCATCCTGACGAGCGAGGAGAAAGAGGGGCAGTGGGGCTACCTCACCCGGGGTTCGATCATCGCCGCCTTCACGGCAGGTGCCCTCGGGATACTGATCGTGAACGTCATGGGGTTCGTGCGCGAGGCAGCACGCGCACCCTGGACGTTCTACCAGATCATCCCGGTCCCGGGCGGCCAGGCTCACGCGACCCCCCTCCCCCTGCCGGTGATCGCCGGGATCTGGGTGATCGTGCTCGTGTTATCGTGGTTGATCTTCTGGTATGTCGCGAAGGTTACGGCATACCACCCTACGGATGAGGAGTCTGTCTGAGTGATCGGCATCCGGGGTAATCTTTATCATACTTGATACCATGTCCTGACCCGCATGACTGCGGTTACCCCTGCCATAGCGCCTTCTCTGCCCCTCACACCCGCTGCGGTTGCAGGGCAGGCGAGACTGAACAAAGCCTATGGCGATAACGAGACACCAGGATCAGGTGATAGATGATGTTACGCATGACCAGCAGCAAAATGGACCTCTCGAACGCTAAATCTCCGCGTGCCGCAGCGTTCAAGAACAACAAATCCCTGTCGAACCTGGCACCCGCCCCGGGCTTTAAAGCCGAGATCGGTCTTGAGCTCGTCAGTGAGAACTACACAGCACCCATGATGGCCACCTCGCCCGATGATGGGACCGGGCGGCTCTTTGCCGTGGACCAGATCGGGGTTGTGAAGATCGTGGATGTGGATGGAACCACGCTCCCCGAACCGTTCATGGATCTCCGGGATAACCTTGTGGAGCTCAGCCCGAGGTACGATGAACGCGGCCTGCTCTCCATCGCGTTCCACCCCGATTACAGGAATAACGGCCGGCTTTACGTCTTCTACAGCGCACCCTTAAGGCCGGAGGCGCCTGGAGGCTGGAGCTGCACAAACCACATATCCGAGTTTTCGGTTGACCCCGACAACCCGAATAAGGTGGACATGTCGTCTGAGAAGGTTCTGATGTACATCGACAAACCCTACGAGAATCACAACGGCGGTATTCTCGCCTTCGGCCCCGCTGACGGATACCTCTACATATCCCTCGGTGACGGTGGAAAGGCTAACGACGTCGGGAACGGGCATACCCCTGGCATCGGGAACTCCCAGGATCTCACGAAGATCTACGGCAAGATCCTCAGGATCGATGTGGACAGCACCACCGCCGGGAGCGTGCCGGCCCAGGAGGGTCCGACAGGGAGTGTGAATGTCGACCATCCGGAGAGACCGCCCGAGCCGACATGGACGACGTTCTCCGGCAGCCTCTACGGTATACCGCCCGACAACCCGTTTGCGAAGACCCAGCCCGAGCTCCTCGATTCCTACGCCTACGAGACGGTCCCGCCCGAGATATACGCCTATGGGCTTCGAAACCCCGCCTACATGGCCTTTGACTCCGGCGGCAACAACACGCTCTTTGTCGGCGAAGCCGGCCAGAACCTCTTTGAGTCGGTGGACATCATCTTACGCGGCGGAAACTACGGCTGGAACATCCACGAGGGAACGCACTGTTTTAACCCGGAAAAACCGCTCCAGCCCCCGGAAAGCTGTCGCACGACCGGATACCGGGATGAACCCCTGATCGGCCCCATATTTGAGGGGGGTCATGATCTCGGTCTTGTGATCGTCGGCGGCTACCTCTACCGTGGCCCCTCCGTCCCCGAGCTCCAGGGCAGGTGCATATTCGGCTACTGGGGCGACAGCCGGCTGGTGGGAAACGGCATCCTCCTGGTCGCCACACCCCCGGAAGGGTGGGATGAGGGTGGGCGGCCCGGGGACGCTTCAGACCTGACGCCAGAAGGAAACACCATGTGGAGAGCCCAGAAACTGAAGGTCACCGGCAGGGATGACGAGTTCCTGGGCATGTTCGTGCGCGGGTTCGGCGAGGATGCCAACCGGGATATGTACGTGGTAACAAACGGCACGGGAGGGCCGGATGCATCCACCAGCACCGGCAAGGTCTGGAGGATTGTGCCTCCTAAACGATCGACAGCATTCTCACCATGAGTGAGAAGATGGGGGGAGGACAGCCCCGCCCGATCCAGGGGCTCGATCAGCCCCTGATCCCGGGCCGGAATCATGTTCTGCTACCTCACCGGGAAGAACAGGCTTTAAAAAGCGAGGAAAACGGCTACGCATGCATGCAACTCCCGGCATCCCGGAACATATATAATGTATGACTTCTATCCGCCCGACCCGTATGAAACCTCATACACAACGCATGGCCTTCCTTGCCATAGCGGTCTGCATCTGCCTCATCGGAGGCGTTGCAGCCCAGCAAGGAGGAGCGAGCAACACCACTGCGTCGCCGAATGCGACGACGCCTGCAGGCGGGGTGAATGCCTCAGACCTCACCAACGCGGATGCCCCGCAGGCAGTTAAATTCACAAACAACACAACGGTAACAACTTTTGGAAACGTCTCCGGATTCACCCCGGAGGTGAGTCTGGAGCTCGTAGTGAATAACTTCACCACCGCGCCGATGATGGTTGTGGCAGCGCCGGGCGACGACTCCGGCCGTCTCTATGTCGTCGACCAGATCGGCGTGGTGAAGATCCTGGAGGCAGACGGATCCATCGCCGATGAACCGTTCCTGGATCTCCGGGATAACCTCGCAGACCTCGATCCGACCTATGACGAGCGCGGTCTGCTCTCTATAACGTTCCATCCTGATTTCCAGCAGAACGGCAAGGTCTACGCCTTCTACAGCGCGCCGCTGCGAGAAGGGGCGCCGGATGGCTGGAGTTGCACAAACCACATCTCGGAGTTCACCGTCGATGAGGGCAATCCAGATGCGGTGAACCTATCCTCCGAGAAGATCCTGATGTACATCGATAAGTCGTATGAGAACCACAACGGGGGCATTCTCACCTTTTCTCCCGCCGATGGTTACCTCTACATATCGATCGGTGATATCGGGAAAGGGAACGATGTCGGCGATGCACACAACCCCTTGATCGGCAACGCCCAGGATCTCACGGAGATCTACGGCAAGGTTCTCAGGATCGATGTCAGCGGTGGGAACCAGACTCCCATGGAAACCCCGCCGGCAGTCAACGAGACCGGGGTGACCGAGGACTTCCGTGGATACTTCCAACCGACAAACCCCACATGGACAACCACCGAAGGCCGGTTCTACAGCGTACCAGAAGATAACCCCTTCGCCACCGAGAAACCGCCTATCCTCGACACCTACGCCTACGAAGAGATTCCTCCCGAGATCTACGCCTATGGATTCCGGAATCCAGCCTTCATGTCATTTGATTCAGGAGGCAAAAACGCGCTCCTCATATCGATGGCAGGCCAGGATCTCTTTGAATCGGTGCTGGATATAGTAAAGGGCGGGAACTACGGCTGGAACATCCGTGAAGGCACACACTGCTTCGACGCGAACAACTCGCTGACGCCACCGGAGACCTGCAATGCGACCGGATACCAGGGCGAGCCCCTGATAGGCCCCGTCGTCGAGTACGGGCATGACGTCGGCAACGTGATCGTCGGCGGCGAGGTCTACCGCGGAACGGAGCTCCCGGACTTCACCGGGAAGTACGTCTTCGGCTCATGGAGCTCACCCGACAACTACGTGACGCCAAACGGTATACTCTTTGTGGCCACACCCCCGGACGATTGGGAGAGCAAGATCCCCTCCACGGCGGAGGATCTCACACGGGAGGACAACGCTATGTGGACCCTTCAGGAGCTGAAGGTCATCGGCGCTCCTGGCCAGGAAGACGGGCGTCTGGACCAGTTCGTCCGCTCGATCAACCGGGACAACGATAACGAGATCTACCTGCTGACCAACACCGTCGGCGGCCCGAACTCGTCAACACAGACGGGCAGCCTCTGGAAGTTCGTGCCGTCTCAGAATGCAGCGGCCGGAAATGCGACAACCACAGCTGGAGAGGGAGCCACCCCCTCCTCCACCTCTGCCGAGACGCCGGACCGTGGCAGGATAAGCCAGATCTGGGGTCTCTTCCAGCCGCCCGCACAGAGCTGGACCCTTCGGGAACTCCTCCAGCAGACCGAGACAGCCATCCCCTTCGAGGAGACACCCGCCTACGGCAGGTTCACGACCTTCATCGAGCTCCTCCAGGCAACCGGGACGGATCAGATCCTGGATGAGCAGGGGCCATGCACCGTCTTTGCCCCGACTGATGGGGCGTTCGCAGAGGATCTCCCCGACGGGCTGAGTGTCCTGCCCGGGACGGTAAACCGCACCGCGATCGCCCTGAATCATATCGTATCGGGATTGCATACCACGGACACCCTCAGGAACACGACCACGCTCGTCACCCTCGCGGGGGGTGACCTCACCGTGAACTCAACAAAAGATGAGATTCGGATCGGCAACGCCACGATCATCATCCCCGATCTCGTCGTCAAGAACGGGGCTCTCCAGGGTATCGACCGGGTGCTGCTCCCGGCCGGCGCGGATGGGGCATCCGACCTCTCCTGACCGCACCATAAGACCCCTCAGGGTGCGACTGCCGGCGCGGGATGAACATTTACCCGGCAAAACCGCATGGTTCTGTAGATTCCAGTGGTTATCATCTCTTGAT
>MTBK01022439.1_pt1 | contig 13268 bp, 12 predicted proteins | sample 1535981 | NCBI WGS metagenome assembly MTBK01 (sample SAMN06109225, study PRJNA356200) | anaerobic digester metagenome | isolation source: biogas reactors fed with pig manure or primary and secondary sludge | place: Spain | collected 2016-06-30 | reverse complement strand
CACAGAGAAGAATCCCACCTCATCCATGAGAGGAGCAACGTCCAGCATGTCTTCTGTGCGCAATCTGGTAGCGAGCAGAGACTGGTGGCCGTCTCTCAATGTTTGGTCGTGCAGTTGTATTCCCATGTTTTATCGACCTCCATTTGGTGATGCTATAAACCATTAAAAGCTTGTTAAGCATGACAAGCAACTTGTCACCATCGCTTACATTCTATAGCAACTGCATACGCGCTTTGGTTAAGGTGGTATAGAATACTAACGGTATGAAAACTAAGAATATTGTTTTGCTTACCTTAGTATTTTTCATGGTATTAGGCGCTCCCTTTAGCTGGGCGGCTTCCAGCATTGATCGTCTTGCTTTGGAAAGTTATCCGTCTTTTAAGGCGGAGCGTGTTTACGGCGGGACCGTAGCAGAAGTAACAAGAGAGTATTCAACCTTACTAAACAGCGTTCCTTATCCGGGATTCGAAGCTCTAAACCTTCGCTATCTGTACATCACTGGCCAAAACGAATCTGTGTGGAAGGCTTGCCAAAATGGTGCAATGTCTTCCTTTTTTACCAGTGTAAGGTTTTACTGTTATGATTTGGCTTGGGCATATGACCGTGAAACAGCCATACAAATGGGCTCGGCTGAACGTTTCTACTATTACGACTTGTTCGTTTACGAGCAAGATCCGCGGGAGCACCTTACGCGCGTCATGCTCACAGCTTGGCGTAACGGCCAAATAATGCGTGAAGCTGCCGCGTTGGCACGAAGCCTTAACTTGCAGGATGTGGCAAACCTTTACGACCACACTACGCAGAGCCCTGCCAACTAAGTGGGAACTGCTGTTCATTCTCTTTGTAGCTTGTTATAACACGGTGTTTTCTCTTGCGCCCTGGCGTACTTTACTGTTTTGGCTGCTGGTGCCTTTGGTTTACTGCTTTATAGTGTTTGTCATCGCAGTGTTACCAGAACATGTTGACAGTAGAAAATTGGCTTTCATAACAGGCTTTTTTTTGGTGATCAGTTTTCTTTGGACTGTCTATAAAAACGGCGGCGTTGTTAATTTTAGCGGCTGGCGCACTTTTCGACTCACTTTGCCTTTTCTTGTCAGCACTACAAGTGCTGCCTTTTTCACATACTTTTTCCTTTATGCCTACAGCCAACATGTTTTTTGGGCCGAGCTGTTCAGTTTAGTTTCCTTGCTTCTTACCCAGTCGCGTGGCCCCATTCTTGGACTCGCCATGGCATTTTTGTACGGTGGGGTAAACTTGTATTGGTTCATTGCCCTAACAGCCTTTATTGTTTATGCAATTCCTTACACCCTTAGAGAGTTCGTAGGAGCCTATGCTTTCTACACCCAGCGTTTTCATATTTGGCGCGCGGCATGGGACATGTTTGTCATGAGGCCTTTCAGTGGCGTGGGTTTTGCCACATTCCCTTTGGCTTTAAAGGTCTATTCACATCCTTTTCTATTTCAGTTCTTTCCGTTCAACCATGCCCACAACATCCTACTTCAGCTTCTTGCAGAACTAGGCATAGCTGGACCAGTAGTTTTCATTATTTTCCTAAAAAACATCTACAGAACGTTCCCACCCGCTGACACAAAGAACGGTTTATTTCTTAGAATGGCACTGGTGTCCTACTTAGGTCGCAATATCTTTGATGTGACTCCGTAAGTACTTTGCTGACATTTCTGCCACAGCCAAGTTTAGGTAAGCCTGTAACAAGTTCACTGGTATTACGCCAATGAGGATGTAAGCTGGAAGCATATGCGTGGGGAGCCCCCACAGCATGGGTGTAAAAACCCAGTTAAAAAGAACCATGACGCCTGTTCTAATGGCTGGTACAAGTATCCACTTGGATTTTGAACCTTTCAGGTAATGGTATGGAATCAGCGTTGCTAAAATGCACACCACTTTGAAAAGCATACCAACAGGGTTTGAGCCTGTTAAGTAGCCCAGAAAAGCCCACACCGTGAGTGCCATAAGCGAATCTTCTAAGGGGAATAGCCATGTGCCCAAAAGCAGGAAAGCTTCACCCAAATCCAGTTTTAGAAACTCGTAGTTTGGTACGGGGTAGGGGATTTCCAGCTTAAAAAACACAAAAGCCAACGCCACAAAAATCGCTAAACGAGCTAAACGTTTCATCTCTTAAAACCCTCCTTAAGCGTTTATTTTTCTGCGGTGGAGGGCCGCAATGCATGCCCAACTCCCGTCCGGACTTTCAACCGTCGGTGCTGGAATTCCACCAGCTCCACCCTGGTTGCGGGCCAAGGGTTGCGGACTTTTACCGCCGGTACCGGAATTTCACCGGTCCTCGAAGGGCCACCGCCTTTCTGGTGAACATTGTAGCATAATTGAATATCCTTTTTGTTGGTGTGCACCATATAATAACCACATATGGATGCATTCACAGTTGAACCCACCTTTCATAAGGGGCTTTTGGTGGCTCAACCTGTCAGGGGCTACCGGTTTAGCATGGACTCAGTTTTGTTGCCTCACCTCATTGAGGGGCGTTTTGTTACTGCCGTGGAACTTGGTGCTGGCTGTGGCATCATGGCACTTCAACTTTTCGCTCATGGTAAAACCACGCTACTGCATTTAGCGGAATCCAATCCACTGCTATTTGAGGCTCTAAGACTGACCACAGCGATCAATGCACTGGATGGTTTTTTCATGTTGTATCAAACCGATGTGGAGAATTTGCGTGTCAGTGGCGATTTGGTTTATTTCAACCCGCCCTATGGCAGAGGTAAAGTAGGCAAAGGAGAGCGTTGGCAGCCATTTATGACATTTCTGGAAAAGAACCGCTACAAAGAGGTCGCTTACATCTGCCCTCCTCAACTGGATTCGGTATTTTCTCAATTCTTGGGTTCCCGTATGAACCTCAGAAAAGAAGTGCAGGTTTGGTACAAACACAGTACTCGCATAGTGAAACAGTGGACTTACGAAAAAGTGACGCCGCTAAGAAAAGCACTTGTAGTTCCCTCAGAAGAAACAGAGCAGATGTACTGGGATTGCCCCTGAAACAATGGCTCTTTGGTAGAATTTAGTCATGCACATTGTCTTTGCATGCATTGTGGGGTTTCTTTCTGGTTCCATTCTTTGGTCTTATTTGCTTGGCCAACTTTTCTATGATGTGGACATACGCAACTACGGTTTAGATAGAAATCCTGGAGCCATGAATGCCTTCAGAGCCAAGGGATTTTGGCTTGGAGCTTCAGGTGGGCTGTTGGACGCGCTTAAGGGCTTTCTTCCTGTTCACTACTTTGTTTGCGATGCTGCTTTGGTTTTGTCACCGTGGCAAATGGGCTGCGTTGCTATGTCGCCCATATTGGGACACATTTTTTCACCGTTCTTCAAGGGAAAGGGAGGCAAGGGCGTAGCAACCACTGTTGGCGTTTGGTTTGCACTAGGTTTTATGCATTTTGGCTTGGCACTTGGCATGTTTCTTTGCCTAGGAGAGCTAGGGAAGTTTTTTTATTTTGCTTTGAGCAGTCACATGGTGGATGATGCCTTCGCTGTGGTTGGAGGCTTCTTTGGTTTTCTGATCTACCTTTACCTGCAGTGGACACAGCTCTTTCTTGTTGGCCTCATGAATTTTTGCATTCTTGCCTACAGCCACAGAAAAGAGCTTCTGGGAAAGCGGCAGCTGATTGAAACGTGAGAATTAAGTCCATTTTAATGCTCACCATTTCTTTCATGTGCATTTACAACCTCGTTTTGCTTTTTGCCAACATCAGAGCCATAAAAAGGATTAAGGAAACGGAAAAGAAAATGGAAACACAGCGTTCACTCGCTACTGCTCCCATGGTTTCAGTGCTGGTTCCTGCAAGGGACGAAGTTGAAAACATATTGCCCTGCGTTCAGAGTCTGCTAAGCCAGCATTATGATAACTTTGAGGTCATTGTTTACGACGACAATTCCACCGATGGTACCTTGGATAAGCTGCTAAGCATACAAGACCCCCGGCTCAAAGTATTGAAAGGCAAAGATGTTCCACCTGGCTGGATGGGGAAGAACTGGGCTTGTCACAACCTTGCGAAGCATGCCAAAGGCGACTACCTCATCTTTGTTGATGCAGATACCGTGGCGAAGCCTTCCATGCTGCCTAGTACCATGTCTTTTGTACTAGAACACAACATAAAAGCAGGGAGCGGCATCCCCACTGAAGACATGAAGTCGTTTGGGGAGCTCATCACCGTGCCCTTCATGTACTGGGGTTTTCTGGCTATTTTCCCTTATTTCTTATCCAACCGCATAAAGTTGCTGGGAGGATTCAGTTTGGCAATTGGGCAGTTCATGGTTTTCGAGAAGAACTTTTACCACAGCTTAGGTGGCCACGCTGCAGTTAAATCAGCGATTACTGAAGATGTGGCACTGGCTTCGTTAGTGCGCCGAAGTGGAGAGCCTTTTTTCCTTTTCCGCTTGGGCGATTTACTGCACTGCCGCATGTACAAAGGCATTAGCGATGCGGCTAAGGGCTTCAGTCGGTCTTATGGCGCCGTGTTTGGTTATCGTTGGTCTCTGACTTTAGTTGCCTGTATTTGGTTAACCTGTTTCGCTCTAATGCCCGTTTTTCTTTTTCCCACTCATACCACGTGGAGCATAAGGGTGATTAGCGCCAATCTTCTGGTTTGGATTGGTGTTGTGGGTGCCTTTGACGCACCCTGGGTCGTGGCTTTTTTAAGTCCGCTGGTATACATAACTAGCGGTTTCTTCTTGGTATATGGTTCCTACCTCGCTCAGCGTGGTAACCTCGAATGGAAAGGACGCAGTGCTTTGGATTTTGTGGAGCAGAACAAATGATCTACTTGGTTGGTACTCCGCTGGGGAATTTGGAGGACATCACCCTTAGAGCGATTCGAGTGCTGCAGGAAGCTGATGTGGTAGCGTGCGAGAGCAAAGAAAGAGCACTGAAGCTACTAGCGCATTTACAGATTAAGAAACCCCTAATTTACTTACGTGAAGCGTCACGCATGAGTGATGTTAACCGCATCATTGAGCTTCACAAGCAGGGCAAAACTGTTGCTGTAACCACCGACGCTGGTATGCCTGGCATTTCCGACCCTGGTGCCTATTTGGTAAGGGAGCTCAGCACTCAGGGAATTCCATTCACTGTGGTTCCAGGGCCCTCCGCTTTGTGCATGTCGATAACTGTTAGCGGACTAGAAGAGCCTTGGGTGTTCTTGGGTTTTTTACCTCTTAAGGAAGGCAAACGCCGCAGAGAACTGGAAAAGTTCTTGCCGCTTAACGTTGGCCTTGTCATCTATGAAGGTCCACATCGCGTAGGCAAGCTGCTGTCCTTGCTAAATGAACTCTGCCCTCAGCGTAAGGTGGCTCTTCTTCGGGAACTAACCAAGCTGCACGAAGAAGTGCAGGTGGGCTACCCCCATGAGCTCATTAAAGATTCCTACAAAGGCGAATTTGTGGTGGTGGTCTACCCATCACAGGAAGGTACTTAACATGTCAAGTAGCACTGCTGTGGTCATACTTTGTGGTGATATTAGTAGGCGGCTGGGTGTTTCCAAAGCGCTAATGCAGGTTAATGGCAAGCCTTTGTTTAAGGTGGTTGAAGAAAACCTGTCCCCTTTGGGCCTACCCGTCTATTTGGTTTCTAAGGTTCCCTTTGAGTCAGGGGGAGTTCCTTTGATTTTGGACATTTTTGAAGCCGATACGCCTCTTGCAGGCGTGCTTACTGCTCTAACCACTTTGCAGTACCAAAACTACCTGTTTACAGCTGTGGACATGCCTCTACTACGAAAAGAAGCATTGCTGCCACTTTTGAAGCATGCCTATGAGCATGAAAGCTCCGTTTTTTACAGCATAAATGGTTTCTTGCAGCCTTTCCCTTCACTCGTACAAGGCAGCGTGGCCAGGCACATTTTGACATGCTACCACCAGCACCTTTATAAGCTCACTGAAGTTTTCTCCTCTATTCCTCATGTACTTTTGCCCTACACGGGTGATCTAAATGTCTTTCTCAATGTCAACACGTGGAAAGACTGGGAAAGTTTTCAGTCCTCGGCTCCATACTACTTCCCCATGCATGATCACTTTGCATAACCTATACCCCCATCGGGTATATATAAGACTGGAAACAGGAAACCATAAAAACAATGCTAAAGGAGGTGATGGGCCATGCTGAGCAGAAGGTGGATTGATCCCTTCGAAGAAATGAGGTCCATCATTGATGAGATGGATAGAATGATGGAGGAATTCTGGAGCACTGGTATTGAACCAAGCAGGCCAGCACGCAGAGGCTTAGCCAGAAGATTTGTACCACCAGTTGAAGTTACTGAAGATGAAAACAACGTTTACGTTCGTGCAGCAGTCCCAGGCGTACCCAAAGATAAGCTGGAAATAACTGTTGAAGAAGATAGAGTTTACCTCAAAGGAGAACTGCAGGAGCAAAAGAAGGAAGAAAAGGAAGGCGTGTTCTATAGCGAGATGCGGTATGGCACCTTTGAACGTGCCATTGCGCTTCCAACCACAGTAAAAGCTGAAGAAGCCAAAGCTGAGTACCGCGATGGCGTAGTTGAACTCACACTCCCCAAGAAAGCTCCCGAATCCAAGGGAGTAAAGATTAGGCTGGAGTAATCCAGGACACGCTCCTAAAGCAAGAGAGCCGACCCTCAGGATGTCCGGGTCGGCTCTTTTTTGCTTAAGCATGGTGTGCAACTAGTTTTCATAAAATCTTGGAGGCTCCCCTCCTGGATAGGAATCAATGTTCAATATTAGTACAGTTGCTTTAGGAAACTGTGAGTCGCCCAATTTTGTTTTGGTTTTGTAGGTTTCGGTTAGTTATTATGGAACTTTGGCGAGTTCTTTTAATCACTAAACGTTGTGCTATTATTTCTCAGCCATGGAATAATGTTTTGATATTCCTTAAGATGCATTTGTTTCGAACTGTTAATCCTTGAAACAACTGGGCCATTCATCGTGCCAATTTTCGGCTATGATCTTGGGCGGTATATCTATGAAATGCTCTTCGGTGTCCAAGGCACTCGGTTAGCGGGAAAGTGGTGTTTTTCATACTCATGGTGTTGGCAGGACTCTTAGAAAATTCTGGAGTACAATACAAACAATGAATTGTTCGACTTCAAGACAACGTTTTGCTGTTATTTGTGTGACAAGGGACTTGATAATTTCTTTTGGCCCGCGATTGAGTTGCGAAGGTCAAGTAGCTTAGCAAAACTACCCCTAGATCGACTTCGTGATTTTGCTTAGGGCAACTTCGGTCATTTAACCGGCGAGATATCAGAATTAATAGTAAGATGCATGTTGATCTCAGAGTACCTCTTTGGCATTGAGCCCGGTCTATGAGTTGTTTAGGCTTGAGTGCGATCAAAGAGTTATTTCTAGTATTCCAATCGAGATCTGTTCAATGTACATCTACTTGGCAGACAACTGTTGGATCATTTCCCGCCTAGACCTATGAAAATTGTAGGTTTGCACTAATAGATCTGAGAGTCCCGACTATGTTATTGCATCTTAATAACAAAGTGACTGCTCTAGGTTGATTTACTATTGTTTACGTCGTAGATTTAATTCGGCTAAACAGGCTATTGCTACAGGGATGATAAAGCGAGAATTTGTAATTTCTGGTACAAACAAGCCACCCACTAGAACTATAAAAAGAGATGCAGCAAAAGGAGAAACATGAAGAGCCTGTGCTGAAAGGCGAAACAGGAGGATGTAAACTAAGGAAAAAGGGACCCCTAATATTATCCCTCCTTGAGCGAGGAACTGGATGATAGCATTGTGAGGAATTGTCACCCCTACGGTTTGTGCGTAGTTTTCAATTCCAAGCCCAACTCCAACAAGAGGATTCGCCATAAAAGTGCTGAGGCCAGTAGTAAATGATTTGAGCCTGCCAGTCTCTGTGAGAATATCCGGCCTAATATACGAAAATAAATACAACGCAGTCGCCACGCTGCAGATGATCCATGCAATGGACCTAATTTTGCTCGCTGCCTTGCTCTTGGAAGTTGCTATGTCAAGTACTGTATAGGCCAGAAAAGCAACAACACCTGTCCTTGCGGAAGTGGCTACACTGGCAGCAAAATAAAACAAGAAAATAAGCGGTTTACGCTTATAGTACAGTGCTGCTACTGATGCAAAGAATAAAGAAAAGTGACTTATATCTATGAATATGCCGCCGAAAGCAATTCGATTTTGTGGTTGAACCAAATTGCCCAACTTAACTCCAAATGCCAAAAACAGTACACACTGAACAATGACTATGGTAGCGGCCGCGAAAGCTGATATTGTCAAGCCTTGAAAAATGTTTGACTTGTCGACTCGCTTAGGTCTTGTTAAGATTGCCAATAGAAAAACCGTCAGGTTAAGGAAATCTCTTATGGCATCTGGTGAGTTTATTGCAACCATTGTTGCGGGGATTGCGCTGATAAGAGTAAAAAGTAAGAGTATATCAAGTACTTCTAAATATCTCATTGAAAACAGCACTTCTGCAATTCCTGTTAGTATGAAAAGTGAAATCCAAATATTAAACCAGCTTATTGGCAATAAAGCATACGAGGAGCCTAGGATGTTTGTAGCACTACAGAAAATATTCACAGAAGCCATGAAGAGAAGAATGTTTCGTAGGGATTCTCCTTTGCTCACCTGATAAAACAAGTTTAGACTGTTTGTTATTGTTCCGACTATTAGCAATGAAATGGAGTCGCTTCCCAAGAGTAAGAGAACTCCATACAGTGCATTGGCTAAGTAAAGTAGCTTCCGCATCTCTTAAACACCGCTCTTCAATGATAGAGTCTATAGAAAGTGTAACATATGTCAGGTTTGCAACTACTTGACCGTGGTAATTTATTTTGAGCTTTGCGCAGAATTGGCATAAGGCAAAGTCTGTAATGGATGACAATTTTAGTCGTTGTCTAACCCACAAAATGTAGTTTTATACAGGTTTGATGAGGAAGAATCGAGCATCGAGCAAACTAGAACTTTTCAGGAGGCTATTGTTTGTTTCATAGACTCACCGTCGTGGTTATATCGTTTAATTAGGCAATTAGTTCTATCACGACCGGCACTTTGTTGCTGAGACTGTTGAAGATGTCGTTAATGTTTTCTTGTTCTACCCTGAAATGTAAATGCGCTTGTAGACGCGATGACTCGCTTCATAGAAAATCCTGAATTAATTACCAGAATGGGTAAGGAAAGTAGACGGCTGGCTGAGCAACGTTTTGACATTGGCTAAAACGGTTGTTAGATACAGTGTTGTATTAGCTGCTTGGTTAATATTTGATTTACAACTATTTTGCTCTTCTTTTTCTTATAAACTTATCTTCTTTTCCTAGTAGATCTAATGGTTTTTTAAATAACCTATTAGCGAAGCTAATTACACTAGCAAACATGTTTGTGTATGAACTATTCACACAAACAATACTTCATGAGAACCAAGCACACGTTTTAATGTTTGGTTTTGTAGCTTTTTTGTTACTTACTGTTGTTCGACTTTACGTTTCGGAACAGTCTTTTTCCTGGACAAAAACAAACTTCCTTTATTCGTTTTCCTAATGGTCTATCTAGTTAGTCTACACCTTCTAAATAGCAAAACCACTAAGTTTATCGTCTGGTGTTTTGAACGTACTTTTACTTTTTGTTTAAGAGTCGTGCAGGTTTGTTGGCGCTTTTGACTTACCTACTAATGGGTAGAATAAAATCTAAGAGAGTACAGTTTGTTTTGTACTTTATTCTCGGTCTTGATTGTGCTATATGTCTTCGGATTTGCTAAACACTTTAGTTTTGACATTCTTGGCAAGTCTGTGCTTGATCTATCCAAAAGAGGCCTCACTTGGTCTTCATCATATACCCTGGTCAGCGCCTATCCATTCGGTATGGGCATAGAACATTTCTTGCAGGACTTTGATGCGACTGTCGGACCACACAATGTCTATTTGAACATATTTCTACAGTTTGGTTGGTTTTACTTTGTGGCGTATGTGTTTTCTTTGTTCTATTAGTTGGCAAAAAGTAGATTGGATATCAATACGGCATTGGCTTTTCTCTGTCCATTTATAGGCCTTCTTTGAATCTGGATCACCTGTCGGACTTAGTTTGAATAGTGTTCTTTTAATAGTTCCGTTCTATCTTGAAAAGGGTTACCTGAATTTATTGCAGTAGAAGAGAATGACGCTAACTGCTTTCTTAAGGACTACCCAACTCTATAGAATATACTCATTCTTGGTAGTCGCTCAATATAAGGTAACGGCAAGGCGGCTCGTGCTGCTATCGTTAAAACTTTGATGCCTTGTGTGCTATTCAGATTTTCATGCTTTGTAGTGTCTGTGCTTGACCTTATAAGCGCAACAATATGGCGAGAGTTTATTATGATGTAAGCTTAAACGTTGTGCAAAGTGGTTTTATCAAGATAATACCTGCAAAATCAGTACTGTTGGCAGACACAAAAACAAACCTAGCTTTTCTGGTAAGGCCATAGCTTTTTCGCTGTATTAGGATAAACAAAATGTTTGCATAGCTGCCCCTGATCTTATTTTCTTAATCATTTCTTCATATTCAGAACTTTAAGCGTTCAGGTTAGCAAAATTCGCTGAGAGTAGTTCTGTGTTTTCCAGAAACTTCCTTGCCTAGAAACTATATGTGCTACCCGTAATACCAGTCCCACGCTTGTGATCATGTTACTGGCTGGTTGAGATTCCAATTAAGTCTATTAGTAGCTGCAGCCCGTTCTGCATGTGGGAATAGACAGATCTGTCTCTATACGTATACTACGATCAACTACCCATATTGGTAAGATGCACATCTCCTGGGCTCGTTGCTCTTGACGTAGTCTGGAGCGGAGTAGCAGTTAAAGGTAAGGCCTAATCATTTCTAAATACCTGGTCCCAATATTTTCAGCTGTAAAACACATCGCACGCTCTATTCCCCTACTTCCATCGTCGTTCAAAGCTTCCAGAATCGCTAGCGATAGCGCCTCAGGGTCACCGACAGGCACCAACTTTCCCCATTTTCCATTTGCAAGTATTTCTGCCGGGCCACTTGGGCAGTTAGTGGAAACTACCGGTATACCTAACGCAAGCGCTTCAACAATTACGTTACCAAAGCCCTCCCACCGCGAGCTAAGGACGAACACAGCACTTCTCTTCATGTACTTGTATGGATTGTCCACGAAACCTGGCATGCATACGCATTCACTGAGCTGCAGAGATTCTACTAGTCGTTCAAGCTTGGGCCGGTCCGGACCTTCACCCAATATCATTAGTCTGGTGTGCACTTTTTCCCTAACTAGTGCAAAAGCTCTTATTAGAGTTTCGAAGTCTTTTGCCTGAGTTAACCTGCCTGCGGACAATATCACCGGTGGTTGTCCAGGTTCAAACCAAGTATGATAGACTGGCTCCTGGGCTTTGACGAAGATATTACTAGTTATAACTGGGTTATAAATTACTTCGATCTTATCCTCTGGAAGACGGTATCTCTCGACCAATTCTTTAGCTATCCCTGAAGACACGCAAACTATTTTGTCGGCTCGAGTGTAAAACATCTTGACAAGCAAAGGAATGACCTTGGCCAATGTCTTTTTGGATTTACCTATTTCTAGGCTTAACGGACCGTGTACTGTGACTACAAGTTTTGTATTTGCACCGCTCAGAGCTTTTGCCCAGATAGATACTAGGTTCACATGGTGCAAACCAGATATAAGAACTTTCGGATGTCTGGTTCTTAAGTAATGAGTTAATTCCACCAACCATTTGGCTACGTATCTTGTACGTAAATCGACCAAATTGACATTGTCTGGTATTAAAGCGAGGTTTGGACCTTTAGCTTCACCTAAAACAATTTCAACTTTAAGGCTTCTACTCTGCAAATCTCTTGCTAGATTTGCCATAGCCTTTTCTGCACCGCCTCCGCCCAAGTTAGCCAGAAAAAAAGCAACATCAGGTATCTCCATGAGTTTGACTACACCTCCGTTAAAGTATAGTAGCACGTTTTATGCATAATGGTCATTCTTCGAGGACCAGTGGCGGACTTTTTTATTCCATAACGTCAGATAACATGTGTTTATCCAAACTGTGAGGTTGCGAGAAAGCGGTCTTTGTGAGCCTAGTTGCTGCATTGAGCATATCTGCTGTTTAGAGCATGCTCGGACACTAGTACGGGAACCAGAAGATGAAGCATAACCTTTGTCTAGGCCGTAAGCTTCTTTGTGAACATTGTTGTGAATCAGTATAAGGGACAATGCAGGTAGACAGATATCTTACACGATTACCTACTCTTTGAAAAGAACAATTATGATATTGGGTTAGCAACGCATAAGAGCAACAGATATTTTGAAAATACTGCTGTCCGTCAAAACCGTGTAAGGCGGGTGTAGAAATACCAAACCTTATTATTCATGTGAATATTATGAAAGGGAGGCATGAACCTTAACGCTCCGTTTTTGACGATTGACTAAAGAATCGCTAGCTTGGCAGCCATTTTTGGTAATCTTAGATGATAGAGAGGTATTAGTCGTCGTAAAGAATAGACGGCTAAAGTTGTTCTGCTAAAGCGAAGGAATATCTACCTCCTTGTTCAGAACCTTTCGATTTGCGCAAAATCTAGCACGTATCCAAAAGATACGCCTAAACATGCAAATTTTTGCATAACCAGCTATATTAGTTTGCTATGATCGATAGTTACTTGCAGTAATTTCCATTCGTTCTCATTTGGACGAACTCAGCTAAATTAAGCTTGAAGAATTTCTGTTTAGAGCAGGTGTCGTGGTTTTTTGTTTGATGGGTTCAGGCTTTTGTATGCGAAGAGGTACCTCTAGAATTAGGATTTCCATTTCTGTGTGTTAGAATCGGTCAGTAACGCTTTTGTAAGCAAGATCAAGAACTCTGTTGTCCACCGAATTCCGAATTACATAGTCCGAGAATCAGCTTAGATTTGAACCTATCCTTACTTGGCTGCAAAGAAAACCAAGGACCAGTTCTATATCACAGTTCTTAGGGTATGTAAAAGTTGCTTGGAATGCACTGTGTCTTTTAAGAGTACACGGCATTTTAAGAAGTTCTTTGTGTGCCGTTTACGTGTGCAAGCTTTGGTGAAATTGTGTTGACCTGATCGAGTATTGTTAATATAATTACCAAGAGGTGGAAATTGTGATTGAGTTGCCTTATAAGAGGATAGCAATCGTAGCGCCTTACGCAGGAAGCATTGTATCGTTTAGAGGCAGCTTGATTGAGGCTCTTGTAAAGAGGGGCATCGAAGTGTATGTTCTGGCACCGGATTATTCACTGGATGTAAAGGACGCAGTTAAA
>MTBK01175482.1_pt1 | contig 13284 bp, 11 predicted proteins | sample 1535981 | NCBI WGS metagenome assembly MTBK01 (sample SAMN06109225, study PRJNA356200) | anaerobic digester metagenome | isolation source: biogas reactors fed with pig manure or primary and secondary sludge | place: Spain | collected 2016-06-30 | reverse complement strand
GTCTTCAACTGGAATAAATATGGAAAAAGCCTTAATACAAATGGCTCTTGGCGAAGAACCTCAGTTAGAAGTCTATAAACCTGCTGTTTCTGGAATATTTTTCTTTTTCTTTAAAGAAGGGAAAATAAAAAGCTTAAATAATATAGAAAGTATATTAAATATACCCGAAGTAATTCAATATGAATTCAGATTAAAACAAGGTGATATTATTCCAAAAATTAAAACAGGAGTTGACAGATATGGATATTTTATTTTAAAAACAGAAAACAAAAATAAACTTGTTGAAGTAAAAAATAAAATTTTTGATAGTATAAAAATTGAAATCGAATGAATATGAAACGAGTAGCTTTTATTGGTTCAGGAGAAATGGCTCGACATATAGCTCATTATATGGTTGAGGATAATCAGTTTGAGGTAGTTGGATATTTTGATGATTTTGTAGAAGTGGGTACTATTGTAAATGGTTATCCTATTCTTGGAAAACTTAACGATATTGAAGAGAGTTTTAAAAAAGGCGTTTTTGATGAGATGATAAATGCCATAGGCTTCACCAGAATGGAGTACAGAAAAGAGACATTTGAAAGGTTTGAACATACGATTCCCTTTGCAACTTTTATTCACTCCTCTGTTTTAGTTGATAGTACTGCGAAAATAGGAAAAGGTGTAGTCGTTTTTCCTAGATGTATTTTGTATTTAGACTCAATTGTTGAAGATAATGTTTTTATTCAAATCAGAAGCTATGTGACAGATTCTATTGTGAAGCGACATACAATGATTTCTGGAACAGTTTCGATTGCAGGGCGAGCAGAAGTTGGCGAATGTTGCAATATAGGTATAAGCACAACAGTTAGTAATGACATTAAAGTTTGCGATTTTGTTCGCACAGGTGCTGGCACAGTTGTGGTGAAAGATATTACTGAACCCGGCACCTATGTTGGAGTTCCTGCACGAAAAATTAAAGATACAATTTGATTATGAAAAAAAACATAATACAATTAAATCATACGCTTTTTTCTGCCCTTAAATTTATGGATGAGATAAAACATAAAGTTTTATTCATTGTTGACGATAATAATAAATTTATTGGCGTGCTTAGCCTTGGCGATATTCAGCGTGCAATTATAAATCAAAAACCTCTTGAAACCCCAATACAAGACGTTTTAAGAAAATATATAACTGTGGCTTCTATAAATCAAAGTTTCGACGAAATTCGTAAAACAATGATTGAAATGCGAACAGAAGCAATGCCAATTATTGACGAAAATGGATATTTAAGTAGAGTGGTGTATTGGGACGAAATTATTGGCGAAAGCAAACTTTCTATTTACAATAAAATTGATGTTCCTGTGGTTATTATGGCAGGAGGACAAGGAACACGACTGAAACCTTTAACCAATGTTTTGCCTAAACCGCTTATTCCAATTGGAGAAAAAACAATTATTGAAGAAATTATGGACGATTTCTTAAAATACGATTGCAATAATTTCTTTATTTCGGTGAATTACAGAGCCGAAATTATTAAATATTATCTAGAAAACCACTCCACAAACAACTATAATATCAAGTTTTTTGAAGAAACTAAACCTTTAGGAACAGCAGGAAGTTTACATCTTTTAAAAAATCAAATAAATGAAACTTTTTTTGTTACCAATTGCGATATTTTAATTGAACAAGATTATTCAGAAATTTTAAACTATCACAAAGAAAACAAAAACGAGCTAACAGTAGTAGCAGCTCTCAAAACTTATTCTATACCTTATGGAACAATAGAAACTGCCGAAAGTGGAATATTAAAATCTATTACTGAAAAACCAGAAATAGCCTTCAAAATAAACACTGGTTTCTATATTTTAGAACCTCATTTAATTAACGAAATTCCTGCCGATACGTTTTATCATATCACACACTTAATTGAAAAATTGCATAAAGAAAATCGCAGAGTGGGGGTTTTTCCAATTAGCGAAAACTCGTGGAAAGATATTGGCGAATGGAAAGAATATTTGAATTTGATAAATGAGTAAAACAAGAATAAATATTTTAATTCCCATGCCTTTTTGGCATCCTGCAACTTCAGAATTTATAGAAGAGCTTAAAAAAAGAGGTTTTTCTGTTGTTGCTTTAGATATTTGGAGTTTTACTTATTTTGATGAAAATGAAGAGTATCATAATTTAGTTCCAAATTTTTTAAAAGGTTTTTTTGCAAAAGTTTATAAGCGAATTTCTAGAAAATATATTATAAAAAAACATATTCAAAAAAGCGATATTGTTGATATTCAATGGTGTGGCTATTATTACTCAAAATATATTTTATTTGTAAAAAAAAGAACCTCAAAATTAATTGCAACTCTCTTTGGTTCAGACTTTTATAGAGCTACGAATGAAGAGAGAAAAATTCAAGCCAAAATTTTTGAAGAAGCAGATATTGTGGTTATTGGTCCAAATATGAAAGAAGATTTTCTTGAAGTTTTTCCTCATATTGAAAATAAAATCTCCTTTGGACAATATGGTTCCCAGCGATTAGATATAATTGATGAAATTAACACTGAAGAAAATAGAAAAGCTTTTCGAGAAAAATATTCCATTCCGCAAGATAAAATTGTTGTAAGCGTAGGATATAATGCCAAAAAAGAGCAACAGCATTTAAAATTCTTAAAACTTTTAGATAGCCTAAGTCAGGATAAAAAAGATAAACTTTTACTCTTTTTTCCACTAACCTATGGCAAAGAAGGAAATTATATAAATGAGCTAAAAAGAGTGGTTTCTGGATTAAATATTGACTTTTATTATTTAGAAAAATCCTTGGAAACTGGCGAAACATGGCTAAGCGATCAAGAAATTTCCGAAACTAAAATTTTATCAGATATTACTGTAAATATTCAAATTACCGATGCTCTTTCTTCATCAATAAAAGAGGCAATGTTGGCAAATGATGTGGTTTTAGTTGGCGATTGGCTACCTTACGGCATTTATGAAGAAATGGGAGCATTTTTAATTAGAAGCTCAATAGATGACTTTTTAAGCAAATTTGAAAATATTATTGATAATTTTGAAGATTTTAAATTGAAAAATAAGAATAATAGAGATGTAATTCTAAAATTTGCATCTTGGAATTCTGTTATGAGAGATTTTATTAAAAGATATAAAAGCTAAAATATGAAAGGTGTTGACAATAGTTTAAATTTAGGTGTTGGGCATATTTCTCACGATGAGTTTTTGGGTAAATACTATCAAAATATTTCACCAGCAATTGTACATGTACAAAGAGGTATTTTTGCCAAATTTGATGAAAATGGAATCCCTCATACCTATCATAGTAATAGAATAAATTATTCACCAGTATTGATTATCCAGTATGCAATAATGTGTCATGATTTATATTTGAATGGCAAAAATACTGAAGAAAACAAAGCCAATATTTTAAATATCATGAATTGGCTTGATAAAAATAGCGAAGTATTTAAAGATGCCATTGTTTGGCGTAGCATTGCCAACGAGCAATACAATTTGCCCGAAGGTTGGGTTTCTGGAATGTATCAAGGGCAGGCTCTATCTTTATATTTAAGAGCTTATCAGCTTTTTGAAGATGAAAAATATTTGAATACTGCCTTAAAAGTTTTCAACTCTTTTAAATATGATTATAGCGAAGGCGGTTTCAAGCGAGTAGATAAGCATAATTGTATTTGGTTTGAAGAGTACCCAACCCCCGAACCATCTTATGTTTTAAATGGATTTATTTATGCAATTTGGGGCATTTACGATTTATATAGAGTAACTAAAAGCCATGAGGCAAAAGAACTTTGGGACTCTTGTGTAAACACTTTGGAAGTGAATTTGCATAAATATGATGCTTGGTATTGGTCGGTTTACGACCAACTAAAAGAGCAGTTGGTGAGTTATTATTACCAAAAAAATGTACATATACCCATAATGCAAGTGATGTATGAACTTACTGAAAAAGAAATATTTAATAAATATGCCATAAAATGGGAGAAAAATTTAAATAATTCTTTTCATAGATTTATTACTCAAATTATGTATAGAGTGAAACCAAGATTAAAAAAACTTAGAAAATGAGAATATTACATTTATTTAAAACTATGTTTTCGCTTCTTAGAGGTCCATCGCCATATTACAATAAAGGCATGAATAGCACCATAGATGCTTTATCAGATTTAGTGGAAATTGGTGAAGGCTTTGTATCTGCACCCGGCTCAATTATTCTTGCCCATGACGCAAGCACTCTTACTCATACAAAAAAGCTAAGAGTTGAAAAAACTGTAATCGGGAAAAATGTATTTTTAGGAGCAAATGCTGTTATTTTACCAGGAATAAAAGTAGGCGATAATTCTATAATTGGAGCTGGTGCAGTTGTTACCAAAGATATACCAGAAAGTGTTGTTGTAGCTGGAAATCCTGCAAAAGTTTTAAGCAGTGTTGAAAATTATATGAAAAAATGTGAAGAAAGAGGAGTTTTATACGATGTAACGGATGAGATTTTGAAAAAACATGGCACAAAACACCGTGCAACACCCGAAGAAACAGAAAAACTTAAAGAAAGTATTTATAAGCAGTATAAAGAAAGGAATCAAACCTAAATGGGCAGAATTAAAGAGTTTACTATAGAGACTTTTTTTTATGGCTTTGCAAACGTTTTTTCGCGTTTCTTTGCCATGTTGCTTATTCCTATTTTTACAGGATTTTTAGGAAAAATGGATTACGCAAACTTTGTAATGTTGCAGTCAGTTTTTACTTTCCTTACAATTCTATTAGCCCTAAATTCTGGAGTGTTTTTTTATTATTACGAATACGAAAATAGAAGATATAAAAAAATAGTATTTAGTTCTTGGTTTTATTATCAAATATTTGTTGCTTTTGGAATACTAATTCTTCTTTTTGCTTTTTCGCCTTTTATAAATAAAATTTTTGTTGTAAACCCAGAAAACATCGTAACTCTTAGGTGGTGTGTTGCCCTGCTTGGCGTTCAGCTATTCCCATATATTTTTAATATTACAAATATAAACCTCTTTAGAATTGACAGAAAGCCTAAAAAAGTTGTTGGAATTGTGTTTTTTGAATCGCTTTTTATGCTTATTTTGGTTTACATTAGTTTAAAATTTCTAAACGGAGGGCTTGTGGGAGTTGTTTTAGCACAAATTGTAGCACGAAGTTTAATAGCGATATTTTATATAAATATTACCAGATTTTATTGGAATATTAAATATTTCTCAAAAAAGATTTTACAAAAAATACTCGTATTTTCTTGGCCCTTTATCGTTTCAGGGGCATTTTCTATTTTAATTATAAATGTAGATAAATTTATAGGTGCATCGGTTTTATCAAATAAAGAAGACGTAGCAATTTTGGCTTTAGCTATGCAATTGGTAATTCCTATTATTGTATTAGCCGACATGATTCGCATGGCATTGGGACCATATATTATGTCCATCAGAAAAGAAAAAGACATGGTTGAAACTTTCCAAGCTGTTTTTGATTTAAGTGTTTTTAGTGGGTTGGTAGTTCTTGTAATAGTAGTTCTTGCCTCCCCTTTTCTTACCATGCTTTTGGCAGACTCCACGTATATTGAAGCTGTAAAAATAATTCCATTATTTGCATTGGCAAATGTTGTGTCAATTGCATCAACACAAATTGCTGTAAATTTTAGCTTAACTAAAAAAACAATTTATATTCTTTATTCAACCATAATTGGAGGCATAATAACAATATTACTAAATTATCTGTTTTTAAGTAAGTATGGAATAATTGTGTCGGGTATTACTCAAATACTATCATATTTAGTTATGAGCTTATTTTTGTACTACTTAGGAAAAAAACTAACCGACATGAAATTAAACATAAGAAAAAGTGCTGTTTTATTACTTTTTGTTGTGGGGTTTATAATTTTTATATTTTATATTTTTCCATTTATAAAAAATGGGAATTATATTTTATTAATTTTGGCAAGTGTATTTTTGCTGTTTGTTTTATTGTTTATTTACTTGAAGCAACAAAAAATAAGTTTAAAACAGTTGTTAACTGCAGTTATAAGTTTGTTTAATAAATCAAAAACTCAAAATGTCTGAAAATCAAAAACTCGTATGTCATTATCCTTGGACAAGTATGTATGTATCACCAACTGGTGATGTTAAACATTGCTGTTATACTTATCACAAGTCTTTGGGAAATTTATCAAACTGTTCAATTGAAGAGATTTGGAATGGAGAAAAATATAAGTCAATAAGGGAGAAAATTGCAAATGGAGATTTTGACGGAGCATTCTGTAGCCCCAATTGTAGCGGTTTGGCAGGTGGAGCAGGTTATCCATGGCCTGTTGATACATATTCACTTAATAAAACAAATGAAGTAATAGGCAACAACGAAAAAAAGGCTAAACAAAGTTTTGAAAATGGTGATAAAACTGTATCGCATTTTCCAACAGAATTGCATTTAGAACTCACAAACAACTGCAACTTACGATGTATAATGTGTTTTTACCCATTTAAACCGCCTTATAATTTTATCTCCGAAGATGCATTAGACAAACTTATAGATATTTCAAAATATGCTAATGCTATGGTAATGATGGGAGGCGAGATATTTATAAACAAACAGGATTTAAGGTTTATTGAAGAGTACTCTGCTCCCGATGGTGCTAGTATGGGTTTTGTTTCAAATGGCACCATGTTAAAAAAAGAGATGGTGGAAAAACTAAAAAAGTTTAAAGCAATTGGTATGCAAATATCTATTGATGGAACAACACCAGAAGTGTATGCAAGAGTACGAAAAAGAAGCGACTGGGAGGTAGTTGATGAAAATATTAAGCATTTTGTAGCAACTGCCAATGAATTAAAAGAACAGGCTTATATATGGAATACTGAATTAGCATTTGTGGTTTTAAAACAAAATGTGGCAAATATGGCTCATTCTGTTGAATATGCTGCAAAATTAAATGTTCCTATTATTTTTAATATAGTTTCGGGTTTTCACTTATTTGAAGAAAACATATTTGTGTATAAGAAAGCATATAAAGAAGCTGGAGACTGCATGCTATATCTTCAAGAGGCATATGATATGCTGGAGAAATATAAGGACTCGTATGAACATTACGATACTGTTTCAATGTGGTTAAAACGAATTGAAAATGGATTGAAACGACCTAAAATTAAACATTATAAAATTACAGTAGCATTACTAAATTTATTCGTAAAAGGAGAAAAAAGAACCGAAAATCAAACAGGAGTATCAGACAAGGAACTAAGAGTTGGGCATGTAATGGAGGTGCTTTATAATTTAAGATATGGAAATATGTCATTTGGAGCGACTGTTAGATATGTTTTCATGAAAGTTTTTAAGAAAAAGAAAAAGTGATATTTGTTATTAAGTTAGTGAGATAGCTTAAAAACTGTAATAAATGTGGTTTGGGGGAATTTTAAAAGTAAGATTTTCTAAAAAACACGTTTTTTCGGATAAAATATGAGTAGAATATGAATATTTTATATCTTTGCCAATATTGTTTTGGATAAAATATGGATAAGATATGGATAAATTCATTAGAAAATTGAATTTTGATTTTGCAACAAATCAAAAGATATTACAATTAATTAGTTATATAGATAGTTTCAAAGGGAAGTGGAATATTACTGAAAAACAAGAAAACCGCTATTTAAAAGAATTGCAAAAAATAGCCACAATTGAAAGTATAGGCTCATCTACAAGAATTGAGGGGACAAAACTTACTAATGAAGAAGTACAAAAGCTTTTAGAGAATATTAAAATTACAAAACTAAAAAGTCGTGATGAACAAGAAGTAATAGGATATTACGAGGTTTTAGAAATAATTTACAACAATTATACCAATATAAGTCTTTCGGAAAGCTATATTAAACAATTACATCAAATCCTGCTGAAATATAGCTATAAAGACCAGCGACACAGAGGAGCTTATAAATATCTCTCAAATAAAGTTGTAGCAACTTATCCTACTGGAGAGCAGAAAACTATTTTTTCTACTACCGAACCAGCATTAGTTGCTGTAGAAATGCAGGAATTAATCGAATGGACAAACAAACACTTAGAACAAAAAGTTTCAAGTGCACATGCTACAGACAGCATACATAAACTAATTGTTATAGGAAGTTTTATTTACGACTTTTTGAGCATACATCCATTTCAAGATGGTAATGGTAGATTGTCTCGATTGCTAACAACGCTTTGTTTATTGCAAAACGATTATTCTTTTATTCAATACGTTTCATTTGAAAACCATATTGAACAAAATAAAAAAACTTACTATAAAGCTTTAATGAGTGGGCAGAAAAATAGAGGAACAAAAAATGAACGTATAGATTTCTGGATGATTTTCTTTTTAGAAAGTCTGAAAACTCTTACCGAAAAATTAGAGCAAAAATATGAGATTTTCAACTCAAAACCAGCTTATCTTAACGAGAGACAAAAATTAATTAAAGATTATATTGAAAACAATCAGCCAGTTAAAATAAGCGATTTAGTAAAACAATTTCCCGAAATAAACCTAAACACCTTAAAAAAAGACCTACTATATTTACGAAACGAAAAAGCAATAATAATGCTTGGAAAAGGGAAAGGCAGTATTTACATAGTAAATCAAAAAGATTAGTAAAGTGTAAGATTAATTAAATAATCACAAGTCTTTTGGGTTTATAACAACCCCGAAGAAAGTTTCTAAGTGTGCAGAACGGAAATGCTTTTCAAAGTTTGGGTCTAAACCTGCTTTTTTTGCAAGTTCACTAAATTTGTGTCTAACATCCGATTGCACCAATTCTTTATAAAGTTCGTCTCTAGTCGTATCTACAATCCAAGGAAGCTTTTTGTCTTCTCGAACCTCTTGTTTAATCGTTTCAATCTTTTTTAAGATTTCGTTTTTCGCATCTCTATATGCTTTTATGTCTTTTTTTAATTCTTGAAATTCTCTGTCGTCCATATGTTTTATATTTAGCTGTCGTTGTAAATTTGCCACCAACATTTAATTTATCTTTAACCACAAACATACAACATTCCTAAACATAAATCATATAACAGTAGTAAGCATTTTTTGTTAAAATTTGGTTTCAGTTGTGAGTTGTTGTAAATTCATGAAATCTATACAATAGAAATAATTTGTGTATATAATTCATTGTAAAAATTCATAGCTTAAAACTAGGCGATATGCTTTGTTAAACAAGAACTTAAGCCAATGTTCCGCTGAAGCTACACTGCGGTTTAGTCTTTATCTATTGGCTGATGTAATTTAAGGTTTGCAATATATTGTCACCTCTGTATTTAGTTCTTGACAGCTTGATATTAGTGACGAAATAAACCATAAAATTTGGATCGTTTCATTTCGTTCTGCAAAATAAACTCCATTGGTTAAATTTTTGAAATATGTTTCTAATCTTGATTTCGAAATAAAATTTATTACAAGAACTACGTGTTTTCTAAGGTAAGGATTATTTATTGTTTCTTTAAATTGATTAATTATTTGATTTGCATTTTGCCCTTTTCTACTTCTTGGAATTTGTGTATTTACTCCATCTGAACTATTGTAATTGGAGTTCCAAATGTTTCTTTTGCTTTCTAATTGAAAGTATTGAGGCGTTAAGTTCCCAAGATTTTTTTGAGCTTGACCAACAATGTCTTGGAATGCCGAAGCCGAAGCGTTAGATAATCTGTGTTTTGAATGGAAGAATGAAATTTTACTTTCAGAGATTCCTATATGGTCTGCCCATTCCTTTGATAAATCATCGCAGATGAAATAATCAAAGTTATTTTGAAAGTTGTCCTCGACAAATCTGAAAATTGAATTAGCCTCAAATGAAGTTGAAGTTGCTAAAAAAGTTCCCTTTTCGGATGTTACATTTTTAAGGTCATTGTGTGGCTGGAAAATTTTTAAAAAGTTGGGTATACTGCCAATTAGACGACTATCTTTAAATAATTTCCTATTTGTATATGCTAGGTCAATATTGTCAAAATTAATGATAAAAGAATTTTTTCCGTTAATATAATCGGTTATAGAAATTTCATTTCCATTGTCGTGTATAAGTTTTACATTTTTCAATTTTCGCGAACGAACAGTAATTGATTTATCATTTAGTTTTATTTCTAAATCCTTACTAGTGCTATTGTCAATTGTATGCATTCCTTCATTTGTAACTACTTTACATAAACGTTCAAATTTTGCTAAAAAATTGATTAGGTTAATTTCCTTATCTTGATTTTCGCCATTGTTATTAGTATATCTTATAATAACTCTATTTATTAATCCGTGTTCAAAATCTGTGTATATATTGCTGAAATTAAAAAGTATAGAAATTGGCACTAATGTGTCTTTAAGAACTTCATAATCTTGAGGTTCGGCAAAAATTGATAAAAATGTATTAGTGTTTATGTGGTTTTTTATTTGGCGTACAAGGTTTTTAGACCAAAAACAAAAATTTTCTATTGAATTTTTCTTTCCAAATCTATTTATTCTTGATGAATTCAACATTAAAGATGTTTTCTCTTCATTATTTTTTAATCTTAAAGAATTTAATAAATAGTTGCTTGCTCCAAGTGCAGAAAAGTTCTCTTTTAAATCAATTGCTTCGACTGTTTTTTCTCTTACAGCTTTATCTGATACATTTAGATTTTTAAGAGAAAATTTTTCGAAACTGGTGTCGTCTGTTACAAATAAAGTAGATAATACCGAATAGTCTAATGGTTTGAATTGTTTAATAAAATCTTGAAGTTTACTTATGTTTTTTTTACTAATCACAATGTAGTCTTCGATTTCGACAATAAGCAAATATGCAATCTTCTCTTCTTCCCAATTAGCTAGTTCTTCTTCTATAAAGGTTGGTTTTGTTGTGTATTTAAACACGCAAATTGAATAATAAATATCGTCATTTAGTTTTAAGCGAATTGAGTTTAGTAAGTAATTTCCTGTTTTTACAGAAGATACCGTTCTGAAGATTTCAGTAATTTTATTAATGGAAACTTGCACATTATCACTATTCTCATAGAAATATGCATTTTCGTTTATTAAAATATTTTCAATTTTCTCTTTAATAGTCATCGAAGATCGTTTATTATACCAACATAACGTTTTATTTCACCTAACAAATATACAACATTCACATATTATTTTTGTTAAAATTCAAAATTTAATCCTAAGTTGTTGTATAATAGGGCTATGTGGCTAAAATGTATTTATTGATATTTTGCATTGTAAAATAATAGAACAGTCCAAACTGTTCTATTATTACAATTGATATTATCTTTGCATTGTAAAACAATATTTAATGAAAAAACTCCTTATTCTCGCTTATGATTTTCCGCCTTATGTTTCTGTTGGTGGATTACGTCCATATTCGTGGTATAGATATTTGAAAGAATTTGGAGTAGAACCAACTCTTGTAACACGGCAATGGGAGAATAAATATGGAAATGAGCTAGATTATATTTCGCCGTCTGCTTCAAAAGAAACTATTATTGAAGAAACAGAGTATGGAACAATTATAAAAGCTCCCTTTTTTCCAAGTCTTGCAAATCGTCTTCTTTTAAAACATGGAAAAAAGAAATATAAGTTTTTGAGAAAAGCATTAACTGCCATTGATGAAATTAGGCAATATTTATATATATTAACACCCAAAAAACAAGTTTACTATTCAGCAAAAAAATATTTAAAAAACAATAAAGTTGATGCAATAATTGCTACAGGTGAACCTTTTGTAATGTTTTTTTATGCAAAAAAACTTAGTCAAAAATATAATATCCCGTGGATAGCAGATTATAGAGACCCTTGGAGCCAAAACAAAGCAAGGCGTATCAATAAATTTTTAATTAGAATCAATACTTACTTCGAAACAAAAATATCGAACACTGCAAACTGCATCACTACGGTTTCTGTTTTTTTAAAAAAAACTATTGAAGAAAATGTTTTTGATAAAACTTTTCATATTATTCCTAATGGATATAATCCAGAACTTATTGATGAAACCGCAAAAAAAACACAATCTTCAAAAAAACTAACAATATCTTTTATAGGAACAATTTATAAATGGCATCCTTGGCAAAGTTTTCTTAATGTATTTACAAAACTTGCAACAAATAATCACAATATAAAAATAGATTTTTATGGAATAAACAATGTCGATGAGGTGAAAAGTTATATTGCGAGTCTTCCTGAAAAAGTTCAAAATCAGATTAAAATTTATCCAAAGCTTCAAAACAAAGAATTAATGCAAAAAAATGCCAATGCAAATGTTTTTTTGCTATTCAATGATTATTCTATATTGGGCACAAAAATATATGATTATTTAGGCTTGAAACGAAAAATTCTACTATGCTATACTAATGACCAAAAAGCATTAGACTTAAAGAAACTACATTATACTGTCAAAGAAATTGAAGGAGTTTCAAAAACTTTACAAGCCGACATAATCAAAGAAACAAATTCAGGTATTATTGTGGAAAATGAAGAACATTTACAAGAGGTTTTGCACGATTTAGTTCAAGAATTTAACGAAAAAGGTCTTATAGGGTGTAATTCACAAAATATAGAGCAATATTCACGAAAAATACAAACTCAAAAATTGGCAGAAATAATAAAATCAATTTAAAAAGCATAACTAATTTTAAAACTACATTTTTTACAGATTTGTATTAAAACAATTATATTTGTTATCTTCATTTTTCTAAACTTAAATTATGCAACCTGATATTATTAAAAGTATAATAAAAAAAGGCGAAGGACTTAATACCGAATTTAAGTTGGCAAACTATGACCTACCCAAAAATCTTTTTGAAACAGTATGTTCTTTCTTAAACAGAGATGGAGGAACAATTCTTTTAGGAGTTGATGATAAGGGAAACATTATAGGAGTAAACGACAATGCTGTTGAACAAATGTGTAAAGACTTTGCTAATTTAAGCAACAATCCAACAAAAATTGACCCTGTTTTCTTTCTACAACCCAAAATTATTGACATTGAGAATAAGAAAATTATTTATGTGTTTGTTCCAGCTAGTTCGCAAGTACACCAAACAAGGGGTAAAATTTATGATAGAAGTGCGGATGGAGACTTTATTGTTAACTCGCACACTAAAAAAACAGAACTATTTACACGCAAAAGTGCATTTTATTCCGAAAATCATATTTATCCATATTTAAATGAAACTCATTTTGAACCTGGTATTATAGAAAAAGTACGTAAACTAATTAGAATAAATAGACCTGCCCATCCTTGGTTAGAAGCGGAAGGAAAAGACTTTTTTAGATTAGCTGGTTTATAT
>MTBK01016367.1_pt1 | contig 13290 bp, 9 predicted proteins | sample 1535981 | NCBI WGS metagenome assembly MTBK01 (sample SAMN06109225, study PRJNA356200) | anaerobic digester metagenome | isolation source: biogas reactors fed with pig manure or primary and secondary sludge | place: Spain | collected 2016-06-30 | reverse complement strand
GGTCTCAGCGGTGGACTTTAGCCTCAATACGTATGTATCAATCTGGTCTATTTCCACTTCTGCCTTTTTATGACAACCGTTTGATCGATTTCTTTTGCCAATTGCCCTCTTCATATGTGCAACGTCGTCAGCTTCAAATTGATTATTTGAAGAAGTATGCGCCTGACCTGGCCAAGGTAAAGTGGCAAGTTTATGATGCAAATTTGTTTCAATTGAAGTATTTTAATAATTTGCTGATTCCTCACCGGATTTTTCAAAAAGCGAAGCGATTATTTTCAAAAGAGCCAATCATACAGAGAAATTGGGAAGTTCAGTTTCTTTCTTCAGAGGGTAAATCAAATTTATCTAACCTGTTATTGGAGAACGCAGCAGAACTTCACAGTTTTTGTTCTCGTGAAAAGTTGGAGGTCTTGATCGATGATTTTTATATTCACCCTGATACAGGGCTGGCATATTGTTTGAGCATGCTGCTCACCTTATCTTCATGGTTGAAACTCAATGCTTAAACCAGGGTCTATCTTTATACCAAAAAGGTTTTATACTGAGAATAAATGGAAAAACCACTGAATAATCGAATTGTACTGATCGTCAGTGCATTTCCCAATCTTTCTGAAACATTTATTGTAAGCAAATTTACCGGTTTACTCAATCGGGGTCTGGACATTCACGTTGTTTGCGGAAGAATTGGAAAACAAGATTGGTCTGCTTTCCCAGAGCTAAGTGAAAATCCTGACTTCAAAAAAAGAGTCCATAAGACCTGGCCAACATCACGAAAATGGTTAGCCGGGTTGTTATTTCCATTCAGTTTGCTGAGTGGCTTGATCAAAGCGCCAATTACAACCTGGCAATATTTGTCACGAGGATATAAGAAATTTGGGGTTGGTATTTTTAAACAGTATTACCTCGATCTCGAATTGATTTGCCTAAAACCCAAGATTATTCACTTTGAATTTGGAGCGATAGCTGTCAATCAAACATATCTTAAATCTTTGTTGGACGTTAAAGTGGGGATAAGTTTCAGGGGCTACGATTTAAATTATGTCGGTCTAAATATTCCTGGCTTTTATAATGAAGTTTGGCGTGACGCGGATGGTTTCCATTTTCTGGGTAAAGACCTGCTAGCTAGAGCTAGAAAAAGAGGGTTTTCAGAAGAACGGCCATTTAGATTAATACCTCCCGCATTAGATTTGAAGAAATTTCCAATTGTAGTTAAAAATTTTGACAATAATGTGGGGTCTTTACAACGACCCGTTAGAATTTTGAGCGTTGGCAGACTGGAATGGAAAAAGGGATACGATTATGCTCTGTCCTCTATAAAACTACTTGTCGATAGCGGGGTTCAATGTAACTATAAAATTGTTGGGGAAGGAAGTTTCAGACAGGCAATCATCTTTTCGATATTGGATCTTGGTTTACAAGATGTTGTGGAACTGTGTGGAGCCCTTCACCACAATCAGATAATTGAAAAACTTTATTGGGCAGACATTTTCCTACATTCTGCTGTGTCTGAGGGCTTTTGTAACGCGGTTTTAGAAGCCCAGGCTGCAGGTGTGCCCGTTGTATGTTCAGATGCGGACGGACTAAGTGAAAATGTTTCAAATGGTGTCAGTGGTTATGTGGTCGAAAGACGCAATGTAACTGCAATGTCAGAAAAGCTGGACCTGCTTATAAAAGATAGGAATTTAAGGAACAGCATAGGTGCAGCGGGACGTGAAAGGGTTGAAAAACACTTCCAATTGAAAGATCAAATTGACGCTTGGGTTTCATTTTACAATGGGTTATCGACTTGATTGTTAATATTGTTTGTCTGGATTCAACATCTACGTCACTGAGTTGGGAATTGGGCGAGGCATTCTTTTGCCAGCCTGAGATTTCTTTCATCAACCAACTGTTGAGAACACATATTGACAATTCCATTGCAGACGCCTGGCTGATCTGGGATCCTGTCTATAGCTTGCCTGACAGGATTTTGATCTGTAGTTTGATGGATCATAAAACAGATGTGTGGCACACTGGTTTAACCACTGGGATGGCTGGGCAGCCAGAGTTTATAAAAAATGTGGCTCCAAGCTGGATGTATTCGGTGGATGCTGATCCTGAAATCCCATCTGTTTCGTGGCGACTAAACTTAAGATGTTGCTTAATTAGAACGAGTGTCTTACAAGAACTTGGCTTGCCATCCGATAAATACGACTCAATTGAAGCCTCTGGCTTGGAATTGGGCTTCCGGTGTATAAAAAGTGGCGCGTTGTTACGTCATATCCCAAATTTTAGCAGCGCCAAACCGATCACAAATGCCCAGCTAAGCTTTAGAGACCAAATCCGATTCATTTTTGATTGTTTTGGAAAGAATTGGGCTTCTTTAGTTCTTCTCCAAAAATTTTTTTCTCGCCCTTTCCAGTCAACCTCCACATATCGTGAGATGAACGCATGGGAAAAAGAAGATCAACTTCAAAATTTCTTGGTTGAAATCCCTCCCGAAACGCGCAGTGTTGATATTTCAGTAGTGTTACCCACTTTAAAGAGATATGATTATCTGCCCACCTGTCTTGAGTCCTTGAGAAAGCAAAGCTTGTCAGCAACAGAGATTGTTTGTGTTGATCAGAATCCTGAGGGTGAGCGGCGTCCTGATATCTATGATCAGTTTCAAGACCTGCCAATCAAAGTAATCTGGCAAAACGCAATGGGGCAATCGACTGCTCGTAACCAGGCATTGCTGGAGGCAAAGGGAGAGTGGCTTTTCTTCGCAGATGATGATTCTGTCTACCCACCGGACACGCTCCAGAAGCATTGGGATTTGGCGAATTATTGTTGTGCTGATGCATCGACAGGCGTTTCTGTCCCACCAAGAGAATATCAGATTCCGAAGGATTACCTGCATGTCCGAATTGCGCACAATCTGGATACAGGCAACTGCCTGATCAGAAAATCAACAGTCATAGAGGCAGGAGGTTTTGATTTTAATTTCGATTTTGGCAAAGGCGCTGACCTCGATTTGGGTATGCGCATTTATAAAAACGGTGGTGTCATTGTTCATAACCCGTTTGTTCAGCGCATCCATTACAAAGCCCAGGGGGGATTGAGAGAATTTGGAGTCTTGTGGGACAATCGGTCTGTTGACAGAAAAAGCCCCACCCCCCCTGCCACCATCAGTTACTACTTCCTACGCCACTTTCCGAAAATCTTAGCTTACCGGGCGATAATCAAAATGGTGCTGCTTAGCAGCCTTCCTTCGAGCCAGGTGATTGAAGGGAGGGAATCACAAGTGAGAAAATCATTATTGGTGGAAATCTTGAGATTTCCTTTTACACTCCCACGGGTCATCAAAAGTATCAAAGTAGCGCAGAAAATGTTGAAACAAGGCCCAAAACTGCTACAGATATGAAAGTTCTTCATTTAGTGGGCACCCTCAACGCGGGGGGCATCGAACGTGTAGTCTCTCAACTCGCATTAACCCAAAAGCGAGGAGGAGAAGTTGAACCCGTCATAGCCTGCCTGCTTCGAAGAGAAGGAATATTTCTTGATGAATTGCTCCAATCTGGGGTGCCGGTTTACGATTGTTCTTATACACGCAAGGCGCCTTGGGTTTTATCTAAAAAATTATTCAAATTAATTCGCCAAGTTAAGCCCGATCTTATTCACTCGCATGTCAACTTTTCTCTTTTGTGGCAAGGTATTCCAAAATTATTCTTTAATTTACCTTTTGTTTACACACAACACTCTATGAGCGTCAACGCAAGAAAATTGAGCCATCGCATCATGTCTTGTTTAGGTTATTGTATTGTAAGTAAATCTAAATTCCAACATACTGCGGTATCGGACTTCGCTGCCACGTATGCTTCTACACTGTACAGAACACAAAAAGCGGGGATTTCAGTTGTCTTCAACGGTATTAGACCTGAGAAGTTCAAATTTGACCAAATAAAAAGAGATCGGATCAGAGCGAGTAATCATATAGCTCCAGATGAAATTGTGCTTGGGTGTGTGGGTCGGCTGGATTATGTAAAAGGGTATGATATCCTGCTAGCGGCTTTTTCTAAACTAACTTTCCCAGTCCCGGCTAACAAATTCAGGTTGATGATTGTTGGCGATGGTTCCTTGAAGGAAACTTTAATCGCGCAATCTGAAGCCTTAAGAATTGCAGAACAAATCATCTGGGTTGGCAAAACACGGGAAGTAACCGATTACCTTTCAGCGATGGATTTATTCGTTCAGACCTCCAGATGGGAAATGATGTCTCTGACTGCGCTTGAAGCTTTGGCTAACGGTCTGCATGTCCTGACATCCGACTCTAGTGGCTCATCTGAGATCGCTGATTACATCAATGGAGTTCATTTGTTTCACGGTCACGACGTTAATAAAATAGTAGATGAGATCACAGGATTACTCCATCTATTGCCTCGTAAGGAGTATAAGAGTATTGATTTTTCAGAATTGTTTAGCTTAAATACAAATAATAATAGATACTTGGAAATATATGATTCGTTACAGTCTATATAATTTAAATAAAAAAACACAAGCCAGGACCGCAGCAAACCGACCTTTAGCGACGTTTTGGGTGTATTTAATGATCACAAGCTATTTTGTTGTTGTTCCTTTAGGTCAATTAACCACCATTGAAGCAACAGATTTTCGCTTGTATGATCTGATGTTTATAATTGGTTTCATTTTTATTATCCTCCCTAATATGAAACAAATCCTAAAAACCATGGGGGAAAATCCTTGGATCAAAAGTTACATGCAGCTTTCTTTGTGGCTCGCCATCGGGTTAATCATCGTGCTTATCCTTAAAAACCTAAACACCGCAATAATTGGTGCTGCAAGGGTAATCCGTTTTGCGTTTCATGGCTTTGTAGCTTCAGTTATTGTCACTTTTATTCCTGAAAAAAAAACACTTTACAACTTGATTTGGTTGTTTTTTATTCTCTCAGTAATACAAGCGGTTTTGTCACTTTTGCAGTTTAATGGCGTATTGCCAACATTCTTCCCTAGTAGATGGGATTATTACGGTAGGGTGCCAACCGGAACTCTTGGTCCGCATCACCTCCATATGGGGATGATTTGCGCCATTGCGGTTTGTATGGGCGTATCACTAGCCTTCATTCATCGCTCGATTATCACACGAATAGCCATTGCCATATCTTTGGGATTATTAACCTTTGCCACTTTTGCTGTGGAGTCAAGAACTGGCACAGTCGGTATCTTAATCGGCTTGGTATATTTATTTTTACGTCTCTTAAAAAAATTTTCGTTTGATATGATTTTTATGGTTTTTATCATTGTTATAGGAATATTCTTTTTCTATCGACATTTGGATCCCTCAGCCACTTTTCAGATACAGAATATTCTCACAAACAAAATTGTTAATCCCATAGAAGCTGAGGGCATAGCAGGTATGTCAAGCACGCGGGTTGACCTGGTTAAAGATTTGCCCCGGGTCATTAGCGAGAATCCCTGGGTGTTGATCACAGGCACAGGCACTCAAAACGCAGTAATAGTATTGAAATACGGTAGTGCCTTGCACAATAATTATCTTCACGTATTGGTCGAGGCTGGTCTTTTGGGTCTCTTTTTGTATTTAAAAATGCTTTTCAATATTTGGAAGCAATCAAACCATGTTTATAAATTTTCAGGTTCCGAGAAAGGAAGAAGCGTAAATATTGGGTTTACCGCCGCATTTATTGTGATACTTGTTTCCAATCTGTATAACGAGGCCTTTTATCTTCAGTATGCATCGTTTTCTTTATCAGGCCAAATTATGTCCTTAGCTGCGGTTTGTCTGCACCCAGCCTGGCTATTGAGTGATGTCCCCGAGGTTAATGAGGAGAAATGAGAGTATTGCTTGTAAGCAGTGAATTTCCACCAGGGCCTGGCGGCATTGGCACACATGCCGACCAGCTTACCAGGAATTTATCTAACTTAGGCCACATCGTCCAGGTTCTAAGTCCGCAGGATTATGCAGCCGAGGATGAAATCCTCGATTTCAACAGCTCTCTACCCTTCAGCATCATTAGAATAGCTAACGAAAAATCGAAGCTAAGCAAAGGATTCACAAGGCTCAAATTAATGAACGATTCTCTCAGACAATTCAAACCTGATATAGTGCTCTCATCAGGCTTGTGGTCTATCAGGCTGGGAGCTCTGGTTAAATTGTTAAACAAAAAAGTACCCTGGCTGATTGTTGGGCATGGCACCGAGTTCGGCCAGAAGCTTGGCTTAGATGCCTGGTTAACCCGCTCCGCATCAAACATAGCCAATGGAATTATCTGTGTTAGTGAGTACACCAAACAAGTGATCCAAAACCTGGGGGTCAATAAACCAGGAATTGACGTCGTCCACAATGGCGCTGATGCTCATCAATTCCTCATGCTCGACTCTGATTATGTTATGCAGATAAGAGACTCTCTGGGGGTAAAGGACAAGTTTGTCTTGTTAACTGTCGGCAATGTGTCTGGCCGAAAAGGACAGGAAGTTGTCATACGTGCCCTACCAGCAATTCTGCATCGATGTCCTCAAGTGGTCTATTGGATGGCTGGATTGCCAAGCTTACAACAAGAGCTTGAACATCTTGCCAGGGGGCTTGGCGTTGATAAAAACATCCATTTCTTCGGTCGTACCAACACGCAAACCTTACTGGAACTCTACAACGCATGCGATCTGTTCGTCATGACCAGCCGGCAACTTGATGATGGTGATTTTGAGGGGTATGGCATTGCGGTAATCGAGGCTGCTCTGTGTGGCAAGTCTGCATTGGTTTCAGATAATTCAGGCCTCTCGGAGGCTGTCATCAATGGACAAACAGGTTTGCTTGTCAGCCAAAACGATCCTAAGGCAACCGCAGAAGCAATTATCAGTCTGGTCAACGACCCACAGCGTTTACAACAGCTGTCCAAAAGAGCACAAAAAAGGGCGATTGAAACCCAAACCTGGGATAAAGTTGCAGCAAGATACTTCACCATTATGCAGAAGCACATCAAGTCAAACCGGAAATAGATGATACTTCTAATCATCTCACACACCCCACATTATCTAAATTGCGATGGTTCAGTCGTTGGCTGGGGTTCTACAGTGATGGAAATTGATCAATTGGCGACCTTGTTCAGCGAAGTCATTCACCTGGCTTTGCTTCAAAATCTTAATCCACCTGGTGGATCCTTGCCTTATCAGAACCAGAAAGTTAGAACGATTCTGGTTAAACCTGCTGGTGGTAAAAGCTGGTTGGAAAAAATTTCTTATATTTGGCGCTTACCTGACTGGCTAGCAGTCATGAAAAGAGAAATTAGGAATGCTGACGTTATCCACATCCGCTGCCCTGCAATCATTAGTTTGTTAGCCTTATTTGCTGTTAAACTCTGGGCAGGAAGCAAACCTTGTTGGGTAAAGTACGCAGGCAACTGGCTTGGGCGGGCTAATGAACCCTTGACATACTACTGGCAGCGCAAACTACTCTTGGCTTTTCACAACCGTTGTGTGGTTACGATCAATGGTCGTTGGTCCAATCAACCGCAGCACGTGCATTCTTTCTACAATCCTTCTTTTTCAGTATCTGACCTTCAAGCGATTAAACCTTGTATAGAGGAAAAAAGTTTATCGGAGCCACTACAGTTGCTTTTTGTTGGTCGGACTGATCATGACAAGGGAGTTGGCGTGGTCTTAACTATTTTAGAACAGTTGCTGTTGGCAGGTATCCATGCAGATTTAGCACTTATCGGTGACAGCCCCGAGCGACAGTTTTTTGAACAAGAGGCAATAGAATTGGGAGTGAGTCATTACGCTCATTTTCTGGGTTGGAAAGATCGCCTTGAGTTGGACAAAGAGTATGCAAAAGCCCATTTCATAATACTTCCCTCTGTGTCTGAAGGCTGGCCGAAAGTTCTTAGCGAAGCCATGGCCTACGGCGTTGTACCTTTAGCAAGTGACGTTTCATCCATTCCCCAAATTTTAGGCGAAACCAGGGCAGGGCACGCTTTTCCAGCGAATCAGCCACAGCTCTTTGTCGACAAAATTATTCAGTATACGCTTGATAAGGAAGCTTGGAAAATTACCAGTCAATATGGGAAAAAAGCAGCCAATCTTTTTACATATGAAACTTATCTGGATTCCGTCAGGAAATTATTCTACAATAGTTGGAGAATTGAATTAATTGGTAAATCATCGTATCCTGATGATCGGTAATCACCTGCCCACAGACAAACTTAACAAGAACGTCTGGCATTACCTGGCAGAAAAATTACAATCCAGAGGGTGGAAGGTGATCACAACTTCAGCTAAGATTTGTCAGCCGTTGCGTTTAATGGATATGATAATCACCATACTCCTCAAACAACGGTATTATTTACTGGCACAGATCGATGTGTTCAGCGATAAAGCCTTCATCTTTACTCAAGTATGCTCATTTTTCTTGGCTCATCTCCACAAACCCATCGTCATGACCTTGCATGGCGGTGGATTGCCAGATTTCGCACGCAGGTATCCGAAACGGTTCAAGCGGACTTTGGCACGAGCTATAGTCGTTGTCTCCCCCTCGCCTTACCACCAAGTTGAACTCAAGCAATACCGAGCAGATATTTGTTTGATTCCCAACCCGATAGATTTATTAACCCTCACATTCACGCACAGAACAAAACCAACTGCGAAGCTGGTCTGGGTCCGATCATTTCATGAAATTTATAACCCTAGTATGGCGCCGCGAGTCCTGCACCAATTGGCTCCTGAATTTCCAGACATCCAATTAACGATGATTGGCCCGGATAAAGGTGACGGCAGTTTACAGCGCATGCTAACCCTAGCAGAGGAACTAGAGGTGCGCAACCGCATTCATATTATTGGCGGGCTGCCCCATACCGAAGTCCCAGATTGGTTGAGCAAGGGCGATATATTTATCAATACCACCAACTTTGATACCGCGCCACGCAGTGTGATTGAAGCGATGGCCAGCGGGTTGTGCATCGTCTCCACAGATGTTGGGGGCATTCCCTACCTTGTTGTACATGAACAGGAGGGCTTATTGGTTCCGCCAGATGATGCTCCTGCTATGGCAGTAGCAATAAAACGTTTGCTGATCGAGCCAAAATTGGGATGCAAATTATCAAAAAACGCTCGAATAAAAGCTGAAAACTATGATTGGTCTGTGGTTCTGTCGCAATGGGAGAAGTTGTTCAAAGAAATAACCAAGAATAGTTATGGGTAAACTCGATTTTATTTATAAATATTCGCCGGTTTGGCTGCAAAACCTGCTGGTGTCAACTTACGGCATCTACTGGAAATGGTTGCGTTTTTCTGGCAGTTACCGTTCACACCTGCAAACCTATCATCGTCGAGATCGGTTCAGCCCAGAACAATGGCAAAGACTTTCACAGGCGAAACTGAAAGAGCTGTTGTTTATCGCCTATCATCATGTCCCACATTACCAGGAAAGTTGGTCCCAAAGCGCATATTCAGCAGCCATGAATGGTGAGCTTGAAGCCCTACCGTTACTCGAGAAAGATCCTCTTCGTGAAAACCCTCACAGATTTTGTCGTCAAGATCAGAAACCCATCCCAAAGCTTATTTTTCACACCAGTGGGACGACTGGCACGCCGCTCCAATCCATCTGGACGGTCTCTGAAATGCGCAATGCGTTGGCCCTGCGTGAAGCTCGCTCAGTGAATTGGGCTGGTGTATCTTTTTCACAACCTCGCGCCACATTCTCTGGCAGGCTGGTTGAGCCAGATCCTGAACGAAACACGCATGTTTACCGCTACAATGCAATCGAAAAACAAGTATATTTTTCAGCATTTCACCTCAAACCACAGACAGCTCACCGGTATGTCGAAGCATTAATTAAGCATAAAACCACCTGGATGACGGGGTATGCGGTGTCTTTCTACTTGTTGGCAAAATTTATTTTGGATCAAAATATCCCTGTTCCACATCTGCAAGCGGTTATTACCACCAGTGAAAAACTAACCTCAAATATGCGAAAGGTTATGGAATCAGCTTTTCGCTGCAAGGTATATGAGGAATACAGCACAGTCGAAAACGCATTGTTTGCCAGTGAGTGCGAGCATGGTTGCCTTCATATTAGCCCCGATGCAGGCTTTATTGAAATTATCAAACCGGATGGGACGCCCTGCGAACCCGGCGAAATTGGGGAAGTTGTGACTACTTGTTTGACTCGCGCCTATCAACCATTGATCCGGTTCAGGTTAGGCGATCTGGCGGCTTGGAGTTCCGAACCCTGTCCCTGTGGGCGTCATATGCCTGTAATCAAAGAAGTTGTTGGAAGAATTGAAGATGTTGTCATTGGTCCGGACGGTCGACAATTGGTTCGTTTTCACGGCATTTTTGTTAATCAACCTCATATCATCGAAGGTCAGATCATTCAGGAAACATTACGTTCATTTTCAGTTAATGTTGTGACAACAGACCGCTTTGGGGAGATGGACATCATTGAAATCAAAAAAAGGATGCATCAAAGGCTTGGTGAGGCTGTGCATATACAGGTTGTCCAGGTTGACAATATCCCTCGCACTACGTCTGGCAAATTCCAAGCTGTGATTTCAAAGGTTAAGTGAGCATTGACCGACCCCCTCGTCTCAATTTTAATTCCCATCCGTAACGAAGCAGCTTTCATCAAACGCTGCCTGGTTGCTGTTCTGAGTCAGGACTACCCATCCAATCAAATGGAAATTCTCATCGCCGACGGGTTGTCTGACGACGGCACCCGTGATAAGCTAAAAGCCCTCCAAATCAATGATTCCCGGGTGAAGGTGTTCGACAATATGGGAAAGTTCGTAGCCAGTGGGTTAAACCTGCTGACATGCCAAGCCAAAGGAGACATTCTCATCCGCGTTGACGGGCACTGCATCATTGCACCAGATTACGTTCGCAACTGCGTCAGGCATCTCCAGGGGGATGCGGCTGATGGCGTTGGCGGTCCAATGCATTCCATCGGTGAGAACTATGTTTCTCAAACCATTGCCCTGGCGATGAGCTCAAAGTTTGGTGTGGGCGGTTCTGACTTCCGCACCGAAACCGGGCAAACAAAGCTTGTCGACACCGTCCCATTCCCGGCTTATACCCGCGCTATCATCGAAAAAGTTGGCCCCTACGATGAAGAATTGGTGCGCAATCAGGATGATGAATACAATTACCGCATCCGCAAAGCTGGCGGAAAGCTCCTCCTGGCAGCAGATGTACAATCGACTTACTACAGCCGTGGATCACTGAAAAAGCTGTGGCAACAATACTTCCAATACGGCTTTTACAAAGTTCGCGTCCTGCAAAAACACCCCGCCCAGATGCGCCCTCGCCAGTTTGTTCCTTTTGCCTTTGTTCTAACAATAATTTTAGGTATATTCCTCAGCATCCTTGCCCCTTGGGGTTGGATCCCCCTGGCATCCCTGGTTGGCGTTTACCTTTTGTCAAACCTTGCGGCTTCGATCATTACCGCTAAAAATAAAGGCTGGCGCTACCTTCCTGTGCTGCCTTTCACTTTCGCCACCCTGCACCTCAGCTATGGACTTGGTTTTTTTGCTGGTCTGTTCAAATTCTGGAACCGATGGAAAGAGAATAGCGGAGGTCTGATTGATGACACACATTGAAAGACCAAAGGCTGGCCTTGAACCACATCCTTGGGGACGCAGCTAAAATCATGGGTCTGAACAGAAGGTACTGACAATTCGCCATTGCTAACTGACTGGAGTCCGACTTCCTCTCTTTATTTAAACTCCTGATACTTTTCCTTAATACTTTGCGCTATCAGCATATTCTATGTTATAATAGTTTCATCAAATATTAATTTATTATGTCATATGAAGCCTTCCAGGGGCGAAATCAATGAAGCAAACAGCTGACAACAAAAAAAGGCCACCAAAAACCCAAACAGCGAAACCCGGTCAGGCTGCGCGGGGTACCCGGCGCAGCCTGACCGCCTTCGTCAAGCGAAGTTTTGACTTTTTTATTTCAACTTTCGGCTTGCTGTTCCTTTCACCCTTTTTTTTCCTGATCGCCCTCTCCATTAAACTGGATTCATCCGGCCCAATATTCTACAAAGCCACACGGGTCGGAAAAAACGGGAAGCCATTCCAGATGTTAAAGTTCCGCTCGATGTACGAGCAACCCAGGATCAATGCGTGCTCTCCGCTCACAATTAACAACGACGAACGCGTCACACCAATCGGTAAATGGCTGCGAGCCACAAAGGTCAACGAACTTCCGCAACTTTGGAATGTCCTGATCGGCGAGATGAGCCTGGTCGGTCCCCGCCCTGAAGATCCTCAATTTGTCGAAAAATGGTCCCCAGAAGAACGGAAAACAATCCTCTCGGTAAAACCAGGTATCACCAGTCCGGCCTCAATCGTCTATCGCGATGAAGAAAAGCTTCTACTCGGTGATGGTTTTATGGATGCGTACCTGAAAGATATCCTGCCCGACAAATTACGACTCGACCAGCTCTATGTTGACAATCACTCCTTTATCAATGACCTGGACGTGTTGTTTATGACGCTGATTGTCTTCCTTCCCAAACTTCGCAGCCTGCAAGTCAAAGAACGCTGGTTCTTTTCTGGAGTGTTCTATACCATTACCCATCGGGTGCTGAGTTGGTTCATTGTGGATTTGTTTGTGAACCTGTTCATGATTGGATTATCCGGTCTGGTCTGGCGCTTGAGCTCAGTGATCAATTTGGGAATCCCGACCTTTTTACTGGGTGCATTCCTTGCCTCCACGCTCCTGACAATCATCAACAGCTTACTGGGATTGCATCGCATCGATTGGTCACGTGCCAGCCCCACTTATACGCTTGATTTTGCCATCTCTGTTGGCATCACCCTCGTCATCGTCTGGTTGATCAACCGTTACTGGCTGACCGAACCGCATATTCCCTTCGCCTTGATGTGGCTGATGAGCGTGATGGTATTCATCGGCCTGGTGGCTGCTCGCTATCGAGAACGCCTCCTCACCGGGTTGGCCAATCGCTGGATCTTGTTGCGCGGTCATCGATCCTCCTTCGGAGAGCGCATGCTGGTAGTCGGCGCCGGTGAACTGGGAGAATTGACCATCTGGATGCTCCAGCGCAGTACCTTTCGCGACCTGTTCGCGGTGATCGGCATCGTTGATGATGACCTACAGAAACGCAATATTGAGTTCATGAGCCACAGGGTTCTGGGAACCACTGATGACATCCCAGAGCTGGTTGCCCGCTATCAGATCGGGTTGATCCTGTTTGCCATAGCAAATTGCCCACCCGATCGCACCCAAAAGATGCTCTCTATCTGTCAATCAACCGAAGCTAACACTATCGTTATC
>MTBK01227989.1_pt1 | contig 13304 bp, 16 predicted proteins | sample 1535981 | NCBI WGS metagenome assembly MTBK01 (sample SAMN06109225, study PRJNA356200) | anaerobic digester metagenome | isolation source: biogas reactors fed with pig manure or primary and secondary sludge | place: Spain | collected 2016-06-30 | reverse complement strand
GTTGCACAGTGAGGTGGATATGTGTTGCACAGTGAGGTGGATATGTGTTGCACAGTGAGGTGGATATGTGTTGCACAGTGAGGTGGATATGTGTTGCACAGTGAGGTGGATATGTGTTGCACGACCACATCTCATTAATGAGATGATACCTCACCTGGTTTATTACTCATATGCGACAAAATACCACAAACTAGCATCAATGTTCATCCCTGGTTATCAATGCTCAAATGTATACATTGATGTCGAAAAAGGGGCATTGTTAAACAAAGATATACAATAATGGACACACCTGGACATCCTGGAAAGAGGAGAGGGGTTGGAGCTTGCCCCGAGTTTGGCACTTTCCGGGGTATTCGGTGAGTTTTCAAAATTCAAATCAAGTTCTGCAAGTTTAGAAAAAAGAAGCGATTTCCTTTGAGTAAAACAGTGTTATTTTCACCCTAACTTTCATGGTGGTATGTTTATACCTTTTTTGCAAGTTACCCCTCTAAAACCCCCTAAAACTGCATCGAAATGGTATGATTTTTTGATTCTGGTGTAGGTTGTCACATAGGTTTCTGCTACTGTTTCCTACATGATGCTCGGGGTAAGAAGTATCGCGTAAGAAAATAGTCACACACCAACACACGTAACATACACCCACTTCCTTACAAGTTATTTCCTCTTTTATTCAGCGTAAGGAAAGTAACTAACCAAAAGGTATAAATATTCACACGACAAATTAAGATATAGAACACCACGGAGAACAACGATCACATGACTTACCATGCAATTTCTTACAAAGAAAACTCCTTCACGTTCATCCGTGATGTTACTAATTTCTACGAGGTGATTACACAAAATCTGATTGGAAACTACGTTGCATCTCATGTATGCCCACATTCGGCTGTGCCTCATTTCCTCATGGTTCGGGATCTATTACACGTTTTGGTTGGCGTCTTTACGTGTAATTCTAATACAATATAACAACATTACAGTTAAAAATACGCATAAAAGGTCACCCTACCTTTTCTTTTTTTTTTCCTAAATAACGCTTCAGAAAGTCAAAGTTTTTTTAAAGTTTTTTTAAAATTTTTTTAAAAAAGGTAAGAGTATTAATCCAAAGTTTTCTTCGGATTCTTCTTTAACTCTTCAATCTCATCTTCAAAGAGTGCAAACACTTCATGCACTTCTCTATTCTTAATCGAGTCATCGGCAAAATCTTCATCGTCCCTGGTGCTTGCGTAAGCGTTTCCGTAAAGTTCTTTTCGTAACTGTACAAGGCGAGCATTGAATTCTACTTTCTCTTCCTTACTCATCCAGCGTGGACGGAGTAGTTGAATATTTTTATCTGCAATAGTAATATCAAACTCACTACCGATCAAGATATCAATCAACTCCCCTGAAATGTATTTCCACACGCGACACTCTTCCATAATGACTTCTATAAAGTCGGTCTTTGCGATTGCCTTACGCTTGAAAGTAATGTCACGTCGCGCTATGTAAAATAAAACTTTGGGGCTATACATGAAGATATGCCGGAACATCAATGCAATCGTGCTTGGATTAAGATCCCTATGATAGATACCAAAGAATATGTAGGGCGATGGACGCATAAACTCAAACCAACCTAGATCATCCAACATCCTTACCATTTCAGGCCCTTTACGCTCGTTAACCCACGCTTTGAGTGCATCAACCGTTTCCTGGTCAAGTGTGGGTTCATCTTCAATAACTTTGCGATGCTTCATACTTAAAATTGTCATACTTACTTGTTTTGTTTGTAGAGTTATAAAGTTTTTTTGAACTGCAAAAACTATTTATACCCTTTCATCTAACCTCTTAATCAGAGGTTGATTACGTTGGCTGACTTTAGAAAAGTAGGTGAAGCGACAAAGAAGTATATCAACAGTGAAGATTTTGTTGAACTTAACATGGATGGTAAAAAACTCTATGTAAGTTATGAGAATCTTCTACACTTGATTAATGTAGACTCACAAAGTGACAAGGGACACAAGATTGTGAATGTCTACAAGAATCAGAATAAACATCTTTATTTGTAATGACAACTATTAAAGGATTGATTAACATGAAAAAGTCTTACACAGAACTAACAATCCGAACGCGCGATGAAGAAATGTCAAGAGAAATTCTTACATTGTGTGATGATTATGGAGCTCTTGATGCAGTAACTATCAATCGAAAACATTACCGTATTGATCTTCAGGATTATGAAGATGAAATATTAACAGGTAAAGAAATGCTTTTAAAAGTTAAAGAATGTAATATGCCTATCATCCCCCTGTAACTTTTTTTTCAATCTCTTCAATTCTTCGAGTAAAACAGCATTATTTTCATCATAACTTTCACAGTGGTATATTTATCCATCCAAGCAAAGATAGGTTGAGTTCTTTATATACTCTTTATAAAGAAACAGGGTAATAATTTGATTGTAGTGTGCATGTCATATAATATTTCTACGTGTGTTTTCATTTCCTTTCTAAGTGCAAGTTACTCTTAGGATAGAATAGAAACCTTTATATACTATTAGTTACTAATAAATAAAATAGCAAAGGAATATTATATATATTATAGCCAGTGGTATCGATTTTTTCAAAATCTGCGAATATTGACTATATTCACACTTTTTTCAGTTTTGTTTTACAATGCCAATGTTTCGTGGTATTGAACTTCTTGTAGGGGAAATATAATGATAGTGTAATGACATTATTACACGCTATTACATTTTGATAATCATTACATGTAAGAAATATATAATGTACATATAGTAATGTACATAGTACTTGTACAGTACTTATGAAATTACATTTCATGTAAGACTAGCGTAATACACATCATTATATGATTCTTACCCTATACCTATTTGCAAATCGGTTTGCAAAAAGATTTGTACAGTACTTGTACAGTACTTATGAAATCCTACTTGTAATGAGATTCTTGTAGGACAAGAGTAATGATGATTCTTACCCTATACCTATTTGCAAATCGGTTTGCAAATCTATTGTACAGTACTTGTACAGTACTTATGAAATTGCATGTCATGTAATGACCATCTTATACCTGTAAGAATAGGGTAAGAAAGTAGTATACATATTCATTACATGATTCTTACTGATATGGATCTTCAGGTAAGACAAGAGTAATAATAATATTATAATAAATTATGATACTGTCCTTACACGTAACTTACATAACAATTTATTTTCAAAATAATTATATACTATAATCTCTTACACTATACTCAATGGCTATAACAACATGTAAGGTATGTGGAGGAGCATATGAAACCACAAAAGAGGATGCAATCATTTCTCTTTCATGTGCAGGGGAGAAAGATAGGATCTGTAATAGTTGCTACTTGAAGAAGATTTGGCAGGATGAGACATTGCATACGTATTGCGTGAGGGATGAGTAATGAAGTTTGATCAGAAGTTTCCTAATGTTGAACTAGATTTTGAACCAAAGGATTTACTTATTTTTAAATCTGTAAATGTATATCCTTGTGAAGTATGTAAGGAAAAGACATCATGGGTTAGTATGAGTTTTGAAACGCATGTATGTAGTGAAGAATGTCTTGATGCATTATGGAAAGAATATAATGATTACTGTGAAGGTGATGAGTAATGTATGAACCATTATTTTGTGAGTGCTGTGGGCAGTCTATAGCAGAACTACGTAAGGAAATAGAAGAGAATGGTGTTCCAGTAAGAGAAGGCAGTAAACAACTGAAATATGGTAAGCATTTCCTTACTGGAAGTGGTGAAGTACATTCTTTCAATATCTACTTGGACTACTGTAGTGATTGTGGTGCAAAACTCGAATATGAGGACTGCAAGTTAATCCATGAGTCACATCCCTGGGGTTCAACTACTGCTACTGTAACATTGATTGATGGTTACAAGTGTCATGTATGTGGGTATGAGACAGAGGTGTAAGAGATGAATGTAGGTGAATTAATCGAGAAGTTACAAGAACTTAATCCTAACCTACTTGTTTATTTTGGAGTAAGTGATACATGGTTTTGGTCTGCTGATTGTTTAGAAGTATGTGATCCTGATAATTTTGGTGAAGATGTTTGTTTAATTTATCATTAATTTAATATTTTTATTAAACTTTTTCTCATTATTCTTACACTTTTCTTAACTTTTTCTCACTTTTATGCGAAACATTTAAATAGTAGTATTTTCAGATATTATACTATCTATTTTATATTAACTATTTTTCGAGGTATCTTACATGAAACAGGGTGTAAAAGTTGGAGACAAGATTGTTTCCAATAAAAATGTAAAGGGTTGTGTGTTTTGTCAGAATCCAGATTTGAGTGCAGTAGTTGACCCGATTCTTTTTACGGCAAGTATTCCCATCAATGAACTAAAGAGTAAACTTGAAGCAGATGGTATATTTGTTGATGTTGCGGATCTCAAATTACATCGTGAACATATCTTTTTTGAATATGATGAATCTGCTGAAACTGATTTAGATAGTGAGATTCAGAAGATTAAGGATTCTGAGAATGTTGATGTTATTACTGAGGAACTTGCCAAGATCAATCTACTTGAACGTAGGATGATTACAGAGGGTAAGGAAAACACACCTACTCATGCAAAACTCTTACGTGAAAAACGTGAACTCCTTTTGTTGAAAGCGCGTCTTGATGGTGAAATTGTTGATAAGGTTGAATACATTGTTCCTGACTGGGTGCAGTATATTCCAGATGAATAATGTCTAATATCATATATCATGGTAAACGCCTCACTCTTTTCAATATTGCAAAATACATGCTTGGTTACGAGAAAATAACTGAGGATGTTCATAAAGAGTGGTGCGATGACCTAGAAGAAGCAATCAAGACTCATAAACGTATCATGCGTTTGAAACCGCGTGGAACTTACAAAACTACTATTTACGATGTTTCTTTTGTTATTGATCGGTTGCTTGATGATTACGTAAAACACAATGGAAAGTTCACCTTACGTATTCTCATTACATCTGCTACCAATGACTTAGCAGAGCAGATTCTTTACGAGATTACACAGCATCTTACAGAGAATGAAAATATAAAACAGTTCTTTGCTGATTTTGGTAATGATAATCCTATTGTTAAATTGAATCAGCAGGAAGTAGTCTTACATCCGCGCGTTGTAAAGAAGGAACCAAACCTTAAGGCGCGTGGTGCTCTTTCAGCGATGACATCAGAGCACTATGATATTATTATCTGCGACGACATCGCAAATGACTCAGATCGTGAATCTGCTGCTATTCGTGAGCAGAAGAAGCGTTGGTATAAGGATTTAATCTCAATTCTTGAACCTGATGGACTGCTAATGATCATAGGCACCAGATGGCATGATGATGAGTTATACGGCGAAATCATTGAGCAAAACCCAAAAATACCTGAATTTATGCGTTATGACATTGAAATTGATTCCATTGTAGATAAAGATGGTAAACCAAAGTATCCTTCAATTTATAATGAACAAAAGATTCAGGCTCTTCGCATTGAGAAAGGTGCTGTAGAGTTTTCAAGTCAGTATTTAAACCAACCGCTACCCTCTGAGACACAGTTATTCAAACTAGAGAACTTGCAGTATTACACTGAAAAGAAAATGCCTCAAGAACGCGCACAGAATCCTTACTTCAAGGATTGTAGGCATGTTATCTATGTTGATCCGGCACTTGGTAACGAAAATGATTATTGCGTCATTATTATAGGGGCAATCAAAGACCATGTTCTTTACGTGCGTGATTGTTGGTTGAGTAATACATCACCGCCAAATGTTTCTATTGAGAAGATGGTGTATTATTACAACTTTTATAATTGTGAAGAACTTGGAATCGAAACAAATGGTTTCCAGAGTCTTATTTCTCAATTCCTTAAAGAACGCAATGATAAAATCAAAGACATGCGTAAGCGCATGAAAATTAAAGAAATTAAGAATCAGAAGAAAAAACGCATTCGCATTGAATCTGTTGAACCGTTTGTTACTTCGGGTAAAGTCCTGTTTCGTGATGATTGGACTGAAGCGTATCCTGAACTGATTAATCAATTAGTGCGATATCCGGTTCACAAACACGATGATGCTCCTGATGCACTCGAAGGACTTGTAAGAATGACGATTAACAAGAGTGCGGTGTTTAAGGAGAAAGGAAAGCGCGGTAAACGTAAATTCATGATTGGTATAAATAGGAGATAATAATATGACTGATACAACAAATGCAGCAATAGATTTAGATCGAAAGAAATCTAATATTGTGAAGGTTTTTGCCTCCACTGGAATAGAGCGTAAGGATACAAAATACAAAGCAGGTGCTTTTAGGAACTTCGATACAACCAATAGGTTCAACCTGTATCGGCAGTTGTCACTTACAAGTCCTCATGTATTCATTCCATTGCAGAAACTTGCTCTTACGCTTGTAAAGGGTATTAGATTTGAGGGAAAATCATCGCTTGTAAAGAACTTTGAAAAGTGGTCTGAAAGAATTAATTTCGAGGAGAAAACACAGACTCTTGCACGATTACTGTGTAGGGATGGGACTTACGTAGGACTCTATAACAATGTTAAGAATCCTGATAAAATGGGATTTGAACCCCTACTCATGTCGCAAACTACCATTGTTCCGCGTGGTGTAACAAAGGGTAGTGCAGATGTTACTTTTATTCTCACCCCTCCAATTAATCGTTTTTATGTCAATGAAAGGGGCAACCTTAATGATTTAGAAGCAGGTTCTTATCGTCCTGATCAGGTTATGTATGGTTCATTCTGTGCAAATGATTACACGTTCAGAGATATTCTTGGTAGAGAAACGTATGGAATATACGGCACTTCTTTGATTGCTCCTATTGAGGATCTTATTTATAAATATCTTGAACTCGTTGAAGGTTACACGAAATACATTAAGAAGTATGGAATTGGACGTTACTTCATTGATTACCGTATTCTTGGTGATATGCTTGCCGACGGTGATATTTCAATGGTAGAGGCACAGGAAATCATGCAGGAATTAAGTGATGAGCATCAGTATATCGAAGAGAACCAGGATATTATTGGTGCAGGATTTGACATCAAGCAGTTAGATTCTGGTGGAAGTAATATCAACGTCACAGGGTTTAAGGAAAGTCTTGAAACTGATATTCAGGTAGGATTACTCCAGGCACCTCTTACAATGGGTAGGGCAGAAGGAACCACGTATGCAGCAGGATATGTGTCTGAGGCAGATAGGTTAGTGGTGCTCGAAGGGTTGCAGAAGAAGATCATGAGTATCCTGAATGATGATGGTGGTATCATCAAGCAGCGCGCTATTGCAATGGGCAAAAACCCCGAAGACATCAGAGTAGTCTTTGAAGAACTCTCGAAACCTGCTGTTCAGCCTGGAGATTTGCTGGATGCTTACACGATGTCTGTGATCAATAAACCTGAACTGCGTGTATCGTTAGGTTTCCCGAAGGAAATGATTGAGAAAGATGAGCGTGACAATGGAGATAATACTATTAAACTTTTGAAGCGTGGAAGAAAGGGTAGAAAACCTACTGATAATGGAATGAAATATCCTAGTGAAGAGTGATAATTTTGCATTATTACAACGAAAGAAAGGTTATTCAGTTAGAAACCCGTATGAGTAGAACCCTGAATACCTTTTTTACCCGTTCTATTACAAGTATTCCAAACAAGTATCAAATTAATGATGCACTTGAACGTGCATTGATTACAGAGTTGAACCGTCCTGTTGCACGCGTCAAAGTCTCCAATAACATTTATGATGTTCTTACACTAGGTATAACAGAGGTAGAGAAGAGTGATTATCAGGTGTATGCAGCAGAAGATGTAATTGATGAGTATCGAGATATAGCAATGATAGAATACCTCATTGCTGCGATCTTTTGGTCAAGTGGAAGAAATGTCATGCGTGATGTTTCTAACCGTTTTTACGCTACTTACACGGTAGATGAGATTGCCAAAATGACGGTGCATCAGGTTCAGCAGCGTTTGTTGAATGTCTACAATGATTCTTTTGTACATCGCACAGGAATCGTTGCAAGGACACTTGTGAATGATATTTACAATTACGCAGTGATTCAGTCTTACATTGAAACTGGAACAAATTATTTCCAATTCCAAGCGGTAATAGACAATAGAACATCAGATATATGTCGCATGTTGAATGGTTCTATCTTTCCTGCAAGTGAGGCACAACATTACCGTCCACCTTTACATTACAGATGCAGATCGCGTTTAATTGCCCTTCAGGGCAACACAGTAAGGAATACAGGCATGATGTTTGATAATCGTAACTTCTCTACCCTATATGATGGAAACATGCGCCCTTACACCAGTAGCACCGTTACACCCACTGTTATTAATCAAGAGTTACAGAAGATGAATACGTTTAGGCAACAGTGGGATTTGCCCGATGATTTATTATTTGAAGATTATTCTTACGTAAGAGGAATTTTATATGGATAAAGAAATGACATTAGAGGATGAGGTTGGATACCTCAATGATGAAGAGTTAGTGCAGCGTATCAATGAATTGTGCATTGAGATTTACGGTGAGGAATACTTTGAAATCTTTGGGTTTGAAGAGTATACGCGAGAACAGCGTTTATATCAGATAAGGTATCTTCAGCGTAAGAGTGATATTTTAGTCAAAGATTTATCGAGTAACCGTGAGGGTTATAACTTTCTTGATCTGTGGCGTGAGTATTGGAATACGCGCGTTGTGCTCAATGCTGATGCTTGTGACATTTACGGATTTGTAGCATTATCTCAACTCTTTAATCATGTGCGTGTTGAACGTGGCGTGAAAGATGATTTGCGCCTTCATACATGTATTATAATGCCCTCTGGAATGGCAAAGAGTGAATTTAATGATATACTATCCGAATTTGCAGAGATGGTTGGTAAAACATGCTATTCGGTGGGTGAATTTAAGATTAATAAGTTAATCGGTGAAATCAACCGGAAGATTGTTTCTAACAATATGCGTATCAATGCATTTAGTAAAAAAGATAGAGGATGGGTTGATCCGATTGAACCAGGGATATTAGCATCATTTGATTACGTGGTATTTGATGAAGGTGAAGCAATCCTTGACCATAAGAAGATTCGCATTCAAGCCTTGCTTGACAAAACTATGAATCGCATTGGTTCAAAGGGTAACATGATTACATCGACGGATAACCGCATTCACTCGAATCCTGCATGTTCTATCGTTATTACAAGTTACCACCTTGACTCGTATACCCATTTGTTCAAGAAAGGATTATTCCCGCGCATGATTGTTTACGTGCAGCCGGAAGATCCTATCAAGCGCACAAAGACTTCAGAGTATATTGTAAGTGCCATACCTTCTTTTGTGGATGATATATCCGAAGCAGAGAAACAGCGTAAGGATAAGGAGAATCTGCAAAATAAATTACGTAAGAAACTGAAGGAAGAGGTAGAGAACCTACAGAACATGCATAAGGATACTGAAACAATCTATATGCGCGCGGGTGTGGATGAGATCATCAATGAATACATCGTAGAGTTACGTAACATAGTTCCAGGGTTGAATCCTGAACAGATTGAAGCATGGGAATCAATGGTGTCGCGTATATCGGTCAATTTCATCAAAGTGGCTGCTTTGTTTGCCATGATGAACTATCGTAACTACATCGACCGCGAGGACGCGCACAATGCGGCACGTTTGTTATTCCCCGCTATGCGCTCTGTAGCCTTCTATATTATTTCTAACAACACAGGACGCAACGAAAAGTTAAACAGGCTCGTTATGCGCTTGCGTAGGGAATTCATCGGTATGCGCTACACCAAGGAAGAATGGTATAAAGTGTTCTTCAAGAGTTTTGGAGCCGGTGAGAGTTCTTCTGAAAAACTGTTCGCATTACTTATAAAAAGCGGAAAGATGCGTGTATTGAAAAATAAGGATGAAGGTACTACTGTTTACATGCTATCTTAAACCAAATCTTTTTTATACTTCTACATATCAATTATATATTGGTGCTTAGATTGGCATTGAAAAGTAAGAAAGACAAGTCTACAGATGTGGACAAGAGCATTGTAGCAAGAATCAATGAGATTGCAGAAAAGGCCGGTGAGCGTCCTGATGTTATCATGGCTGAGTATAAGAAACGCTTTGCTGAATACATGAAGCGGGATGGGATTACTGAGTCTAAGGCAAGTATTGTTACCATCAAATCGATTGTTGGTTCTTACAACGCTGCATTGCGTTCTAACATGACACCGTTCAAGGGATTCTTCTTTGGTTACACCAAACCGTATGACACAGTAAAGAAGGTAAACGCTGATGCAAACAATGAGATTGCAATCTACAAGAAGATGTTTGGTGATGAGTGGAAGGAAAATGCTATCGCTGACGGTCTGATTGATGTAGACGGTAATCTACTCTACACTAAGAAGAATACCACGACATTTCAGGCGTTCCTTATTGGGAAGAAGATACCGAAGGTTCAGATGGAGAACAGGGCATATGGATTCTTTGAAATGCCTAATTCTGGTGAGGTAAAACCCGGTATTGTTTACGTGAAAGATCCCGCAAACTTTGTTCCTGAATTTGGCAAGATCTACATGTTTAAGGGAACGTGCAAGGATGAGAACAAGGATGTTGTAAACATCTCTACAGGAATTAACACATCTAAACTTGTAGAACTTGACGATGACTTTGATTACGATGAATTTGTTACACTCGTAGTGGATTCGCTTGGTGATAACTGTGCTGCCTTTGAAGATGTGTATGACATTGAGGAAAAAGTAGTCAATGGTGAGTATTCGGATAAGAAGTTCCTGCTTGCTGAGGCCATTATCTCCAAGATTAGTCTGTTTGATGAGTATGCATATGTTGAAGTTACACCACTCGATGAGGATTTCGAGGGTAATGTTTCATTAGTATGTTCTCCAGGTGTTGTTACGGGACTCTATGAGCAGGCAGTAGGCATTGTATGTTTCAAACCCTACTTCAATAAGAGGGGTGAAGCAAGTGGTAATCTGCTTGGATTTGTCACCGATCCCAAGTTCTCGCGTCCTGAAGATTTGTATGAGATTGCAGAGAGTGTAGAGACTACTGATGCATTTGTTGAGGATGACGATTTCCTCTAATCTTTTTAGGTGAACTTACATGAATTATATTGATGCTTTAAAGGCTATTGGTCTTATTGCAATTATTGTAGTGTGCATTGCATTCCTTTTCATTTGGTATGCTACATTTTGCTACATTGCGTATGTGTTGCTAGGTATGATTGGTATTACGGGACTTTGGCAGACTATTTGTGGTATTGTGATTGGTCTGTTTGTTGCATCGCTTCCTACCGCGTTTAAAAAGAGGAACTAAGTATGGCACTTGGTAAGAAAACTCTGGATAAAGCGGTAAAGGAAATACAGCAGAAGGAAGATCCTACTGCATCTTTTTCTTATGAAGATGCAATTCTTTCTCCACAGAGTAAAGATATTATTGTAATTTACGGAAACAAAGGTGAAGGTAAGACAACTACTGCATATGGTATGATTACTCCCGGTTCTAATGTAAAGGTTTTGTCATTCGATGCAAATAGTGTTTTACCATTGGAACTTGATTTCATTAAGGAACGTGAACTTACTATTGAAGCACTTGATTCTCTACGTCCATATGACCGTTCTACAGTAGAAGATATGTTACGCACATCAAAGAATGTGTGCGATTGGAATATGTTTCTGCTCGATGTTATTAAAAAAAAGGATAACACTGATTGGATTATTGTAGATGGAATTGACCGATATACTGATATTGGTGAAAATGCAGGACGCTTTGAACTTAAAATAGATAAATATCAGGGAACAGCAAATATGAACCTTTGGAAGATTCGTAACATGCATGTTGATAATCTATTTGACAAGTGTGTTGAAGTTGCTAAAGTTGGTGTAATCTTCATTATGTATCCCAAGACTGACACATCGATTGTAAGAATGGGGCAGGTTGTAGAGTCAGAGAAAGTGCCAAAGTGGGTTAGTAAGATTGCAGTTGAATCACAGATTGTTATTCGTGCTGTGCGGGAAATGAATAAAGACAATGCCCATTACTTTGCAATCGTTGAATCGAGTAAGAAGGAGAAGAAGTATCCTCCAGGTAAGCATGATGTTACTGGGACAACACTGTATAATCTGATTAATGGTAAGGTGTGAGTTTAATGCGTGTTAATGTTGCTACCCTGAAGAATTTTATCAATGTGCTTGGAATCGCGATGAACGGTGATATGGTTATTACTCGTAAGCCCGATGAAAATATCATTGCACATGTAACCAACACCGAGAAGCGAGTGATGATTACTGCCTCTATTGCAAACGGTAAGCAGATTGAATATGATCTCGATGAGTCTATCGAGATGTGTGTTAATGAACTTGACTTTAAGAAGCGTTACCTTGCAAACTTCGATGAAAAGTTTGTTGGTGTGGTTACAACTGACGATTTGATTGTTCTTGCTGACGATAAATTGACGGTTAATGTTCCACAGATTGATTATGAGTATGCTTCTCGTAGTATTCCGGGTAAGAGTATCGAGGACATTAAAGCGATTATTCCACCGCGTAACATTGTCATTGCGTTTGATGCAGACGACATCAAGAAATTTATCAAGGTTACAAAGAATCTTGGTGAGACTGTTGTATGCTTTACCATTCCAGAAGAGGGAGAATACATTAAACTAAGCACTGATAAACGTTCCAAACTTAAAGTTCACGCGGATATTGATAACAAGTATGGTAAAGAATTTACGGTGAATATTTCCATCGATGCCCTTGAGGATGCATTTGCAGAGGCACAATTAGACATTACAATGAGTTTTGTCACTGAGCAGACGAAAGACCAGTATGGTAATGATGTTCTTTACCCTGTTACGTTTGATTACATTACGGGTAAGAACACTGAGATTAATGTCTCTGGTCTGCTCATCCCGCACAAAGTTACGTGGTGATGTAAAATGGCAAGAATTAATGTTTCTATAATTAAAAAGTTAAAAGAGAGTTATATTAAACTTATTAATAAGAAGTATAGTGATGAGATTAAAATTATTGATAATAACATTAACGAACAGAAAAATGTAATTCGTAAACAGATTTGTAATGATGTAGTGGAATATATCAAAGGTAAATATCCAAATGCAACCATTACAAGTGTTTCTAGTAATTATTATAATGAACTTAGAATTGGAATGGATATTAGTTCTACCGAAATAAATGAACTCGATGTGAAAGTAAAAGATATGAAAAAGACATTAGAAAAGAAACTTAATGAACTCGATCTATGGGAAATTGAAG
>MTBK01060845.1_pt1 | contig 13312 bp, 12 predicted proteins | sample 1535981 | NCBI WGS metagenome assembly MTBK01 (sample SAMN06109225, study PRJNA356200) | anaerobic digester metagenome | isolation source: biogas reactors fed with pig manure or primary and secondary sludge | place: Spain | collected 2016-06-30 | reverse complement strand
ATATGATAATTTTATATTTTATTAATATTTATTTGCAAAGATAAAAGCACTTCGAATAAAAACTTAATGTCTTTGGAACAAACATCTCAGGGCTTTGCCCCGAACCCCACATCCTATTTTTGTCTTGACACAAAAAAGGAAGCAAAAAAAGTCAAGGCTTCGCCCGCTTCACTCGAAAAATATGCGCTCATCAGCTAAATTATCCGAACTTGAAGATGTCCGAGAGGACATCTTCTTCAAACAGCGGATAATTTTACGCTAATTTCGCTTGATTTTTCGGTTCACCAGTCGAGGCCAGGGCAAACGTCGTTGATTAAAAGCTTTTTAAATAAAAACTAGCTGTTAAACCAAAGCAGTTTCGAGTGATAATAATTATATGTTTGGAAAATATTTTTTGTCATTGAGTAAGCTTTTTTTACTTTTAAATGTGTATTTTAGCAAAAAAATTAATTTCTATGTTATTCAGCCAAATCATAGGTCAACACGAAATAAAACAGCATTTAATTCAGACTGTAAAAGAAAATAGGGTAAGCCATGCCCAGTTGTTTTATGGTCCGCCAAGCACAGGAAAGCTTGCTCTTGCAATTGCTTATGCTCAATATTTATCTTGTACAGGTGAAAAAGACAATGATTCTTGCGGTGTTTGTGCAAGTTGTCATAAATATCAAAGACTTATTCACCCCGATTTGCATTTTGTGTTTCCTGTTGTTTCAGTTACGGGAAAAGCTAATATTAGCGATAATTTTATTGATGTTTGGCGCAAAACTTTGATCGAAAATCAATATATTTCTTTAAATTATTGGCTAGATGCCATTGGTGCTGAAAATAAACAAGGAAATATTTATACTGATGAGGCTCATCAAATAATTCGAAAATTGAGTTTAAAAACTTTTGAATCGGAATATAAAATAATGATAATTTGGCTGCCTGAACGTATGCATAATACAACTGCCAATAAATTACTGAAAATTTTAGAAGAGCCTCCTGCCAAAACTTTATTTTTGTTAATAACTGATAATCAGGAAGATATTATTTCTACTATTTTGTCTCGTACTCAGCCATTAAAAATTCCTCGAATTGATTATAAGAGTTTGGCGAATGCATTAATTGAGCAATATAATATCAGCGAAAGCGAGGCAGTAGAAATTAGTAGAATGTCGCAGGGAAATTATTTGCAAGCTCAAAGCCATATAAATACAAGCGAAGATTTAAATTTTTTCTTTGAGAAATTTAAAGAATTGATGCGATTGGCTTATCAACGTAATGTTGCTCAATTGATTAACTGGGTTAATGATTTGGCTAAGCTTAGTCGCGAAAAGCAAAAAAGTTTTATGGAATATTCTTTAAAAATGATTAGAGGTAGTTTTATGATAAGGCATAATTTTGAAGATTTTTCTCTTTTATTGAAAAATGAGATTGATTTTTCGCAAAACTTTTCTGCTTTTATTACCGAAAATAATATAGAAGCTTTAAGCGATGAGTTTGACCGTGCCGCCTATCATATAGAAAGAAATGCTAATGGCAGAATTGTACTTCACGACCTAGGATTTAAAATAATGATGCTTATTAGGCAGTAAGTTTTTTATAATTGGTCTAAATCATTCAAGCAAATAGTAGAATTAATTATCTTTATTTACTTTTGTAGAAATTTAAAATTTAGAATTTATGTTTTCAGGAATTGTAGAAGAAACCGCTCGCGTTGTTGATATAGTTCGCGATAGAAGCAATTATCATTTTTATCTTACTTGTTCGTTTGCCGACACATTGAAACCTGATCAAAGTGTTTCGCATAATGGCGTTTGTTTAACTGTTGTGGAGGTTGACAAGGCTAAAAAAATATATATGGTAACTGCCATTCAAGAAACTCTTGATAAATCTAATTTGGGCTTTTTGAAAATTGGCGATAAGGTTAACGTAGAGCGCAGTATGACCATGGAAAAGCTTTTAGATGGGCATTTGGTTCAGGGCCATGTTGACCAAACAGCTGAATGTGTTGAACTGAAAGAAGCCGATGGATCTTGGTATTATACTTTTAAATATGACCAAACGAAAGGAAATATAACGGTTGAAAAAGGTTCAGTTTCGGTAAATGGAGTTAGTTTAACTGTTGTTGATTCTCGTGATGACAGATTTTCGGTTGCAATTATTCCGTTTACTTGGGAAATAACTAATTTTCATGAAATAAAACCTGGCACAATTGTTAATTTAGAATTTGATGTTATTGGAAAATATATTCAAAAAATAATGGCTGGTTATCTGGAAAACATGAATAAAAACTCATAAATTGGTTTAACTCAGCTTGAATCTTAAAAAATATATTACCAATATAACTGGACTGCAATTTTTTCAGCTCCTTAGGTTTGGTATTTTATTGCTAATTAGCATTGTATTTACTAAATCTAGCTTGGGAACAGGTGAAATTGGTATTTACGAAACATTTTTGCTCATTGCTGGCGGAGTTAGTTTTTTCTGGACATCTGGTATAATTCAATCTTTTTTAAGCTTATATAATGGCAGCAAAAGTTTAGGCAATAGTATTGAGAAAAAAACTTCGGCACTATTTAACACTACTCTTGTAATAAGCTTGTTTAGTGTTTTAGCAGCAGTTTTTGTTTATTTTTCAAGAGATTTTTTGGCTAATATTTTAAATTTGGCTGGAGGTCAAATTCCTTATCTCAAAATATTGCTGATGTATATAGTTGTTTCTGGTCCAGCAAATTTAGTTGAATATGTTTATTTGCTCCGAAACAAATCGGCTTGGATAATAAAATACGGAATTATAAGCTTAGGTTTGCAATTTATTTGTGTTACCAGCCCCGTATTGCTTGGATACGATTTAGGATACGGCTTATATGGCTTGGTTTTCGTAAATATTATTCGAGTTGCTTGGCTTGGAATTTTAATTTTAAAGCATTCTGACTTAAAGATTTCTATTCCTTATTTAAAAGAACAGTTTGCTATTGGTATGCCCCTTATTTTGAGCTTATTGTTAAGTGGCAGTGCTCAATATATTGATGGTTTTTTAGTATCAAATTTTTATGATGAGGCAAGTTTTGCTGTTTTCAGATATGGTGCTCGTGAACTCCCTTTTGTAATTCTTTTGGCAAATACTTTTAGCACAGCCATGGTTCCGATTTTTTCAGAAAATGGGAATTTAAAAGCCAATTTATTAAGTTTGAAAAGTAAGTCTTTGAAACTCACGCATTTGCTTTTTCCCATAAGCATATTGTTTTTAGTTTTCAGTAAATGGCTTTTTCCAATTGTTTTTAACGAGAATTTTTTAGATAGTGCCGATATTTTTAATGTTTATCTGCTTATAATTATTAGTCGTTTAGTTTTTCCTCAAACTATTTTAATAGGTTTACGCAAATCATCAATTATTTTAACAGCTTCTTTTATTGAATTGGTAGTTAATGTTACTTTAAGCATTATTTTCATTAAGAGTATTGGTATGATTGGTGTTGCTTATGCTACAATTATCGCTTATTATTTAGAAAAAGGCATTTTAATGTTTTATTTAAGACGTAATATGGGCATTAAAATTCAAGATTATATGGCATTAAAATTCTTTTTAATTTACTCTGTTTTAATTTTAGTCGTATATTTTTTGGTGAGTTTTGCTTTTTAATTTTTTATTAGTTGCTCTTTGGTTTCTAATATTCTTCTTGCTTCTATGCAAGTCTCATCATATTTATTTACATACCAATAAAATGCCGATTCGCCTCGAATGTTTCTAATGATATAAGAATAAACGCTTTGTTTTATTAGTTCGCTCACATCTTTTATATCTTCATTGGTAAATTCAATTTTATTTTCTTTTAAATAAGCATAAAATTTTGCTATAGTATTTTCTTTATCAAGTTGATTTATAAGCCCTTGTGTTGATTTTATTTTTTTGAACTTTTCTCTATTTTCGTCAGAATATTTTAGAGCAAATCCGTAAGAAAGTCCGTAATCGCTAATTAATCTGTATGCAGGATTAAATAATATTGTATCGAAAGGAATAAATTTATCTGCCATAATTCCGCCTCCGCCATACACAATTCTTCCTTTTGAAGTTTTATATTTTACTGTGTCGCTGTATTCTACGCTATCCATTTCAGAAAACTCGCCGTGAATAAATCTTTCAGCAATTTCGTCGTAATAATTTTCGTAGCCTTTCGAGTAGTTTTTTTGTATGCATCTACCCGATGGAGTGTAGTATCTGGCAGTTGTTAATCTTAGAGTTGAGCCATCGTTAAACATTGTTGATTCTTGCACCAATCCTTTTCCAAATGATCTTCTTCCAACTATCCAACCTCGGTCGTTATCTTGTATTGCTCCTGCCACTACCTCACTAGCTGATGCCGAAAACTCATCAATTAAAACAGCTAAATTTATGTCGATACATGAATTTCGCTTATCGCTTGAATATGTGTTTCTTGTTGGTCTAGCTTTTCCTTCTGTGTAAACAATTAACTTTCCTCCATGCAAAAACTCATCAACTATATTTGTTGCTGCATCTAAATATCCTCCTGAGTTACCGCGTAAATCGAGAATTAAATTTTGCATGCCTTTACTTTTCAATATAAAACATGCTTGTACAAATTCGTCGTGTGTGGTGCGTGAAAAGCTTGATATTTTAATATATCCAGTTGTTTCACTCATCATATTGTAGGCATCAACGCTTTTTATTGGGATAACATCTCTAGTTATTGTAAAGTCAAGTAATTCGATTCTTCCTCTTCGTAAAATTTTTACATTTACTTTTGTTCCTCTAGGACCTTTCAGCAATTTAATAATATCGTCGCTTTTTTTGCTTACTCCAGCTATTACACTATCATTTACTTGAATAATTCTGTCGCCTGCCAATATTCCAATGTTTTCTGACGGACCGCCACTTATTACTTCAATAATTAAGAGAGTATCTTTGTGCATATTGAATTGCACACCAATTCCATCAAAATTTCCTTCTAAAGGTTCGTTTACTTCTTTCGCATCTTGCGGATTAAAATAAAACGAATGAGGATCTAATTCTTTTAAAAATTTCGGAATGGTTATTTCAATAATCGAATCTAACTTAACATCGTCAACATACTCATTTTCAATGTAATTAATAATAGTGTTAAGTTTATTGTTGTTTTGATGATTAAAATTTATTGTAGTTGTGTTTTTTTGAAAAAGAACTAATGATGCCAACATGCCTGCAACAAATGCTATTGCAATAATAATTGGCAATATCAGTTTAGTGGTTTTTCTCATACTTACAGTTCAAACTTTTCAACCTTTATTTTTGCTCTGTTTAATAATTCTATACCGTCGGAACTGTGGTAATCGTCAACAAATACCACTCTAATAATTCCGCTTTGAATTATTAATTTTGCACATTCAATGCAAGGAGAGGTTGTAATATAAAGTGTTGCACCCTCGGAGCTGTTTCCAGAGCGTGCCACTTTTGTAATTGCATTTGCCTCTGCATGAAGCACATAAGCTTTAGTTTTATTGTTTTCGTCTTCGCATTCGTTTTCAAATCCTGCGGGAGTTCCGTTATATCCGTCAGAAATAATCATTCTATTTTTCACTATCAAAGCTCCTACTTGGCGGCGTTTGCAATAGCTATTTTTCGCCCAAATTTCAGCCATTTCAAGATAGTGTTTATCGAATTGTTTTTGTTTTTGTGGATTTGGATGATTTGACATAAATAAGCAAATAAAAAAGCCTTTCGGCTTGATTTTAAAACTGTACCCGGAGCCGGGATCGAACCGGCACAGTATTGCTACCACTGGTGTTTGAGACCAGCGCGTCTACCAATTCCGCCATCCGGGCAGTGAGTGCAAATGTAATACTTTACTTATAACCAACAAAAACATTGTAAAAAAATATTTATTTTTTTTGAAATACTTGATATTGCTATGAAAAATGAGACGCTATGAGACGGAAATATACGAAAGTGAGATGGAAAAAACATTATTTCTTTTCCATTATAACAATATATTCGTTATTCATAGTGGAGGATTTTTTACCTTTTTCGTTAGTTGGGCTATTTTCTTTGGGCATTCTTTTATTAGGAATTTCTCTAACTATGGTTGTAATGTGTTCAAAATTATTTTGTTCAAATAATTCAACAGTTATATAATCAAGTGGAATTTGAACGCCTTTTACAGTTCTATTCCCTACAACATAAGCTATTCGTCCATTTTTTCTTATAGATTTAGCAACATTATTAATTGATAATTTATAATCGTTTAAAAAATTCTCAACTTCAATAAATCGCTTACTATCTATTGATTTTATTTGTGCCAACTCGTTTTGTGCATATTCAGAATGAAACTTTAATAGGTCATCTTTTCTATTTCCACCCATTAAAATATTATCAATTTGCGATGCATTTTCAATACCTAACCATTGATTAGATAATCTTGAAAATTGCCCGTAAGCAACTGTAGTTCTGGAATCTCCATAAGGAGGAGAAGTTACAACAAAATCTATTTCTCGTTTTAAAATTTCTTTAGGACTTTCGTAACAAGTATTGAAATCATAAATTTTAACATTTGTATTTCTTCCTGTTTCATTGAGTTCTTTTAAGCCATCTATATTTCTATTTAATTTGTTGAAAAATATTCCAAAAGTATCTGGATTATGCAATTCCATTTTGTGTTTTGGCATTCTATATAGTTTAAATTCACTATTACGAGTATAAGATACCTCTCTTAGGGTTTCACTAAGTGCAACCATGAAAAAATCTTGATAGTTTTTTTCAATATTTTCGAGGATATTATTTAATAGAAATGATAGTTCTATAATTGACTTTTTACTAAACCAAAATTTAATGTTTGGAAAGTCTATTAATTTTAGATTTGTATTATTTATGTTAAATGAAAACCTAAAAGTTTCATTAGATATTAAGTCTTTATATTTTAAAATTTCATTCAGGTTATAATTTGTAATTTTCACTTTTGAAATCAGCCTTGCCATTGGGTTTAGGTCTGTTCCCGCAGAGTCAATATTAGCTAATTTTGCTTCAAGCATTGTTGTTCCAGTACCACAATATGGGTCAAAAATAAAATTTGTACTTTCTGGTTTGAAATCATTAATTAAACGTCTTGCAATTTGTGGAATCATCATTGCAGGATAGATATGATAACGATGTGAAAACTCTTTTGTGTCCACACCATTAAAACTCCAGCTGTTATCTATTATTCGTTTTTTCACTATTCTAACACACATATATATGTGTGTGCAAATTTAAGGTTTTATTTACAGTTTTGCAAGGTAAATATTATAAAAATGACAAAGATTGAACAGTACGTTATAGATAAGGTTAGAAGTGAGCGAATTAAAAATAATTTTTCTCAAGTAGATTTAGCTAATTATTTAAATGTTTCTCCAGGATTTATTTCTTCAATTGAAAGCCCAAAAGGAAAAGCTAAGTATAACCTAAATCATATTAACTGCCTTGCAAAGCTATTTAACTGTTCACCAAGAGAGTTTTTACCTCAAAAATATATAGAAGATGGCAAGTAAAAATAAGATTATAAAGGAATTTAGAAGAATTAAGGCTTTTGGTTTTATTAAAAGCAAGCGATTGAACGATACTGGTATTGGAAAAACTTTTGAAGATTATTTAGGGGTGGATGAGAATAACTTGAAAGATCCAGACTTTGAAGGTTTTGAAGTTAAGAGTCATCGGAAAACCTCGAACTCATACGTAACACTTTTTACCAAAAGTCCAAGTACTCCAAAAGGAGCAAATAGATTTTTGAGAGAAAATTATGGAAAATCTGAAGGAGAATTTAATGTTAAAACCTTAAGAACATCTATATTTTCTGATAAATGGAATAATTTTAATCAGGTATATAATTTTAAAATTTTTGTAAACAGAAAGAAAAAATCCATTGATTTATTTAGTAAATTGAATGATTCGAATGAGATTATATTTGTGTGTTCATGGTCGTTTGAAGAAATAAAGATTGCTTTTTCAAAATTACATTCTTTATTTTTTGTTACGGCAGAAAGTCAGAAAAAAAGAGTTCATGAGTATTTTCACTTTACAAATGCAACAATTTTTTATAAGCCGAGTTTTACTAATTTTATAAACTTAATTGATGAGGGCAAAATTATGATTGATTTGCGTTTGGGAATATACTCATCAGGTGTAAATAAAGGAAAAGCTCATGACCATGGTACTGCTTTTAGAATAAAATCTGAGGATTTAAAGCTTTTATATTCAGAAGTTTTTGATGTTTCTTAATATTGTGTGAAACTGCTTTTGTTATTGCACATTTTAATATCTTTACCAAAATATTTTTAAAATGAAGGAAAAATTATTTTTATTAGATGCTTATGCATTAATTTTTAGAAGTTATTATGCTTTTATAAAAAATCCACGAATAAACACCAAAGGCTTTAATACATCAGCAATATTTGGTTTTACCAATACACTTATCGAAATTTTAAATAAAGAAAATCCTAGTCATATTGCTGTGGTTTTTGATCCTCCGGGAGGCTCATTCCGAAATGAAATTTACACAGAATACAAGGCGAATAGAGACGAAACTCCTGAAGCTATTAAACAATCTGTGCCTTTTATTAAAGATATTTTGAGAGCTCTTAATATTAAAATTGTTGAAATTACTGGTTTTGAGGCTGATGACACCATAGGTACTATTGCAAAAAAGCTTGCAAGCGAAAAATTTGAAGTATTTATGATGACCCCCGATAAAGATTTTACTCAGTTGGTAGATGAAAATATTAAAATTTATAAACCCGGGCGCAGAGGAGGCGAAGCAGAAGTAATTGATGTTGTGAAAGTTAAAGAAACATTTGGGGTTCAAGATCCAGATCAAGTTAGAGATGTTTTAGCACTTTGGGGCGATAGTAGCGATAATGTTCCCGGTGCACCCGGAATTGGCGAGAAAACTTCTAAAAAGCTTATTGGTGAGTATGGAACTGTTGAAAATTTATTTGAAAATGCTGATAAATTGACTGGGCGACAAAAAGAATCTATTAAAAATAATGTAGAGCAAATTAAATTGGCAAAATTATTGGTTACTATCAGACAAGATGTGCCAGTGGACGTAACTTGCGATGATTTGAAAATTGTTGAACCACAGCATGATGAGCTGAAAAAAATATTTGCAGATTTAGAATTTCGTACTCTTGCAGATAGATTTTTCTCTAATACTTCCAATCAAATCAGCGGAACTCAATTAGATTTATTTGGTAATCCTATTCAATCTCAACCTGAAAAGAAGACTGATACTAAACAACTTGAAAATCAGGAAGTTGAAATAAAAATTAATGAAAAATATCGTCTTGCTGATACCTTATTTCTGCGAAAGCAAGTTTTAGCCGAACTTCTTAATAGCAAAGAAGCCAGTTTCGATTGTGAAACCACGGGTTTAAGTCCGCAAGAAGATTCAATAATTGGAGTTTCGTTTTCAACTAATTCGGGCGAGGCAAGGTATGTAGCTTTATCAGAAGGCAAGCAAGAAAGCATTGAAATTTTAAAAGAATTTAATGAATTTTGGCTAAGCAATAGCATTTTAAAAATTGCTCAAAATATGAAGTTTGATATTTTGATGCTGAAAAATTATAATATCGAGCTTGATGGAGCTTTGTTTGATACTATGATTGCTCATTATTTAATTGAGCCAGAACAAAGACATAATTTAGACGATTTGGCTTTAAATTATTTAGATTTTACAACCATTCATATTGAGGAATTGATTGGAAAAAAGAAATCAAGTCAAATTTCAATGGATAAAGTTCCATTAGAAGAAATTACTCAATACGCTTGTGAAGATGCAGATATTTGTTTGCAGTTGAAGCAAGTTTTTCAGCCTGAGCTTAAAAAGCGAAATTTAGAAAGTTTGTTTTATGATGTTGAAATGCCTTTGATGAGTGTTTTGGCAGATATGGAATTTGCAGGCGTTGTTATTGATACTCAGATGTTGGAAGAGTATTCGGCTCAGCTAAAAAATGAATTGATAGAGCTTGAAAAACGTATTTTTGATATTGCAGGTGAAGAGTTTAATATTGCTTCGCCAAAGCAGTTGGGTACAATTCTGTTTGAAAAACTTAAAATAACTTCAAAACCTCCTTTAACCAAAACCAAGCAATATGCTACTGGTGAGGAAGTTTTGTTAAAATTTCAAGGCGAGCATCCTATTATTGACGAAATTTTAGAGTATCGTTCTGTTAGCAAATTAGTTTCAACTTACGTTGATGCTCTTCCAGCTTTGGTTTCGCCTGTTACGGGAAAAGTTCATACTACTTATACTCAAACTGTTGCTGCAACTGGTCGTTTGAGTTCGGTAAATCCTAATTTGCAGAATATTCCTATTCGTGAAGAAAGAGGTAGGGTCTTGCGAAAGGCTTTTGTTCCGTTTTGTGAAGATTGCGTTTTTCTGTCTGCCGATTATTCCCAAATTGAATTGCGGATAATGGCTCATATCAGTAAAGACAAAAATATGATTGAGGCTTTTACCGAGCATAACGAGGATATTCATACAGCCACTGCGGCTAAAATTTTTAAAGTTGATAGGACTGAAGTTAGTCGTGATATGCGTGATAGTGCTAAAACTGCAAATTTTGGGATTATATATGGTATTTCGGCGTTTGGTTTGGCTCAAAGATTAAATATTTCTCGCACTGATGCAAAAAATTTGATTGATAGCTATTTTGAAAATTTTCCGGGAGTAAAAACTTTTATGGACGATAGTATTAAGCTCGCTCGTGAAAATCATTATGTTGAAACGATTTTAGGCAGACGCAGATATTTAAAAGATATAAATAGTAATAATGCTATTGTGCGTGGTTATGCCGAGCGAAATGCCATTAATGCACCAATTCAGGGCTCTGCTGCCGATATTATTAAACTTGCTATGATTAGCATTCAAAATCGTTTTAAAGTTGAAGGAATTAGGTCTGAAATGATTATGCAGGTTCACGACGAACTTAATTTCAATGTTTATCCCGATGAAATCGATAAAGTTCGAGATATTGTTATTTACGAAATGGAAAATGTGATGCAGCTTAGCGTTCCTCTTAAAGCAGATTTTGGTGTAGGCAAAAACTGGTTGGAGGCACACTAGAAAATTTTCAAACTTGCCTTAAAGAATTCGGTAAGATTTGTAAAAAGTTTAAGCATTTATCATAGTTTAGAGTATAATAATTTACTCCAATATTTATATATTCGTAATATTTTGCCCTATTGTTTTTGTAGTATTCTTCAGAAGGAATTTTCCAAAACTTTTGCCCTAGTTTTTCTGCGATAAACCACTTTTCAATTAGTCTGGCTGTTCTTCCATTTCCATCATTAAACGGGTGAATATGAACAAATATCAGATGCAATAAAGAGGCAAAGTAAAACACTTCCATTTCATTTAAATCTGATTTTAAAAGAGAAGTGATATCTTCAAAAACTTGATTCATTTCTCTTTCCACAAACTCGTGTTCAACAGCCATATAAACAAAACCCGATTTACTAAAAACTCCTATTTGTTCTTCTCTATATTTTCCTCTTTTGCTTTTTATTAGAATTGTAGCAGAGAGTAATTTATGGGAATTCAAAAAATTTCGCTCGTTTAATTCATTGTTTTGTGCAAATTCGTATGCTTTTATAAGATCTTCAATTTCTTCAATTTCCTTATCTGGTTTAAACTTGCTTTTATTTAATTCATAATTCATATATGAGTTTAAATCTAAGCTATTTCCTTCAATATTTGATGAATAAACAGCAGATGATTTTGTTAAATATTCAAAGCTCCCATTTTCTTCTGAAAAATTAAAGTTTTCAATTAAGTTTTTAATTTCCTTGCCTATTATTTCAGAATAAGCTTCTAAGTATTTCTTTTCAATAAGCCTCATCAATTTTCACTTTCTGATTGTATTAAAACTCATTTTAAAAGTGCTTAATTTCTTTCTGATATATATCGCTTAATAAATTATTTGCCAATCTTGATGCTCCAATTCTGAAAAGTTTGTTATTCAGCCATTTATCGCCTAAAACGGTTTTTACTATTGTGTAATAAAGCAGAGCATCTTCAGATGTTGAAATTCCACCAGATGGTTTTATTCCTATCATTTTGCCTGTATTATCGTGATAGTCTGAAATTGCTCTACACATTGTGTAAACTGCTTCTGGTGTTGCCGACACGCTTGTTTTACCCGTTGAAGTTTTTATAAAATCTGCTCCAGAATCCATTGCGAGTATAGAAGCGTTGTATATGTTTTCTATTGTTTTTAATTCTCCAGTTTCTAATATTACTTTAAGTTGTTTTTTGCCCAAAATAGTTTTTATTAGCGAAATTTCATTTGTAATATATTGATGATCTTTATCAAAAAAATGACCTAAAGACAATACTATATCTAATTCATCTGCGCCTTTGTTTATTGCTAATTCGCTTTCCCCAATTTTAACCGATAAAAAGCTTTGTGAAGACGGAAAACATGCTGAAACCGATGCTATTTTAACATTTGGAACTTTTAAATAAGTTTTTACTGTTTCAATATGTGAAGGATAAACACAAATTGCCGCCACATTATTTGTTAAAAACATAGTTTCGAACCAATTAACTTTTTCGGTAAAAATTCTTATTGATCTTGCTGAATCAGATGGGTTAAGGCTTGTTAAATCAATGCAATTAAATAATGTTTTTAAAATTTCTTTATCAGAATAAGTTTTTGCTTCTTCTCTAATTTCAATTAAAGCTTTTTCAATTTCATTTAGGTTTAGATTTTCAGGTTTAGTTATCGCCATATTTAAGGTTTTTAGTGTAAAAAAATAATTGTTACTAAGATAGTAATTTTTATTTTAAATTTTTCAAATACATTTATAAAAAAATAAATTTTTTTCTGAGCTTGAATTATAATGTATTGTTATAATGTTTTCTGCGTTTAAAATTGGGAGTTCTCGTAAGAAAATATAATAATGCCCTGGCTCTAATGCAAACACATATTTACCATTTGCGCAGAAACAGCTATCGCTAAATTCATATATTCTGTTTCCTAATTGATAAAATGCGGTGTCGGCAATATTTTTGTCTATGCAATATGCATATCCATTGTAGTTATTGTAATATCTGAAACTTACATCTAGCTGGCAATCTCCTTCGCCGTATTTTATAATTCCTTTTGCTCCTCCCGAAATATTATCCGATTTGCATGAGTTTAGAATACTGAGTATTGAAATTAGCATTATTAGAAATAAATTGTTTCTCATAAATCTTTATTTTTTGAATCTATCATTATTGTAACTGGTCCATCATTGCATAATGTAACTTGCATATCTGCTCCAAACACTCCTGTTGCAATGGGTTTGTTTATAATG
>MTBK01146166.1_pt1 | contig 13323 bp, 14 predicted proteins | sample 1535981 | NCBI WGS metagenome assembly MTBK01 (sample SAMN06109225, study PRJNA356200) | anaerobic digester metagenome | isolation source: biogas reactors fed with pig manure or primary and secondary sludge | place: Spain | collected 2016-06-30 | reverse complement strand
AGCCACGACCCCAGACCCAAGCGCCGCCCCTCGGGTGCCGAGCAGATGGCCTTCGACCCCGTCGACGAGACGGTCGACATCGCCGAACTGGTCGGTGACCAGGCGGCCGAGGAACAACAGCTGCGCTCCTATCTGACGTCGTCGGGTGGGGCGCTGTTCAGCGGTGAGACGGTTGCCGACGACCTCGCCCGCCGGGGTATCAGCAGTGGGGCCGCACCCGATGCTGCGCTGTCGGTGCCTGGCCCACCGCAACGGGCCGCTGCTCCGCGGTCCGGTGGCCGGCTCGCCGCGGTAGGACATGCGCTGACCGCCGTACTGCAGTCGGTGCTGGCAGTGGCCTTCGGTGCCGGGATGTTCGTCGCCTTCGATCAGCTATGGCGGTGGAACACCATTGTGGCGCTGGTTCTTTCGGTGCTCGTGATGCTCGGCTTGGTGATCGCTGTTCGGGTTGTCCGCAAGACTGAGGACATCGCCAGCACGCTCATCGCGGTCGCGGTGGGCGCCTTGGTGACACTCGGCCCACTGGCCCTGCTGCAGTCCTACGGCTGACCCGCCCGGTGCGCCCAGCGATCAAGGTCGGCCTTTCCACGGCCTCGGTATACCCGTTGCGGATCGAGGCCGCTTTTCAGTGTGCGGCCGAACTGGGCTATGACGGCGTCGAACTCATGGTGTGGTCGGAGCCGGTCAGCCAGGACGTCGGCGCGGTGGCCACGTTGTCCCGCCGCTATGACATGCCGGTGCTTTCGGTGCACGCGCCCTGTCTGCTGATCTCCCAGCGGGTGTGGGGGTCGGATCCGATCGCCAAGCTCAACCGCAGCGTGCAGGCCGCCGAGCGACTCGGTGCCACGACGGTCGTGGTTCATCCGCCGTTCCGCTGGCAGCGTCGCTATGCCGAGGGCTTCACCGATCAGGTGGCCGCACTGGAGGAGCGCAGCGACGTCCTGGTCGCGGTGGAGAACATGTTCCCGTTCCGGGCCGATCGGTTCTTCGGCTCCGCGCAGACCTCCATCGAGCGGATGCGCCGTCGCGGCGGGCATCCCGGAGCGGGGGTTTCGGCGTTCGCGCCGTCTTACGATCCGTTGGACGGGGGCCACGCCCACTACACCCTGGACCTGTCGCACACCGCCACCGCCGGAACCGACGCGCTGGAGATGGCCGGGCGGATGGGGGACGGACTGGTGCACCTGCATCTGTGCGACGGCAACGGCGCCTCCACGGATGAGCACCTGGTACCCGGCCGTGGCACCCAGCCGACCGTGGAGGTCTGCGAGATGCTGGCGGGCGGTGGTTTCACCGGCCAGGTGGTCCTGGAGGTCACCACGTCCGGTGCGCGCACCAAAGCCGAACGCGATGAGCTGCTGACCGAGTCCCTCCAGTTCGCCCGAACGCACCTGCTGCGCTGAGGAAGGCACCCATGACGCCACGGTTCTCCGATGCGATGGTCCTGCGCCCCGGCCCTGTGGGGGACCTGACGGCGGACTTCGACGGCGATCTGGGCGAGGACTGGACGATCGGGCCCAAGGTGCACGGCGGTGTGATGGTCGCGTTGTGCGCCAAGGCCGCCCGCGAGGGCTACCGCCTCGGCGATTCCACCGACACCGGTCTCCATCCGGTCGCGGTGTCCGCCAACTTCCTGTCCGCCCCCGATCCCGGCCCGGTGCGGCTTCGAGCCACGGTGCGCAAACGTGGCCGGCGGATCGGCCTGGTGGACGTCGACCTGATTCAGGGGCAGCGGGCGTGTGTGCACGCCGCCATCACCCTCGGCGCACCCGAGCACGATGCGGCACCGCTGTATCGCGACGAATCGGTGGTGTCGCTGATGCCGGCGGAGCCGCCGGCCGGTGTCGTCCCGATCGGTCCGGGCCATCCGGGCGCCGAGATCAACCACCTGGCCCGTGGCTGCGATATCCGGCCACTGGTCGTCGAGGAACTCGACGGCGGCGAGGGTCCGCTGTTCCGGATCTGGGTACGGCCCCGGTTCGGTGTGGTCGACGAGTTGTTCGCGCTGATGTGCGGGGACATCTCGCTGCCGGTGCCATACGCGGTCGGTCGGCGGGGCTGGGCGCCCACCGTCCAGTTGACCGCTTACCTGCGCGGGTTGCCCGTCGACGGGTGGTTGCGGGTGCTGTGCACGGCCACCCAGATCGGTCAGGACTGGTTCGACGAGGATCACACCGTCGTCGACAGCGCCGGACGCATCGTCGTGCAAACCAGGCAATTGGCCCTGGTCCCTTCCGGGTAATCGGCGCCAGTCCCCGCTGGGTGGGCGCCAGTCCCCGATGGGTGATTGACCGCGGTCCCGCTGGGTAGGGTGGTCGACCATGTCAAGAATCGCGATCATCGGCGGCGGCAGCATGGGGGAGGCACTCCTGGCCGGACTGCTTCGTTCCGGACGTCAAGTGAAGGATCTCGTGGTCGCCGAACGGGCACCACAGCGGGCCGCCTACCTCGCCGAGACCTACGCGGTGCGGGTCACCGGAGTGGGGGACGCCGCCGAGAACGCCGCTCATGTGCTGCTGGCGGTCAAGCCCGCCGATGTCGAGTCGGTCGTCGCCGAGATCAGCGACGCCTCCGCCCGGGCCGACGGCAGCGCCGTCGAGCAGGTGCTCGTCAGCGTCGTCGCGGGGGTGACCACGTCGTTCTACGAGTCCCGGTTACCCGCCGGTTCGCCGGTGGTCCGGGTGATGCCGAACGCGCCGGCGCTGGTGGGTGCGGGCGTCAGTGCGCTGGCCAAGGGCCGGTTCGTCACCGACGAGCAACTCGCGGTGGTCGCCCGGTTGTTCGAGTGCGTGGGCGGAGTGCTGACTGTGCCGGAGGCCCAGATCGACTCGGTCACCGCCGTCTCGGGTTCCGGCCCGGCGTACTTCTTCTTATTCGTCGAGGCGCTGGTGGATGCCGCCGTGGCGATCGGGCTGACCCGCGCGGTGGCCACCGAACTTGCCGTCCAGACGATGGCGGGTTCTGCTGCGATGCTGCTCGAGCGACTGCCCGAGCAGGGCGGCCTGACGTCGGCGGTTCCGGACACTAGCGCCGCGCAGCTACGGGCCATGGTCACCTCGCCCGGCGGTACGACTGCTGCGGGACTGCGAGAACTCGAACGATGTGGGCTGCGGTCGGCGGTGGCGGATGCGGTGGAGGCCGCCAAAACCCGTTCTGAACAGCTCGGAATTACATCGGAGTAGTTCGGGGAATTTCTGACGGATTAACAAACACCCGTCGCAGGAACCCCATTGGCCACGCTATTCTCCTCGTGTATGCGCGGGTGGGTGCCAGCGGTGGGGAAGCCGCTGGAACTGCCCGCGCCCGACGGAATGGGTTGCGATGACGTCTATGAACGGACGGGATTCCGCCGGCGCGAAGCCGGCCCGAGACTCCGGCACGGCCGACTCGGGGCCCGCTGCCAGAACACAATTCCTCACCGTCGCCGAGGTGGCGGCGCTGATGCGGGTGAGCAAAATGACGGTGTACCGGTTGGTGCACAACGGCGAGTTGCCGGCGGTGCGGGTGGGCCGGTCCTTCCGGGTTCATGCCAAGGCCGTTCACGACCTGCTCGAAACGTCGTACTTCGACGCCGGCTGACGAACGCGCCTCCGGGCGCGAAGACGAGGCGCCGCAAGACTCGGCGGCCGACCGGCTCCCCGCTTAGGGGTTCTGGTTCGGTCTTGGGTAAGGTTGCGGGGTCGTAAAACCAAGGTAGGTAGCGGAGTTCATGGGTTCAGTCATCAAGAAGCGGCGTAAGCGTATGTCCAAGAAGAAGCATCGCAAGCTGTTGCGTCGCACCCGGGTGCAGCGCAGAAAACTGGGTAAGTAGCGCCTCGCGCACAGCGTTAGGCTGTGCGCATGCAACCCGGCGGCTCCGGAAACGGATTTGGCAGCGGCTTCGGAACGGATGCCCAGCACCACCCGAAGGTGGTGCTGGTCACCGGAGCCTGTCGCTTCCTCGGCGCTTACCTGACCGCCCGGCTTGCGCAGAATCCTCTGATTGAGAATGTGATCGCGGTCGACGCGATCGCGCCCAGCAAGGACCTGCAGCGCCGGATGGGCCGCGCCGAGTTCGTTCGCGCCGACATCCGGAATCCCTTCATCGCGAAGGTGATTCGCAATAGCGACGTCGACACCGTGGTACACGCGGCGGCGGCGTCCTACGCCCCGCGCTCCGGTGGCCGTGCCACGCTAAAGGAATTCAACGTGATGGGCGCCATGCAGCTGTTTGCGGCCTGTCAGAAGACCCCGTCGGTGCGACGGGTGATTCTGAAATCCACCTCCGAGGTCTACGGGTCGCATCCGCATGACCCGGCGGTGCACACCGAGGACAGCAGCAGTCGTCGGCCGCCCGGGGAGGGCTTCGCCCGCGACAGTATCGACATCGAGGGGTATGCGCGCGGGCTGGGCCGGCGGCGGCCCGATATCGCGGTGACGATCCTGCGGTTGGCGAACATGATCGGCCCGGCGATGGACACCGCGTTATCCCGGTACCTGTCCGGGCCGGTGGTCCCGACCGTGTTCGGCCATGACGCCCGGCTGCAGCTGCTGCACGAGCAGGACGCCCTGGGCGCTTTGGAGCGGGCCACCATGTTCGGCCGGGCCGGCACCTTCAACATCGGCGCCGACGGCATCATCATGATGTCGCAGGCCATCCGTCGGGCCGGACGGCTGGCGCTGCCGGTGCCGTCCTTCTGGGTGAAGGTGGTGGACTCTGCGCGCAGGGCGACGATGAACAGCGAACTGAACCGCGACCAACTGGCCTACCTGAGCTACGGCCGAGTGATGGACACCACACGCATGCGTGCTGAACTGGGCTTTCAGCCGAAGTGGACCACGGTGGACGCCTTCGACGACTTCGTTCGCGGTCGGGGTCTGCAGCCTATCGTTGACCCGAAGTGGGTACTCTCAGTCGGTAACCGCGCCGTCGCATTGGCGCAGCGCTGGGAAGCGAAGGGGGTGTGACATGGCGGGCGAGAAGGCGAAAGTGATTCCGCTGCATAGTGATCCGGCTCGAGTGGCGAGTCGGGCCAAGGCCCGCGCCACCCGGACGGCTACCGGTTCGGCCGAAGAGATCGCCGACGTCATCCGCGAGTTCGAGACCCGTCGTGGCGGCCCGGTCGAACCGGCCCTCGGTGAACTGGCCCAGCGGATCGCCGGCGCGGCGGACTTCCTGCGGCGCCGTATCACCGGCGACTACACCGTCGACGAATTCGGCTTCGATCCGCAGTACAACGAAGCCGTCGTCATGCCGGTGCTGCGGTTCTTCCATGACACCTGGTTCCGGGTCGAGGTCAGCGGTGTCGAGAACATCCCCGATACCGGCGCGGCGCTGATCGTCGCCAACCACGCCGGCACTCTGCCGTTCGACGGCGCGATGCTGTCGGTGGCGGTGCACGACCATCACCCGCGTCGGCGGGATGTGCGACTGCTGGCTGCCGACATGCTGTTCGACATGCCGGTGGTCGGGCCGATGGCGCGCAAGGCCGGCCACACCCTGGCCTGCAACGTCGACGCCAACCGATTGCTGGCTGCGGGCGAGTTGACCGGAGTGTTCCCGGAGGGCTTCAAAGGCATCGGCAAGAACTTCCGGGACCGCTACAAGCTGCAGCGGTTCGGCCGTGGCGGCTTCGTGTCGGCGGCGCTGCGCACCAAGGCCCCGATCATCCCGTGCTCGATCGTGGGTTCGGAGGAGATCTACCCGATGCTGGCCGATATGAAGTTGCTGGCCCGGGTTCTGGGGATGCCGTACTTCCCGATCACTCCGCTGTTCCCGCTGGCCGGCCCCGTCGGTCTGGTCCCGCTTCCGTCGAAGTGGCACATTGCCTTCGGCGCGCCGATTGAGACCGCTGCGTTCGAGGACGGTGCGGCCGATGACCCGATGGTGACCTTCGAGGTCACCGACCAGGTCCGCGAGACGATTCAGCAGACGCTGTTCACGTTGCTGGGTCAGCGCCGCAACACCTTCCTCGGCTGACGTCAGCCGAGGTCCACGTCAGTTCCTCCGGCCCATCGCCGCGGCCGCGATGGCGGCCACCTGAGCGTTGTCCTCTTCGGCGCCGGCGGACTCGCCGAACATCGTCACCAGGGTGGTCATCACCGGTTTCCCGTCGGCGTCGGTCACCTCGGTTCGCAACGTGCTGATGACGGCGCCGAACGACTCCACCACCGATTCCAGCCAGGAGTCGAAGTACAGCTTGTCACCGGCGCAGATCGGCCGGTGGTAGGTGATCTTCTGGTCGCGGTGGATGACCCGGGCCAGGTTGATGCCGACGTCGAAGTTCCGGAAGATGTCCAGTTGCACCTGCCGGCCGGGGATGGCGATGAACGTCAAGGGTGCGACGACGTCGGGGTACCCGGCCGCCCGCGCGGCGTCCTCGCAGAAGTGCAGGGGATCGTCGGACTGGATCGCCTTGGCGTACTCGCGGATCTTCTCGCGGCCCACCAGGTAGTAGTCCGGGTAGCGGTAGTGCGTGCCGATGATGTCGCTGGCGAAGGACATTGGGCGAGTTTATCGCGCGCTAGTCGTCGCCGTGCCGGCGTGAGGCGGCCGCCGCCAATGCCCCGCCGACGGCCCCGAGGGCCAGCGCGGATGGCACGCCGATTTTCGCCGCCTTGCGCGCGGTGCGGAAATCCCTGATCTCCCAACCGCGTTCACGGGCCACTTCCCGCAGCTTGCCGTCGGGGTTGACCGCAACGGCCGTGCCTACCAGCGACAGCATCGGGACGTCGTTGATGCTGTCGGAGTAGGCGGTGCAGCGGCGGAGGTTGAGACCCTCCCGGATGGCCAGCGACCGGACGGCGTGCGCCTTGCCGAGCCCGTGCAGGATGTCCCCGACCAGACGGCCGGTGAAGGCACCGTCGACGGACTCCGCGACGGTGCCCAGTGCGCCGGTCAGGCCGAGCCGCCGGGCGATGATCTCGGCCAGCTCGTACGGCGTCGCGGTGACCAGCCACACCTGCTGGCCGGCCTCGAGGTGCGCCTGTGCCAGCGCCCGGGTGCCCGGCCAGATCTTGGTGGCGATGATCTCGTCGTAGATCTCCTCGCCGAGTTCGCTGATCTCGGTCGTCGATCGTCCCTCGATGAATTCCAGCGCCTTACGTCTGCCCTCGGCGACGTCCTCGCTGTTCTCCCGGCCGGTGAGCTGGAACTTCGCCTGCGCGTAGATGAACTTCCACACGTCGGAGTACTGGAAGTAATCACGCGCGGCCAGGCCCCGGCCGAAATGCACCAGCGAAGACCCCTGCACCAGGGTGTTGTCGACGTCGAAGAAGGCGGCTGCGGTCAGATCCAGCGGCGGGGGACCGGCCACCAGACCGTCGACCGCCTTCTCGGCGCTGGCCTGCCCCGACTCCATGACGCCAGCCTATCGCCAGGCCATCGTCGCTGCGGGGACGGCGGATGTCACACTGGTCACCCGTGAGCCGCCCGCATGTCGAACTGCTGACCCGCGCCGGGTGCGGAATCTGCGTGCGTGTCTACGACCGGCTGGCCGAACTGGCCGCCGAACTTGACTTCGACCTGTCCACGGTGGACGTCGACGCCGCCGCCGCGAGCGGCGACTCGGCGCTGCGGGCCGAGTACGGGGACCGGCTGCCGGTGGTCCTGCTCGACGGCAGGGAGCACAGCTACTGGGACATCGACGAGCCGCGGCTGCGGGCAGACGTCACGAAGCGGTGAAGCCGCCGGTCAATTTGGTGAGCCCGCTGCGAAGCGCCTACCGTTGCGAGTAGTTTCACACTCTGAACTCGTGGTTGAGGGGAGCGGTAGGTGATCGCGCAGTGAGCGTCCTTTTGTTCGGGGTGTCTCACCGCAGTGCCCCGGTGCCGGTCCTCGAGCGGCTGTCCACCGGCGAAGCCGATCAGGTGAAGCTGCTGCAGCAGGTACTGCAGTCCGAGTTGGTGACCGAGGCGATGATCCTGTCGACCTGCAATCGGGTCGAGGTCTACGCGGTGGTCGATGCTTTCCACGGTGGGCTGTCGGCGATCGGCCAGGTGCTGGCGGAACACTCCGGCATGTCGATGAGCGACATCACCAAGCACGCCTACGTCCGCTACAGCGAGGCCGCCGTCGAGCATCTGTTCGCGGTGGCCAGCGGGTTGGACAGCGCCGTGCTCGGGGAACAGCAGGTGCTCGGCCAGGTGCGTCGCGCGTACGCCACCGCGGAGGCCAACCAAACGGTCGGCCGGGTGCTGCACGATCTGTCCCAGCGGGCGCTGGCGGTCGGCAAGCGGGTGCACTCGGAGACCTCGATCGACGCCGCCGGAGCCAGCGTGGTTTCGGTCGCGCTGGACATCGCGGCCGAACGGCTCGCCGGTATCGCCGGTCGAAGCGCCACGGTGATCGGTGCCGGTTCGATGGGCGGGCTGTCCGCGGCTCATCTGATTCGGGCCGGTGTCAGCGAGGTCCATGTCGTCAATCGATCCCTGCCGCGGGCCGAACGGTTGGCGCAGAACATCGTCGCGCAGGGTGTGCCGGCACGCGCGTTCGCGCTGGACGACCTGCCGGCGGCCATTGCCGCCGCCGACGTGGTGATCAGCTGTACCGGCGCGGTGCTCCCGGTGGTATCGCTGGCCGACGTCCACCACGCGCTGACCGCATCCCGCCGCGACGAGTTCACCGAACCGCTGGTTCTCTGCGACCTGGGTATGCCCCGCGATATCGACCCGGCTGTCGCCGGTCTGCCGGGTGTGTCGGTGGTCGACATGGACCGCGTGCAGCGTGAGCCGTCGGCGCGGGCGGCATCCGCCGATGCCGATGCGGCCCGCCGGATCGTCGCCACGGAGGTCGCCGCCTACCTGGCGAAGCAGCGGATGGCCGAGGTCACTCCGACGGTCACTGCCCTGCGGCAGCGGGCCGCAGACGTGGTCGAGGCCGAACTGCTGCGGTTGGAGAACCGGCTGCCGGGTCTGGACTCCGCCCAGCGCGATGAGGTCGCCCGAACCGTTCGCCGGGTCGTTGACAAGCTCCTGCATGCCCCGACCGTGCGGGTCAAGCAACTGGCAGGGGCGCCGGGCGGCGATTCTTATGCCGAGGCCCTGCGCGAACTCTTCGAGTTGGATCCGCAGGCCGTGGATGCGGTGGCTGCAGGTGAGTTCCCGCTCGGAGGAACGGCCTGATTTGAAGGCATATCACGTCTATGTCGTGAACGATGCGCGAGATCCTGCTGTGGATACAGCGACTCGTACGCTCGAACTGATAACCCATATGTACTCCTGTCTGACGCACAAGGAGTTCAACCCCGATATTCCGCTTGTTCTGATCGCGGACGATAGAACCGTCGACTACTTCGACCATTGGAATATCACAAGTCTGTACGACGAAATTGTCACCGATATTCTCGACGACTATCCCCGCCACCGGGTTTCGCGACGGTTTTGGGCTTCGCCGAAGATCTGGGCGATGTCGAAACTGTTGACACCGTTCGTGATATTCGATACGGACTTGGTATTGCAGAAGCCATTGGTGGACTTCTTCGATTGTGACCTGCTCTACCTCCATCGGGAACTCTCCGGCCCCTATCCGAATATTTTCGATGTGGAAGGTCCGCCCAGCTTTGTCTGGGACGAGGAGATACGCAAGTCCTTCAGCAATTGTCTGCCGATGAACTGCGCCCTCATCGGGATGTTCAACGAGGCCTTCAAATCTGATTACGTGACTGCGTATTTCAACTACGTGCTGGATTCGACCGGAGAGTTGCAGTACGCCAATCGGAATTCGCAGCGCATGACGCCGGAGAACTCCGCCCAGATAATGATCGAGCAGTGGTTCATCGCTGCGCTTGTCGAGTACTGGCGACGGATCGGTGGTCGGGAGATCACCACGAAGTCGTACAGCAGAGTGATTTCCTGCGACGACTATTTCATGCCCTACGACCCCGATCTGCCGGCTAGTTCGGTCGATGCAGAGTTGGATTACACCTTCTACCATTTGTGGGGCGCGAAGAAATACCAGAATGACCGGTCGAATCCTTTTTTCCAGAAGGCGAGAAGCACCTTGATCGGCGCAACGAGAATTGTGGAGAACAGTCCGTACCGCGACGTACTGAGAGAACCGTTCGGCGCACTGATCGCGGCACTGCACTAGTGATACGCATCGGCACTCGGGGCAGCCTGCTGGCCACCACCCAGGCGGGGACGATTCGTGATGCGCTGATCGCTCGCGGTCACGCGGCCGAACTGGTGATCATCAGCACCGAGGGCGATCGCTCCGACCGTCCGGTCGCCGAGATCGGGGTCGGTGTGTTCACCGCCGCCCTGCGGGAGGCCATCGCGGACGGACGGGTCGACATGGCCGTGCACTCGTACAAGGATCTGCCGACGGCACCCGATGCGCGTTTCGTGATCGCCGCGGTGCCGCCGCGGGAGGACCCTCGGGACGCGTTGGTAGCTCGGGATGGACTGGTGCTCGGTGAGCTTCCGGCGGGTTCGGTCATCGGCACATCGTCCGTCCGGCGGGCGGCGCAGCTTAGAGCACTGGGTCTCGGTTTGGAAATCCGGCCCCTGCGAGGCAACCTAGACACCAGGTTGAACAGGGTAAGCAGCGGTGATTTCGATGCCGTCGTTGTTGCCCGGGCCGGTTTGTCCCGGCTCGGACGGCTCGGCGACATCACCGAGTCGCTTGAGCCGGTGCAGATGGTGCCGGCGCCGGCCCAAGGTGCGCTCGCGGTGGAATGCCGTGCCGGCGACGACGGGCTGGTGGAGTTGTTGGGTGCGTTGGATGATCCCGACACCCGCGCAGCGGTCACCGCCGAGCGAACCCTGCTGGCCGAACTGGAGGCGGGTTGTTCCGCACCGGTGGGTGCGATCGCGGAAGTGGTCGAGTCCATCGATGACGACGGCCGCGTCTTCGACGAGTTGTCGCTGCGCGCCTGCGTGGCGGCGGCAGACGGATCCGACGTGATCCGCGTGTCGGGTATCGGCAGTCCCGACCGCGCCGCAGAGCTGGGGCTCTCGGTAGCGGCGGAGCTGTTCGAACTCGGTGCGCGCGAGGTCATGTCGGAGCGGTAGGTGCCGATTCCGCGATGAGCGGAAGTGCGGTGTTAGAGACGCGGGAGATTCGATGACTGGTCACGCGAGCGGGCGAGGGCGCAAGTCGAAGCCGGGCCACATCACCTTTGTCGGCTCAGGTCCGGGCGACCCCGGGCTCCTGACCACCAGGGCGCGCACGGTACTGGCCAATGCTGCCTGCGTGTTCACCGACCCGGACGTCCCGCAGGGGGTGCTCGACCTCGTCGGCACCGATCTGCCACCGGCCGCGGGACCCGCTCCCGCCCCGGAAGGCGCCCCCGCCGACGGCGCCGACGCGCCCGCCGTGTCATCCGGCCCGGACATCCGGCCCGCTCTCGGGGAGCCCGCCGAGGTGGCCAAGACCCTCGTCGGAGAAGCCCGGACCGGCGCCGACGTGGTCCGGTTGGTGGCCGGTGACCCGCTGTCGGTCGACGCGGTGATCACCGAGGTCAACGCCGTCGCCAAGACTCACCTTTCCTTCGAGATCGTGCCGGGCCTGCCCGCCACCGTCGCCGTGCCCAGCTATGCCGGATTGCCCCAGGGCTCCACCCATACCGTGGCCGACGTCCGCGGTGAGGTGGACTGGGCGGCGCTTGCCGCCGCTCCCGGCCCGCTCATTCTCACCGCCACCGCATCACACCTTCCCGAGGCTGCCCGCACCCTCATCGACTACGGCCTGGCCGAGGCGACGCCGTGCGTGGTGACCGCGCAGGGCACCACCTGCGCGCAGCGTTCGGTGGAATCCACCCTGGCCGGTCTGGCCGACCGCTCGGCGCTGGGTGCCGAGGGCAGCGGTCTGATGGCCGGGGCGCTGGTGGTCACCATCGGCCGCACCGTGACCCACCGGGCCAAGCTCAACTGGTGGGAGAGTCGCGCACTCTACGGCTGGACCGTGCTGGTGCCGCGTACCAAGGAGCAGGCCGGCGAGATGAGCGATCGGCTGATCGGCCACGGCGCGCTGCCGGTCGAGGTCCCGACCATCGCCGTCGAACCGCCGCGCAGCCCCGCACAGATGGAGCGGGCGGTCAAGGGTCTGGTCGACGGCCGCTACCAGTGGGTGGTGTTCACCTCCACCAACGCCGTGCGCGCGGTGTGGGAGAAGTTCGGCGAGTTCGGTCTGGACGCCCGTGCGTTCTCCGGAGTGAAGATCGCCTGCGTCGGAGAGTCCACCGCCGACCGGGTGCGGGCCTTCGGGATCAGTCCTGAGCTGGTGCCCTCCGGTGAGCAGTCCTCGCTGGGCCTGCTCGACGAGTTCCCCGAGTACGACAGCATCTTCGACCCGGTCAACCGGGTGCTGCTGCCGCGCGCGGACATCGCCACCGAAACCCTGGCTGAGGGTCTGCGTGACCGCGGCTGGGAGATTGAGGACGTGACGGCCTACCGGACCGTGCGCGCGGCACCGCCGCCGGCGGATACCCGGGAGATGATCAAGACCGGCGGGTTCGACGCGGTCTGCTTCACCTCGTCGTCGACGGTGCGCAACCTGGTCGGTATCGCCGGCAAGCCGCACGCCCGCACGATCGTGGCCTGCATCGGCCCCAAGACGGCCGAAACCGCCGCTGAGTTCGGGCTGCGGGTCGACGTGCAGCCGGAGACCGCTGCGGTGGGTCCGTTGGTCGACGCGCTGGCCGAGCATGCGGCCCGGCTGCGCGCCGAAGGTGCGCTGCCGCCGCCGCGCAAGAAGAGCCGCCGCCGGTAGGCGGCACCGGTGATGGCCTTCCCCCGGCAGCGTCCCCGTCGGCTGCGGTCCACCCCCGCGATGCGGCGCCTGGTGGCCCAGACCTCACTGGAACCCCGGCATCTGGTTCTGCCGATGTTCGTCGCCGACGGCATCTCGGAACCGCGGCCCATCTCCTCGATGCCCGGGGTGGTGCAGCACACCCGCGACTCGCTGCGCCGGGCGGCGGCCGCCGCGGTCGAGGCCGGGGTCGGCGGGCTGATGCTCTTCGGGGTGCCGCGCGATAAAGACAAAGACGCCCTGGGCTCCTGCGGAATCCGCCCGGACGGCATCCTCAACGTCGCCCTGGGTGACCTCGCCGGTGACCTCGGCGATTCCACCGTGCTGATGGCGGACACCTGCCTGGATGAGTTCACCGACCACGGCCATTGCGGCATCGTGGACGGCGCGGGCCGGGTCGATAACGACGCCACCAACGCGCAGTACGTGAAACTTGCGGTGGCCCAAGCGGAGTCGGGAGCCCGGGTGGTCGGTCCCAGCGGGATGATGGATGGCCAGGTGGCGGCGATCCGGGACGGACTGGACGCTGCCGGGTTCTCCGAGGTCGTCATCCTGGCCTATGCCGCGAAGTTCGCCTCGGCGTTCTACGGCCC
>MTBK01067885.1_pt1 | contig 13335 bp, 13 predicted proteins | sample 1535981 | NCBI WGS metagenome assembly MTBK01 (sample SAMN06109225, study PRJNA356200) | anaerobic digester metagenome | isolation source: biogas reactors fed with pig manure or primary and secondary sludge | place: Spain | collected 2016-06-30 | reverse complement strand
GCATTACTGACTACCCAATATAGTGTAAGACCTGCCGGGAAGCTCTTCCCCCACCAAAAAATCATGATCGGCATAAAATATGTCATTATTTTCTGATTTTGATCAGTGGGACCTCCCTTAGATATAGTCACTGAAGACAAATATGTTGTTAATCCTGCCAGCAATGGTAACCCCCATAAAAACGGGTCCGGTACTGCCAAATTAGGTAACCACAAAAAACTGGTATCTATCAGCTTATATGCCGCTTCAGATTTGAAAACATATTTAGCCGGCTCCCTCAAAGCTTCAAACAGCCCAATTATAATCGGCAATTGAATTAATAAAGGCAGACATCCTCCAAATGGGTTTATGTTATGTTCTTTATACAGCTCTAATGTTTTAACATTTAATTGTTCTTTATCGTCTTTGTATTTTTCCTGTATCTTTTTTAACTTAGGCTGTATTTCGTTTAATTCTTTCATTGATCTTGTTTGCTTTAATGTTAAAGGTACAGTCAATAATTTTACCGCTATGGTGAACAATATGATGGACAACCCATAATTATTTGTCAGATCAAATATTAACTTTAACAATGCACCCAATGGTTTTGCTAGCACTTTCAAATTTAAAACCCCCAATACATATTGATATGTTATTTAATAGGATCGTATCCTCCTGGGTGAAAGGGATGACACTTCAATATTCTATTTAAAACTAAGTAACTCCCCTTAAAAACACCATACTTTTCATAAGCTAATAAACTATATTGTGAACAGGTAGGATAAAATCTACAACTAGGCTGTTTCAGAGGGGATATATATTTCCTATATAGTTTAATAAAAAAAATAAATATTTTGGACATTATTTTATTCTCCAGTGTTTTATAGTTTCTTTACTAATTTCATCTTTCTAAACAGATGCATCATGGCATTTTCTATTTCCTTATATGAAGCTTTCGACGCCGTATTCCTTGCTATAAATATAATATCATATCCCTGCAATATTTTCTCCTCATTTAAACGATAACTTTCTCTCAGTAATCTTTTTACACGATTCCTTATGACGCTCTTCCCTACTTTTTTAGAAACAGTAAAGCCTACCCTATTATATCCGTATTTGTTCTTTAAAATATAAATAATAAGTAATTTGTTTGCCATCGATCTTTTTTTTTGATAAACCCTTCTAAAGTCCTCATTTTTTTTTAACCTGTTGATGGCTCTCATCTATCAGCTTCACCAACCCTTCCTAACTACAGAAAAAGGCCCCCTTTGCGGCCTATGCGGTCAGTTTTTTTCTGCCCTTTAATCTACGGTTTTTTATTATTCTCCTGCCGGAACTTGTTGACATTCTTTTTCTAAATCCGTGTTCTTTGAACCTTTTTCTTTTTTTCGGTTGATATGTTCTTTTCATATGATACACCTCCTTCAGGTTTGAAGTACTGATGAAGTACTGTTTTTTGATTTATAAAAATTTGAGTTGTTTTTAAATACACTACTAATAAATTATATCTACATTGCATGTCTCTGTCAAGAAAAACCTAATTACTTAATATGTGAATAATTGTATACAAATATCTTCAGACTGTGGATATTGTTATTAACTATTGAAACCTTCCTCGTTTTTTGTTATTATCTATATATCTGTTGATAATATATAAAAAAATATTAACAATACCCTTAGTTATTCACATGTTGTGGATAACTATGTGAATAACTTGTGGTTTTTTGATGTAATTTTTTTGTTCAGCTTAGGTTCTGCTGTTTTTTTATGTGTATATTATTTTTTGTACAGTGTGCATATCTATAAGTTTTATATTTTATTTTTGTTATGGATATGTTTGTCCACATATTTCTATGTAGATTATGTTGATTAAAATTCTTGCTTTGTTTTTTTGTTTTGTATCTTTTTTTGTGAATAAGTTTTAGGATAACTTTTTATATATACTAAAATTATTACAGATAGGAGGCATTTTTATGCAAAGCGAATTACCTCAAGTCTGGGAAAAAACGCTTAATATCATCAAACCGGAATTAACCGAAGTAAGTTTTACCACCTGGATCAAACCTGTAGAGCCTGTCTCTTTAAAGAACAATAAATTAACCTTGGGAGTATCTAATACCTTTGCAAAAGATATTCTCGTTTCTCGTTATACAACTTTGATAGCTAATGCTTTTAAGCAAATAACTTCTAATAAATATGAAGTTGAATTTATAATACTTTCTAAAGAAGGATCCGCACCATTCAGAGAAGAAAACAATTCTGACGTATCTTCTTCGACAGAGATTTCTTCTTTAACTAACCTTAATCCTAAATATACTTTTGATACATTCGTTATAGGAAACAGCAACAGATTTGCACATGCAGCCTCTGTGGCTGTTGCAGAATCACCGTCTAAAGCCTATAATCCATTATTTATATACGGAGGGGTCGGTTTGGGAAAAACCCACCTGATGCATGCCATAGGAGACTATATTTTACAGAACAACCCTAAAACAAAGGTTGTCTATGTCTCTTCCGAAACATTTACAAATGAATTAATAAACTCCATTCGAGATGACCGCAATGTAGATTTCCGCAACCGTTATCGTACAATGGATGTTCTTTTGATAGATGATATCCAATTTATAGCGGGAAAAGAGAGGACCCAAGAGGAATTCTTCCATACATTCAATACCCTACATGAATCCAATAAACAGATCATAATTTCCAGTGACAGGCCTCCAAAAGAAATTCCTACACTGGAGGACCGATTGAGGTCACGGTTTGAATGGGGGCTTATTGCAGATATACAACCGCCGGATTTAGAAACCAGGATTGCTATTCTACGCAAAAAAGCACAGATAGAAAATGTAGAAATTCCGAATGAAATAATGGTACATATTGCTAAAAAGATTCAATCCAATATCAGAGAATTAGAAGGGGCTCTGATAAGAATTATTGCCTTCTCTTCATTGACAAACAGTGAAATTACCGTGGAACTGGCCAGTGAGGCGCTGAAAGAATTATTTTCAGCCAAAGCCAGGCAACTCAATGTTGATCTGATCAAGGAAACTATCTCGGATCAATTTAATATAAAGTTAGAAGATTTTAACTCTAAAAAACGGACAAGAGCTATTTCATATCCCAGACAGATAGCGATGTACCTATCCAGGGAATTGACCGATCTATCTCTACCTAAGATCGGAGAAGAGTTTGGGGGTAGAGACCATACCACCGTGATCCATGCTTACGATAAGATCACTAATGATATAGAAGGGGATGCAGCATTTAAGGAAAAAATCGAGACCATAATTAAAGAGTTAAAAGGCGAATAAATTATCAACACAGCGGGTGTACATATTGTTAACAAGTTGTTTTTTATTATTTAATGTTGGTTTTGTTGATAAGTGATGCACTGTTTTTAACATTTTATCAACACATGCACACATTCTATCTTCTATGGTTCAATGCCTTATCCACATAATCACAACGCCTACTACTATTACTACTAATTGTTGTTATTATATATATGTATTTTCCAAAAAGGAGGTTATCCACAGATGAAGATTTTATGCAATCCAAAAGAACTGATATTTAGTACATCCATAGTTCAAAAAGCCGTATCTTCTAAAACTACATTGCCCATATTAAAAGGAATTTTTCTGGAGGCTTTTGATCAAAATTTGCGTCTCGTCACCACGGATATGGAATTAGGTATAGATCATGTGATGGAAGCCAATATTATAGAAGAGGGGTCTGTAGTGGTAGATGCCAGATTATTCAGTGAAATAATCAGAAAACTGCCTGATTCCGAAGTGGAGATATCTTTAAGGGACAACAGTGAGCTTCTTATTAAATGTGCTTCTGTTAAATTCAATATTTTAAGTTATAATCCTTCCGAATTTCCGGAGCTCCCCAAGATCAAAGAAGAACAGATGTACGAAATTCCGCAGGAGTTGTTCAAAAATATGATTCGCCAGACGGTATTTGCTACCGCGGAAGATGAAACCAGGCCCATATTGACCGGGGTGCTGATGGAAATAGAAGAGGGCACGTTAAATATGGTGGCGTTGGACGGATATAGGGTAGCCTTGAGAAAGGGCAGGATAAAATCGGAATTAAATAATAAGGTGGTAGTTCCGGGCAAAACCTTAAATGAAATCAATCATATAATGAGTGGGGAAGAAGATGAAAAAGTGCAAATTTCCCTGACAGATAATCATGCATTATTTACAATAAATAACACAAAATTAATATCAAGACTCTTAGAGGGAGAATTTATCGATTATGACCAGGTGATTCCGAAAGAATTTAGTTCCAGGGTAAAAGTTGAGAGAGAACAATTATTAGATAGTATAGAAAGGGCATCCTTATTAGGCAGGGAAGGGCGCAACAATTTAGTTAAATTTACTTTTGCGGATGAGAGGATGATAATCAATTCCAATTCTGAACTGGGGAATGTGCACGAAGAGATTGAAATTGAATATGAAGGGGAAGATTTACAGATTGCTTTTAACTCCAAATATTTTATAGATGCATTGAGAGTGGTGAATGATGATTTTGTTTATCTGGAATTTACAACGGCTCTAAGCCCCGGCATCATAAAACCTGCTTCTAACGATAATATAATCTATTTGATCTTACCTGTGAGACTGGCATCCTATTAGTTTCGGCCGGTATCGTCATACTTCGCTCTTTATACTGAATACTGAGTAAAATAAATATTTTATTAAATTATTAACCCGGCAAATTGCTGGGTTTCTACTTTGAAGAAAAAAGTGTATAATCGAATAGGAGAATAAAATTATGAGAATAAAAAAGCAGATAAATATAAAAGATGAATATATCAAGTTGGATCAATTGCTCAAATTAGGAGAAATTGCAGACAGCGGCGGCCATGCAAAACTGATAATATTAAATGGTGATGTCAGAGTAAACGGCCAAACAGTTATCCAAAGGGGTAAAAAAATAAGGGCAGGGGATAGAATAACCTATGATAATATAGAGATAGAGGTTTTGTAGGAGGATTGCAGAATGATAATTGAGGAACTTAAGGCGGTTAACTTCAGAAATTATGAAAATGTTCATTTAAGATTCCATCCGGGGCTCAATATTTTTATAGGCAATAATGCCCAGGGCAAGACAAATTTACTTGAGGCCATATATTTATGTGCTATAGGTAGGTCTTTTAGAACCAACAGGGATAGAGAGATGATAAATATCGAAAAGCAGCAGGCCTATGTTCAGGCAAAGTTAAAAAAAAAATATGGCGATGTGAAAATAGAGGTCAGGTTAAATACAGGCAGTAAAAAAGACATCAAAATAAATCAAATTTACCTGACTAAAATGGGTGAACTGTTAGGCAATCTGAATGTAGTATTGTTTTCGCCGGAAGATCTAAAAATTGTAAAGGAAGGCCCCAGTGAACGCAGGAAATTTATGGATCGTGAAATTTCTCAAATATTTACTAAATATTATTATATTCTGGGACGGTACAACAAAATACTCCGACACAGAAATAAATTACTGAAAAATAACAGGGGAAAAATACCGGATTTAGAGGTATGGAATGAACAATTGGCGGAGGCCGGGGCATGGATAACAGTTTATAGGAGAGATTTTATAAAAAAGATAAATTTATTGGCTAAGTTGATGCACAGAAAAGTTACGAGGTCCGCTGAAATATTAGAGATCATATATGATGCCGATATTAAAATCGAGAAAGATGATAAAATAGATAGGATTAAAAAAAACATGCTGAGAGAGCTTAAAAATAATGTTAATATAGATATGAAAAGGGGATTGACAACAACGGGGCCCCATAGAGATGATATGATATTGAAAATAAATGGATTCGATGTCAGAAAATATGGCTCTCAGGGGCAGCAGAGGACTGTGGTTCTTTCTTTAAAGTTAGCGGAAATAGAACTGATCAAAGGAGAGGTAGGGGAATACCCGGTTTTATTGCTTGATGATGTGATGAGCGAATTGGATTCAGAGAGACAAGATTGTTTAATCAGCAATTTAAAAAACATCCAAACCTTCATAACAACAACAATGATGGAGCATATAAAGAAGATAGATCAAAAAAACAGGATAATTTTTAATATATCAAAGGGGCGGGTGGAATAACTTTTATTATTGCTGTAAAATGGTTATAATGAATAGATGTGCTATTATATATATGGGGGGATATCAAATGTTTCTTCATCTGGGTGAAGATGTAGTTATCTGCAAAAGAGATATTATAGCTATTTTGGATATGAAATCTACATTGAATTCGACAATCAGCAGAGAATTTTTAGAAACATGTGAAGAAGAGGGGTTTATAGATAGAGCCATGAATGATAAATTACGTTCTTTTATTATCGTAGGAACGGTTGAAAATAAAACTGTACATAGGATTAAAATTTACTATTCACCTATTTCTGCCCTTACATTACTAAAAAGGGCTGATTTTATAAAATAGTAATTATAGTGGGAGGTTAGATATGAGAAGTGGACAAATACAAGAATATAGTGCAGACCAGATACAAGTCTTAGAGGGATTAGATCCTGTGAGAAAGAGGCCCAGTATGTATATAGGCACAACAGGGCCGAGGGGATTACATCATTTGGTTTATGAAGTTGTTGACAACAGTATAGATGAGGCATTAGCCGGATATTGTAATATTATCAATGTGATTATAAATAATGATAATTCCATAGAGGTAAATGACAACGGTAGGGGTATTCCCGTAGAGATCCATCCTCAAACCGGAAAATCCACTTTGGAAACAGTACTTACAATGCTTCATGCCGGAGGAAAGTTCGGGGGCGGGGGATATAAGGTTTCCGGGGGATTGCATGGTGTTGGAGTTGCTGTTGTCAATGCTTTGTCGGAGTACTTAGAAGCTACTGTTAAAATAGATGGCAAAGTTTATTGGCAGAGATATGAAAGAGGGGACCCTGTAGAAGATATAAAAATGGTAGGGGAGACCAAAGAAAAAGGAACGGCAATAATATTTAAACCGGATGCGGACATATTTGACGAGATAGATTTTGAATATGAAACATTAGAGTATCGTTTGAGGGAATTGGCATTTTTAAATAGAGGAATAGAAATCACTTTGACGGATAAAAGAGTGGGAGAAGAAAAAGAAGAAAAGTTTTATTATAACGGAGGAATAAGGGAATTTGTCAAATATTTAAATAAGAACAAAAAACCTATCCATAATAAGATAATATATTTTGAAATAAAAAAAGAAAATAACATATTGGAAGTAGCTATGCAGTATACGAATGCATATTCTGAGAACATTCTCAGTTATGCAAATAATATAAATACGCAGGAAGGTGGAACTCATTTAAGCGGTTTCAGATCCGCTTTAACGAGGATATTCAATGATTATTCCAGAAAAAACGGATTTTTAAAGGAAAGAGATGCTAATTTTATAGGGGAAGATATAAGAGAAGGATTGACGGGTGTGCTCTCTGTCAAACTTACGGAACCCCAGTTTGAAGGACAGACAAAGACAAAGTTAGGAAACAGTGAAATAAGGGGTTTTGTTGAAAGCAGTGTGTTGGAAGCATTAGAAATCTTTTTGGAAGAAAATCCGGCAGAGGCAAAGATCATCGTGGAAAAATCCCTGATGTCTCAACGCGCAAGAGATGCCGCAAGAAAGGCCAGGGAACTGACCAGAAGAAAAAATGTATTGGAGAGTTCGGCACTTCCGGGAAAATTAGCAGATTGTTCGGAAAGAGATCCTGAATTGAGTGAAATTTATATAGTGGAAGGGGATTCGGCCGGAGGCAGCGCAAAAGAGGGCAGAGATAGACATACACAGGCCATACTGCCCCTGAGAGGAAAAATATTGAATGTTGAAAAAGCAAGATTGGATAAGATGTTAAATTCTGCAGAAATAAGAGCTATGATCACGGCATTTGGCACGGGCATAGGAGAAGAATTTGATATAGATAAGCTCAGGTACCATAAAATAATAATAATGACTGATGCGGATGTGGACGGTGCTCATATAAGGACATTGTTATTGACCTTTTTATTCAGGCATATGAAACCCCTGATAGAGAGAGGGCATGTGTATATTGCACAACCGCCCTTATACAGATTGAAAAAGGGCAAAACAGAAGAATATGCATATTCAGAAGAAGAATTGCAGGAAAAAATAGAAAAAATAGGCGGAAACATAGATATTCAGAGATATAAAGGACTCGGAGAAATGAACCCTATACAGCTCTGGGATACCACAATGAATCCTGAAACGAGGACGTTTTTACAGGTTGATATAGAAGATGCGGCCAGGGCGGATGATATATTTACCACCCTGATGGGGGACAAGGTGGAACCGAGACGTGAATTTATCGAACAAAACTCAAAATTAGTTACAAATCTGGATATATAGTAAGGGGTGATAGAAAAAATGGACAAAAGAGGCAAAATAATCCCTATAAACATAGAAAAAGAGATGAAAAGATCCTATATAAGTTATGCTATGAGCGTTATCGTAGGAAGAGCCCTGCCGGATGTCAGGGACGGGTTAAAACCGGTTCACAGGAGGATATTATATGCGATGATGGAATTGGGTTTAACACCTGATAAGCCCTATAGAAAATCGGCACGTATTGTGGGGGATGTTTTGGGTAAATATCATCCTCACGGAGATACTGCCGTATATGATGCAATGGTACGTTTGGCTCAGAGGTTTTCTACAAGGTATCTGCTGGTGGATGGGCAGGGAAACTTCGGCTCTGTAGACGGAGACAGCCCGGCTGCCATGCGATATACCGAAGCGAAACTTACCCGGCTGTCTATGGAGATGATCAAGGATATCAACAAAGAGACCGTAGATTACAGGCCGAATTTTGATGAATCTTTGGATGAACCGACTATATTACCGAGCAAATTTCCAAATTTATTAGTCAACGGTTCGAGCGGCATCGCCGTCGGTATGGCGACCAATATTCCACCTCATAATTTGAGTGAAACAATAGATGGCGTTATCACTCTGATAGATAATAGTGAGGCAGAGATAAAAGATATTATGAAAAACATAAAAGGACCGGATTTTCCAACCGGTGCTATTATTATGGGAAAAGAAGGAATAAAAGAGGCATATAATACGGGCAGAGGAATAATCAAGATAAGAGCAAAGGCAAGGATAGAGGAGATCAGCAAAGGAAGGCAGCATATCATCGTCACGGAGATACCGTATCAGGTAAATAAAGCTAGATTGATCGAGAAAATAGCAGAATTGGTGAGGGACAAAAAGATAGAGGGCATCTCGGATCTGAGGGATGAAAGCGATAGAAAAGGGATGCGAATTGTGATAGAGCTCAGGCGGGATACGAATGCGAATGTCGTTCTCAATCAATTATATAAGCATACACAAATGGAAGATTCATTCGGCATCATCATGTTGGCAATAGTAGATGAAGAACCTAAGGTATTAAATTTAAAAGAGATGCTGGTTCATTATTTAGATCATCAAAAAGAGATAATAACACGCAGGACACAATTTGATTTAAATAAGGCGGAAGAGAGGGCACACATATTAGAAGGGTTAAAGATCGCACTGGATAATTTGGATGAGGTTATTAAACTTATCAGAGGGTCAAAAGATGGACAAACAGCTAAAAAAGGCCTGATGGAAAGGTTTAATTTATCTGAAAAACAGGCACAGGCAATTCTGGATATGAGGCTCCAAAGGCTTACCGGGCTTGAAAGAGAGAAGATAGAAGAAGAGTATGAAGAAACAATAAAACTGATAAGCCAATTGAGGGAAATACTGGCCAATGAGAGATTGGTGCTCAATATAGTAAAAGAAGAGCTGTTGGAAATAAAAGAAAAATATAAAGACAAGAGGAGAACCCAAATCACAACAAAGGCTGAAGAAATAAATATAGAGGATATGATTGAAGAGGAAGATGTAGCTATCACTTTGACCCATTTCGGATACATCAAACGGCTTCCTGTCGATACCTATAAGAGCCAAAGACGCGGTGGCAAGGGAATAGCAGGCCTTACCACAAGGGAAGAGGATTTTGTTGAAAATTTGATAATATCATCATCTCATGATTATTTATTGATATTTACAAATTTAGGCAAAGTTTACAAGTTAAATGTTTATGAAATTCCGGAGGCAAGGAGACAAGCGAGGGGAACAGCGATAATCAATCTAGTTCAATTCAGTACTGATGAAACAATCGCAGCTATAATTCCTGTAGACAGAAAGTGGAATGCAAAATATTTAATATTAGCTACCAGAAACGGTATCATTAAAAAGACCCAATTGGATCAGTTTGAAAACACCAGAAGAAGTGGGCTGGTGGCTATCAGTATCAGAGAAGATGACGAGCTTATAAAGGTTGAATTGATAGATGAAGATAAGGAGATAATTTTAGTTACGGCGGAAGGAAAATCCATCAGATTTAAAGAAGGCGATGTGAGGAATACCGGCAGGACCGCTATGGGCGTGAAAGGAATCAACCTATCACCTGATGATTATGTTGTTTCTATGGAAGTCGTACTGGAAGATACGGACCTATTGGTGGTAAGTGAGAAAGGTTTTGGAAAGAGGACGGATATAAATGAATATCGGGTACAAAAAAGAGGGGGCAAAGGAGTTAAAACCTATAATGTGACCAAGAAGACGGGGAAACTGGTAGGTGCTAAAATAGTGACCAAGGAAGATGAGGCATTATTGATAAACAATGACGGAACTGTAATAAGATTGAAAGTGAGCAATATATCAAAACAGGGCAGGAGCACCAGAGGGGTTACTCTCATGAAAACAGAGAAAGGTCAATTTATAGTTTCCATAGCATTGATGCTGGAACACGAAGAAAACAACAGATAATTTTGATTTTTGATTTCCAAAACGTAGGGGCGGACCTGTGTGTCCGCCCTTTCTTTTTGTGATAAACCACACAAATATTTAGAATATTTATTTAATCGATGGTTTAAACCTTGAAAGTTTGATATAATAATTTGATATAATTCGATATAATTTGATATAATAAAAAGATAAATTAGAAAACCGATGCTAACATGTTTAATTAAACAAAAAAGGGGGATAAATATTATGTCACTGAAAATAAAAAAGGATTTTGATAGTAAAAACAACTATTGGCTTGTTGAGTTAGAAGGAGAAGTGGATGTATATACGGCAGGACAGCTCAAAGAGGCCTTTAAGCTCATTATTAAGGAGAAAAAGGAAAATATAAAAATAGATGCTGATAAACTGGAATACATTGATAGCACAGGGTTGGGAATATTGATTGGGGCACTGAAAAGATTAAAGCAGGAAGACAAGGATATAATCATCTCCAATATTAAGCCAAATATAGGGAAACTATTAAAAATTACAGGACTGGATAAAGTCTTTATTATTGAGGGGTGAGGGTTTGGTAACAATATCTGGTGAAAAGGAGCATAGCAAAATGAAAGTGAACCAAAGCGATGAGATTAGGTTGTCTATTCCGAATAAACCCGAATATGTGGGAGTTGCAAGGCTGACAGTGGCTGCTATTGCCAGTCGAATAGGTTTTGATATTGAAAAAATAGAGGATATGAAAATTGCAGTTTCTGAGGCATGCAATAATGCAATCACCCATGGATGTAGGCATTGTAACGAAGGAGAATACAATATAAACTTTGTTTTAACCGAGAAAAAACTAATAATTTCTGTTCATGATAAAGGAGAAGGATGTAAACACGAATTAGAAGATATGCGAAAACCGAATTACAACAACCTTAAGGAAGGGGGTTTAGGTATTTTTATCATAAAATCCCTCATGGATGATGTGGAAATTAGGTCGGAAAAAGGCAAGGGAATGATGATAAGAATGATAAAATATTTAGGGGATGGTATTTAATGAGGATTGCAGCGGAGACTAATGAAATTGATATTATTCCAAATAAAAACAAATCCCACGAAAAACTGACGGAAAAAGAATTGTTTAATAAATATGCTGTTACTAAAGATGTTGAAATAAGAAATGAATTGATAAATAGGCACCTGTATATTGCAGAGATTTTATCCAAAAAGTTTTTAAATAAAGGTATAGAATATGAAGATATTTTTCAGGTCGCTTCATTAGGATTGATCTATGCGATTGAAAGGTTTGATGTGAATAGAGGTTTCGAATTTTCAAGCTTTGCTACACCTACTATTATTGGGGAAATAAAAAAATATTTCAGGGATAAAGGATGGTCCATCAGAGTACCCAGAGGAATACAGGAATTATCTAAAAAAATTAATGTGGCTAAAAACACACTTCAGCAAACACTGCAAAGGGTTCCCACGGTAAAAGATATAGCCGAATATTTGAATTCTACAGAAGAAGAGATTATAGAAGCAATGGAAGCCAGTCAGGTTTATACTTCCAGGTCTTTAGATTTAATATATGATAATGATGGAGAAAATAGGGACATACAGTTGTTGGATATTATAGGGGAAATAGATAAAAGATTTGATGAAATTGAAAACAAAGATTTTTTGAAAAGAGCAATGAAGAGATTAAATGATGTCGAAAAGAAAGTATTAAAAGATAGATTTTTTAAAAGCAAAACACAGATGAAAGTAGCAAAGGAATTACAAGTCTCTCAAATGACTATTTCCAGGATGGAGAAGCGTATTATAGAAAAATTTAGAATGGAACTCAAAAAAAGTATGGAATAAAAACAGGGAACAAAAGAAGGAATTTAAGAAAAAATATTGAAGATATATTAGAGCAATATATATAGTGGAATAGAAATAAAAACTAACCCCTTTGAAAAACATAGTCCTTATTGAAGTTAAAAAATTAAATTTAATAATCTAAAAGGAAGTGAAACCGTGGGCATCAACAAAATTATAAAGCTGAATGAATATAGAGGCAAAAAAGCAAAACAGAAAAACAACAACACATATCACATAAATAAACTAAAAAAATCAGAAGAAGACAATCGAAACAACACTTTTAATTTGTTTATGCGTGTATTGTCAACCATCAGAGAGGAATCCAATTGAATCATTATTTTATTATACGGGGACATAGCATAACCACCTAGGGGCATATTGTTAAAAAACACTCAAATATTCCCAAATAGTGGGTTCAATTGATATCGATTTAGTATTGGCAAGAGACACAATCTCCTGCCAATAACCGGGGCGGGAATCATGATATCTTTGACAACTTACTTTGATAACTTACATCGAAATATTATTTATTACTTGTTTTAATTTATTCAGATCCGCCAAATAGATTTCTCTTAAATTTTGATTATATATTATTGCTGCCGGGTGATATAAAGGCATTATCGATAAATTATCCTTTTCCAACAGTTCACCGTGCATATTACCTATGGTCAGCGTATTGTCATTCATGATATACCTT
>MTBK01244670.1_pt1 | contig 13344 bp, 12 predicted proteins | sample 1535981 | NCBI WGS metagenome assembly MTBK01 (sample SAMN06109225, study PRJNA356200) | anaerobic digester metagenome | isolation source: biogas reactors fed with pig manure or primary and secondary sludge | place: Spain | collected 2016-06-30 | reverse complement strand
CTACCGGGCGGTGACCTCCAACCCGGCCACCAAGTCGGTGATCGACGCCGGACGGCGAAAGATCGCCGAGCGGGTGTCACCGGATCCGGCGATGGCGGAGCTCGAAGAGATCGAGATCGACGGCGGCACGACGGTGATGCGACCGCAGGAACGTTCCGGCGGCTGACGCCCCCAGGAACGTTCCGGCGGATCACGCCCGCATGATGAGGCGGCCGGACGGGGTCGATGCCGGCTAGCTGCCGGGCTAGTTGCCGATGCCCTTGTTGATGGTGGTCCCCGGCATCAGCGGACCGCTGGTGATGCCCAGCCCGTTGCCGTAGCCCGGACCCCAGACTCCGAAATTGGGCGTACCGATATAGGTGGGCGAGCCGTTCGAGTAACCGATGCACTGCCCGTCGTCACGCGACCCGACCCAGGCCAGGCAGTTGGGAGATGCGGAAATCTCCGGTGTGGTGGCCATGCCGAGCGTGGGCGCGGCGACGGCGGCGAGGCCCAGCACAGCGGCGACGGCGACCCGCATGCGGATTGTCGCGGTAGTCATACTTGACCTTTCGCCGGAAACACCTGACGCGTTAACCATACCCGCCGGGACTCAGGCCGATAGGTCGTCGCCACTGGCCTGCTCCAGCAGGCTGCGGCGGTAAGCCTCCAACGCCACCAGGTCCCCGAACAGGGCGTGGTACTCGTCGCTCTGCTCAACCGGCGACATTCGTTGCAGTTTGGACTTGACCTCCGCAACCTGGCGGCCCACCCACACCTCCTGCAACCGGGCCAGCACCCCGCCGATGTAGCGGCGCAGGCGTTCCTCGTCGTCGACGTTGATCGACTCCACACCCAGTTCGGTGATCAGTCCCTCCACCGCGGGCGTTCCGGCGTGCTCCCGCACCGTGTCGAGCCACTGGGCGCCGGTCAGTCCACGGGCGGCCCCGCCGGCGCCGTCGATGGCCCGCCGCACCGCCACATATCCGGGATGGGTGAAGCTTTCGGCGGTCAGCGAGTCGAACACCGGACCGGCCAGCGCCGGGTACTGCAGGGCGGCTTTGAGCGCCTCTCGTTGCGGCCAGAGGGTGGGATCGCGCGGGTCCGGCCTGGCCGGATTCGGACCACGCGGGCCGGGTTCGGCACGGACCGCCGACATCCGTTCGTTGCCGCGGACGCCGGGCTTGCGGGCCGCCTCCTCGCGCACCCGGCCGATGACCTGCGCGACGTCATCCCAGCCGACCCAGCCGGCCAGTTGCCGCGCGTATTCGTCGCGCAGGGTCGGGTCCTTGATCTGGGCGACCATCGGGACGCACCGGCGCAGCGCGCTCACCCGGCCCTCAGCGTTGTCGAGGTCGTGTTCCGCCAGTGCGGCGCGAATGGCGAACTCGAACAGCGGCATCCGCCGGGCGACCAGATCGCGCAGGGCGCCGTCGCCGAAATGAAGCCTCACGTCGCACGGGTCCATCCCGGCCAATTTCTCGTCCGAGGCCACCGCGACGAAACTCTGGCCGGCCAGGTTCTGTTCGCCCGCAAAGGCTTTGAGCGCGGCGGCCTGTCCGGCGGCGTCCCCGTCGAAGACGTAGATCAGCTCGCCGCGGAAGAACTTGTCGTCCATCATCAGCCGGCGCAGCATGCCCAGATGCTCGTCACCGAAAGCGGTGCCGCAGGAGGCGACCGCGGTGGCGACACCGGCCAGGTGCATGGCCATCACGTCGGTGTAGCCCTCGACCACGACGGCCTGGTGCCCCTTGGCGATATCGCGCTTGGCCAGGTCGATACCGAAGAGCACCGAGGACTTCTTGTACAGCGGCGTCTCCGGTGTGTTGACGTACTTCGCGTCGATCGGATCGTCATCGAAGATGCGCCGGGCCCCAAAGCCCACCGTCTCGCCGCCGGCACTGCGGATCGGCCATAGCAACCGGCGGTGGAAGCGGTCGATGGGCCCGCGCCGGCCCTCCCGGGACAGGCCCGCCGCCTCGAGTTCCTTGAACTCGAAGCCCTTTCGGATCAGGTGCTTGGTCAGCGAATCCCAGCCCGCGGGCGCGAAACCGCAACCGAACCGACGCGCCGCGGCGGCGTCGAAGTTGCGCTCGGTCAGGTACTGGCGCGCCGGGGCGGCTTCGGCGGATTCCAGTTCGGCGGCGTAGAACTCCTGCGCGGCGGCATTGGCGGCGACCAGTCGGCTGCGACTGCCGCGGTCGCGTTGAACGGTATTGCCCCCGCCGGTGTAGCTGACTTGGTAGCCGATCCGGTCGGCCAGCATCTCGACGGCCTCGACGAAGGTGATGTGGGAGATCTTCTGCATAAAGGCGTACACGTCGCCACCCTCACCACATCCGAAGCAGTGGAAGTGTCCGTGGTTGGGCCGGACGTGGAACGACGGCGACTTCTCGTCGTGGAAGGGGCACAACCCCTTCAGCGAATCGGCGCCCGCGCGGCGCAGTTGAACGTAGTCGCCGACGACGTCCTCGATGCGCACCCGATCCCGGATGGCGGCGATGTCGGTGTCGGGGATGCGGCCCTTCCGGGAACCGCCCCCGCCTGCCGCCGTCACGGCGTCGAGTCTAGGTGGGTGTCCAGGCGGGTGAGGATGCGCTCCAGCCGTCCCTCGGTGTAGGAGGCGATCTGGTCGACGACGACCCGCATCCGGGCGGCGTCGTCGGCCGCCGCGTCGAAGTCCGGGACCAGAATGGGATCAAGGCTGCCCGGAGCGCTCACGAACAACCGGTCAGCCACCAGGAGTACGCGTTCCCGCTGCCGGGCCTGCAGATCCAGATGGCGCGGGTCGGACATGATGAACTGCAGCGCCAGCGTCTTGAGCACCGCGACCTCGGCACGGACCGTCGGGGGCACCCGCAACTGCGCCTGATAACGGGTCAGCGGTCCGTCGCCGGCGACCCGACGGGTTTCCGCGATGGCCGCCGAGGCGAACCGGCCGACGAACTCGCTGGTGAGTCGTTTGAGCGCCACTGCGGCTGTCAGAGTGCCGTCGTACTCCCCCACCGCCGCGACCACCGGCAGGTCGGATAACCGCCGGGCGGCCGCCTCCAGATCGTCCTCACGGATGTCCCCGGGCGCCCCCTGCCCATATACAGACGTGCCCAGCCGGGCCAGCGCTGCCGCGGCGTCCCGGTCGGCGAGCACCCGTAGGTCGATCCGTCCCGAGATGACACCGTCCTCGACGTCGTGCACCGAATAGGCGACGTCGTCGGCCCAGTCCATCACCTGGGCTTCCAGGCAGGGCATCGCGGCTGGGGCCCCGGCCCGAACCCAGCCGGCCGTCTCGGCGTCATCGTCGTAGAACCCGAACTTCCCGCCCCCAGGTGGCCGCTGCCACGGGTACTTGGTGACGGCGTCGAGAGCCGCCCGGGTGAGGTTGAGCCCGGCACTGCGGCCCTGCCCGTCCAGCACCTTCGGCTCCAGCCGGGTGAGGATGCGGAAGTTCTGCGCGTTGCCCTCAAACCCGCCGCACGCGGCGGCGACCTCGTTCAGCGCACGTTCACCGTTGTGCCCGTAGGGCGGGTGGCCGATGTCGTGGGCCAGTCCGGCCAGGTCGACCAGGTCCGGGTCGCAGCCGAGCGGGATCGCCATCCCGCGGCCGATCTGGGCGACCTCCAGCGAGTGCGTCAGCCGGGTGCGCGGGGTCTCGCTCTCCCGGGGTCCGACCACCTGGGTTTTGTCGGCGAGCCGCCGCAACGCCGCGCTGTGCAGCACCCGGGCCCGGTCGCGGGCGAAGTCGCTGCGGTGCTCGGTGCTCGTCCCGGGCAGCGCCGAGCCCTTGGCCGGTTCAGCCACCAACCGCTGACGATCGGCTCCGGCATATTGCCGCTGGGCGTCCAGGTATCTCCACTGCGATTCCATGATCACGCACAGTGTGCCAAGTTTTGCTGGCCTGCCAGCACGGGCTACTAGATTGGCGGTCATGCGCCCCGCCCGCCTGCTCAGCCTGCTCGCCGCGATCCTCACCGCCGCGGTCCTGGTGGCCCCGTCGGCAGCGGCCGAGTCCCCGTTCAGGCTGCCCGACTACGTCACCGACAACGCCGGGGTGCTGAGCGACCGCCAACTCGCCGACGTGCAGCGGTCGGTGGACCAGCTCTACAGCGAGCGGCGCGTCCGGCTGTGGGTGGTGTTCGTCGACTCGTTTGCGCCGCAGGGCGCCGTGGGCTGGGCGCAGCAGACCCGCACCATCAGCGACTTGGGCAACGAGGACGCCATCCTGGCGGTGGCCACCGGCCAGCGGTCCTACGCGTTCCTGGTGCCGCCGGCGGCCTCGGGCGGCACCTCCACCAAGGTCGACGACATCCGGCGCAACCAGATCGAACCCGCGCTGCGGGAGGAGAACTGGGCGGGGGCGGCGAATGCGGCCGCGTCCGGGCTGGCCGCCATCGGCAAGGGCGGCAGCGGGGGCGGGGGCGGCACCCTCTCGCTGGTCCCGCTCGCGCTGGCCGCCGGGATCGGGCTGATGGTGATCGGTGCGCTGATGCTGTGGAACAAACGGCGCCGCCGCAAGCGACACGAAGCCGCCGTCGTCGCCGCCAAACGGATCGACCCCACCGACCCCACGGCTCTGGCGTCGGTGCCCATCGACGCCCTCGATGAGCTGTCCCGCTCGGTGGTGGTCGATGTCGACAACGCGGTGCGGACCAGCGCCAACGAACTGGTGCTGGCGGTCGAGGAGTTCGGGGAGTTCGAGACCACGCCGTTCGCCGCCGCCGTGGACAACGCCCGGGAGACCTTGAAGCAGGCCTTCAACGTGCGGCAGAAGCTCGATGACAACGTGCCGGAGCCGCTGTCCGAGCGCCGCGACCTGCTGACCCGGGTGGTGGTCTCAGCCGCGAAAGCCAACCGCGAACTGGCGGCCCAGAACGAGGCGTTCCATCAGATGCGCGATCTGGTGATCAACTCGCCGGAACGGCTCAACGCCTTGACCCGCCAGTTGGTGGCCGTCACCGCCCGGGTGGACCCGAGCGAGCAGACCCTGGCCCAGTTGCACACCGAGTTCGCCGAGTCGGCCTTGCAGTCGGTGGGCCGCAATGTCAACGCCGCCCGGGAGCGGCTGGCCTTCGCCGATCAGGCAATCACCCGCGGACGTGCGCTGGCCGCCAAACCGGTGGCCGGTGAGGTCGGCGAACTGGTGGACTGCGTGCGCGGGGCGGAAGCGGCTCTGCAGCAGGCGAATACGATGCTCGATGCGGTGGACAGCGCAGCCAGCGATATCCGGCGTGCGGTCACCGCGCTGCCGGCGGCCATCGAGGACATCCAGCAGGGCATCGCCAGCGCCGACGGCCAGTTGGCTCGGGGCGGTGCCGTCAAGGCCAACGAACTCGCCACGGCCCGGATCGCTGCGATCGACGCGGTGACCGAAGCCCAGGCCAATGGGACAGCCGACCCGCTGGGCACCTTCACCCGGCTGACCCAGGCCGACGCCGATCTCGACCGGTTGCTGGCCGAGGTCACCGAGGAACGGGAGGCCGCAGCGCGATTGCAGCGCTCCTACGAGCAGGCCTTGTTCACCGCGCAGTCGCGGGTCCGTTCGGTGTCGGAGTACATCGACACCCGCCGCGGCAGTATCGGGCCGGAGGCCCGCACCCGGCTCAACGAAGCGACCCGTCAGTTGGAGGCCGCACAGGCCACATCGAAGGGTGATGTCGGCGCGGCGATCGCCCACGCCAACGGCGCCTCACTGCTGGCCGCCCAGGCTCAGCAGTTGGCCAACGAGGATGTGCGGGCTGCCCAGCGCCAGTACCAGTCGCACCACCGCGGCAATCAGTCCGATATGGGCGCGGTGATCGGCGGCATCATCCTCGGCAACATCCTCTCCGGCGGGTTGGGCCGAGGCGGCGGGGGTGGCGGAGGCTGGACGTCGACCACCTACGGCGGATCACAGGGCGGCTCATCGGGCGGCGGGGACATGTTCGGCGGCGGCGGCCGGTTCTGATCCCGCCGGTTACCCCCCGGCGAGCCGGGTGGCCAAGTAGCCGACGACGTTGTTCAGGCTGACCCGCTCCTGACTCATCGCGTCCCGGTCGCGCACGGTGACCGCCTGGTCCTCGAGGGTGTCGAAGTCCACCGTCACGCAGAACGGTGTGCCGATCTCATCCTGGCGGCGGTAGCGCCGGCCGATCGCACCGGCGTCGTCGAATTCGACGTTCCAGTTCTTGCGCAGTTCGGCGGCCAGATCACGCGCCTTCGGGCTCAGGTCGGCGTTACGGGACAGCGGCAGCACGGCCGCCTTCACCGGCGCCAGCCGCGGGTCCAGTCGCAGCACGGTGCGCTTGTCCACCCCGCCCTTGGCGTTCGGCGCCTCGTCCTCGGCGTAGGCGTCGACCAGGAACGCCATGAACGACCGGGTCAGCCCGGCCGCCGGTTCGATGACGTACGGGATGTAGCGGTTGTCGCTGGCCTGGTCGTAGAACGACAGGTCGACCCCGGAGTGCTTCGAGTGCGTCGAGAGATCGAAGTTCGTCCGGTTGGCGATGCCCTCCAATTCGCCCCAGGGGTTGCCCTGGAAGCCGAACTTGTACTCGATGTCGGTGGTGCCGTCGCTGTAGTGCGACAGCTTCTCTTTCGGGTGCTCGTAGAGTCGCAGGTTCTCGCGGTCGATGCCGAGGTCGACGTACCACTGCAGCCGGGTGTCGATCCAGTACTGGTGCCAGTGCTTGGCGGTGTCGGGCTCGACGAAGAACTCCATCTCCATCTGCTCGAACTCGCGGGTGCGGAAGATGAAGTTGCCCGGGGTGATCTCGTTGCGGAAGCTCTTGCCGATCTGGCCGATGCCGAACGGCGGCTTCTTGCGCGATGTGGTCACCACATTGGCGAAGTTGACGAAGATGCCCTGCGCGGTCTCGGGGCGCAGGTAGTGCAACCCCTCCTCGCTCTCGATCGGACCGAGGTAGGTCTTGAGCATCATGTTGAATTCGCGCGGTTCGGTCCACTGGCCCTTGGTACCGCAGTCCGGGCAGACGATGTCCTCCATCGGCACCGACTCGGGATCGGAGACGCCCTCCTTTGCCCCCTTCTTCTCGAAGTGCGCCTCCTGCATGTGGTCCTGCCGGTGCCGCTTATGGCATTGCAGGCACTCCACCAGCGGATCGTTGAAGACCTCGACGTGACCGGAGGCCACCCAGACCTCACGCGGCAGAATGATCGAGGAGTCCAGGCCTACGACGTCATCCCGGCCCGTCACGACCGACTTCCACCACTGCCGTTTGATGTTCTCCTTGAGTTCGACACCCAGCGGGCCGTAATCCCAGGCCGAGCGGGTGCCGCCATAGATCTCGCCGCACGGATACACCAGGCCGCGGCGTTTGGCCAGGTTGACGACGGAATCGATCACGGACGCCACGGAATTGTCACCCCTGTCTGGACGGGAATCAGTCTCACAGCGTAGCGATGCCGGACCGGACCCTTTGACATGCACCATCGCCCGTGCCACAGTGAGGCCTTAATGGAAATGGTTTCCAGTTCTTCCCCGCCCGTACGCTCCACCCGGCAGCGCGCCGCGATCGTCGCCCTGCTCGACGAGGTGGACGGGTTTCGTTCCGCCCAGGAACTGCATGACGAACTCCGGCGGCGCGGAACGAACATCGGACTGACCACCGTCTATCGGACGCTGCAGACGCTGGCCGGTACCGACGTGGTCGACACCGTGCGCACCGACACCGGGGAAACGGTGTACCGGCGTTGCGCCGTCCTGCACCATCACCACCACCTGGTCTGCCGTCAGTGCGGGTCAGCGGTGGAGGTCAGCGGCAAGCACGTCGAGGCGTGGGCGGCAGAGGTCGCCACCCGGCACGGGTTCTCCGACGTCAACCACACGATCGAACTCTTCGGCACCTGCGCCGACTGCGCGTAGCGGCCCCGCCGCCAACGCGGTCAGCCTTGGAGTGCCCGGCGGACCGCCGCCCCGGTGTCGAGCACCATCAGCACCAGGGTCTGCAGCGCGGAGTCACTCAGACCCCCGCCCGGGAAGTTGTAGCGCAGCATCACATCGGCCCGCCGACCCGGCTGCTCGGACAGCGTGACGGTGCCGAGAAGTGTCGAGTTCGCCTGAGCGGCAACGCATTTGCGTAGCTCGGCATTAACAGGCACATCCCAGGCCAGCACCTGGGTGATCGACACCATCTGCAGGCCGTCGGCGATCGTGACGGTCCGCAGCGAGGCCACCGTGCCGTCATGACGCACCGTCAGCGCGCCGTCGTCCTCGGTCTGCATCGGCACAACGCCGGCCAGGGCTTCACGGAGTTCCACAGTCGTCGACTCGCTAGGCGCGGCCGAAGCGGCGGTTGCGGTGGACGTACTCCTCGCAGGCCGCCCACAGGTCGCGCCGGTCGTAGTCCGGCCACAGTTTGTCCTGGAAGACGTACTCCGCGTAGGCGGCCTGCCAGAGCATGAAGTTGCTGGAGCGCTGCTCGCCGGAGGTGCGGATGAACAGGTCGACGTCGGGGATGTCGGGCCGGTGCAGATGCTTCTCGAGGGTGGCTTCATTCACCCGTTCCGGGTCGATCCGCCCGGCCGCCGCATCCCGGGCGATCTCCCGGGCCGCCTCGATGATCTCAGCGCGACCGCCATAGTTCACGCAGTAGTTGACCGTGATGACGGTGTTGTCGACGGTCATCCGCTCGGCGATCTCGAACTCCTTGATCACGCTGCGCCACATCCGCGCCCGCGACCCCACCCAGCGCATCCGGACGCCCATGATGTCGAGGTTCTCCCGCCGGCGACGGACGACTTCGCGGTTGAAGCCCATCAGGAACCGGACCTCGTCGGCGCTGCGCCGCCAGTTCTCGGTGGAGAAGGCGTACACGGTCAGATGCTTGATGCCGATCTCGATGGCACCGCAGGTGATGTCGATCAGCACCGCCTCGCCCATCTTGTGACCCTCGGTGCGGCTCAGTCCGCGCTGAGTGGCCCACCGCCCGTTGCCGTCCATCACCACGGCGACGTGCTGGGGAAGCTGATCGGCCGGAATCGCCGGCGCCGCCGCCTTGGAGGGGTGCTGCGGCGGACGACGAGGCCCGCCATCCGGCGACGGCGGCAACTCGGGGAACACCACCGGCCAGGTCGAGGTGTCGGGGAACACCGGGTAGTCATCGGGCGCCGGCGGCAGTTGCGGAAACCGCTCGCGGCGCCTGCGGTCAGCCCCCCGCAAGGAGCTGACCACCCGGTCCATCGCCATGGGGCACATCCTGCCTGAAGGCGTCTGATCGCTGTTCTCTGGGCTGCGCCTTTGCACTGGTCGGCCCGGCGCCCCGCTCCACCAGTGGCAGCGTCCGCAACTGGCGCTCCAGGTGCCACTGCAGGTGAGCGGCCACCAGACCGCTGGCGTGGCTGCGGTGCGAGGCCGACGACGCCTCGGCTATCGCCCAGTCACCCTCGTACAGCGCGGCCATCAGGTCGAGCACCGCCTGTGGCGGGGTGACCGCCCCGGACGGCCGACAATGCAGGCACACGCTGCCGCCCGCACCGATGTGGAAGGCCCGGTGCGGCCCCGGGGCGGCGCAGCGCGCGCACTCGGTCAGCGCCGGCGCCCAGCCGGCGATGCCCATCGCACGCAGCAGGTAGGCGTCGAGCACCAACTCCCGGGGCCGGGTGCCGTCGGCAACAGCACGCAGCGCACCGACGGTGAGCCGGTGCAGCGCCGGGACCGGGGCGCGCTCCTCACCGGAGATCCGTTCGGCGGTCTCCAGGACCGCGCACGCGCAGGTGTATCGGCCGTAGTCGCTGACGATGTCGGTGGCGAAGGCATCGATGGACACCACCTGGGTGACGATGTCGAGGTTGCGTCCCGGGTGCAATTGGACGTCGATGTGGGCGAACGGCTCCAGCCGGGAGCCGAACTTGCTGCGGGTGCGCCGTACCCCTTTAGCGACAGCGCGGACCAGTCCGTGCTCACGGGTCAGCAGGGTGACGATGCGGTCGGCTTCACCGAGCTTGTGCTGGCGCAGCACGACCGCCCGGTCCCGGTAGAGCCGCATCCGACCAGTCTGTCATCGCGCGGCGACAACCGCGCGGACGACACTCTAGAAACCCAGACGGCCGAGTTGCTTGGGATCCTGCTGCCAGTTCTTGGCCACCTTGACCCGCAGATCCAGGTACACCTTGGTGCCGAGCAGGTTCTCGATCTGCCGGCGGGCGGTACTGCCGACCTCCTTGAGCCGGGCTCCGCCGCGGCCGATCACGATGCCCTTCTGGCTGTCCCGCTCGACGTAGATCAGCGCATGCACGTCGATCAGTTCGCCCTGCTCCTCCGTGCGCCCCTCCCGGGAGCTGACCTCGTCGATCACCACGGCCAGCGAGTGCGGCAACTCGTCACGCACCCCCTCCAGGGCGGCCTCCCGGATCAGCTCCGCCATCAGGACCTCCTCCGGCTCGTCAGTGAGCTCGCCATCGGGGTAGTAGGCCGGTCCGGGCGGCAGATGCTCGACGAACACACCGGTCAGCACGTCGACCTGCTCTCCGGTGGTGGCCGAGACCGGCACGATCGCCGCGGCGTCGGGCGCCAGTTCGCCGGCGGCGACGAGTTGGGCGGCGACCCGGTCCTTCGACACCTTGTCGATCTTGGTGACGATCACGACCAGGGCGGTCCGGGGCGCCACCGCGCGAATCTGCTCGTGAATCCACCTGTCGCCCGGGCCGATTCCCTCATCGGCGGGGATGCACAGACCGATCACGTCGACGTCGGAGTAGGTGTCGCGGACCAGATCGTTGAGCCGCTTGCCGAGCAGGGTGCGCGGACGGTGCAGTCCCGGAGTGTCGACGAGCACGATCTGGAAGTCCGGGCGGTGCACGACGCCGCGGATGGTGTGCCGGGTGGTCTGCGGCCGGTTGGAGGTGATAGCCACCTTCTCCCCCACCAGCGCGTTGGTCAGCGTCGACTTCCCGGTGTTGGGACGGCCGACCAGACAGACGAACCCGGACCGGAACTCGCTTGTCACGCCTCGGCCTCCGATTCGACAGGCTGTTCGCGGCGCACCAGCACGGTGCCGATCCGCAGCCGGCCGCGCGGGTCGGGGCCGCCCTCGGCACGCAATCGCAGTCCGTGCACGGACACGTCCGCACCGGGCAGCGGGACCCGGCCCAGCTTGAGGGCAAGCAGTCCGCCGACGGTGTCGACATCGAGGTCGTCATCGAACTCGACGCCGAAGAGTTCACCCACGTCCTCGATGGGAAGTCGAGCCGAAACCCGGAAGACCTGGTCTCCCAGGTCTTCCACCGGTGCGACCTCGTCGGTGTCGTACTCGTCGGCGATCTCTCCGACGATTTCCTCCAGGACGTCCTCGATCGTCACCAGGCCGGCGGTCGCACCGTACTCATCGACCAGTAGTGCCATGTGGATGCGATCACGCTGCATCTCCCGCAGCAGGTCATCGAGGCGCTTGGAGTCGGGAATGAACACCGCCGGGCGCATCACCTCGGCAACCAGGGTGTCCTGGCCGCCGTTGACCGAGTAGTAGGTGCGCCGGACCAGGTCCTTGAGGTAAATGACGCCGATGATGTCGTCGACGTTGTCCCCGATGACCGGAATCCGGGAGTGACCACTGCGCACTGCCAAAGATGTGGCTTGTCCTGCTGTTTTATCGGATTCGATCCAGACCATCTCGGTGCGCGGCACCATCACCTCACGCGCCGGGGTGTCGCCGAGTTCGAAGACGGACTGGATCATCCGCCGTTCCTCGTCGTCCACCACACCGCGCTGGCCGGCCAGGTCGACGACCTCGCGCAGTTCGATCTCGGAGGCGAACGGCCCGTTACGGAAACCGCGTCCGGGGGTGAGGGCGTTGCCGAGCAGGATGAGCAACCGGCTGATCGGCGTCATCAAGACCGAAATCGCCTGCAGCGGAAGCGCAGACGCCAGCGCGATCGAGTAGGCGTTCTGCCGGCCGAGGGTCCGCGGGCCCACCCCGATGAACACGAAGCTGATGATCGTCATGATGGCCGCCGCCACCACCAGCGCCCAGATGAAGGGCAACCGACCGTACAGGTGCCCGACCAGCAGGACGGTCGCGGTGGTCTCACACGCGATGCGCAGCAGGACAACGAGATTGACATACCGCGGGCGCTCGGCGATGAGCCGGGCCAACCGCGCCGCACCCGGCCGCTCGTCGCGCACCAGTTCGGTCACCCGCGCGCTCGACACGGTCCCGATGGCGGCGTCGATGGCCGCGAACAACCCGCCGAGCAGAATCAGTGCTATCGCGCCGAACAGCGACGCCAGATTGGTCACGGCTGATCGAAGAACCGGGACTTGTCGAGGAGCCGCCGGTCCTTCTCGGCCTGGCGGTCGGAGTGGTAGGCCCTGACCTGGTCGGCGACCCACTCCTCGAGCAGTTGACGCTGCAGGTCGAACATTTCCTTCTCCTCTTCGGGCTCGGCGTGGTCGTATCCCAGCAGGTGCAGCACGCCGTGCACAGTCAGCAGGGCCAGCTCGTGGCCGAGACTGTGGCCGGCGGCGGCGGCCTGCTCGGCGGCGAACTGCGGGCAGAGCACAATGTCGCCCAGCATCGACGGGCCGGGCTCGGGCGCGTCGGGCCGGCCGCCGGGCTCGAGCTCATCCATCGGGAAGCTCATGACATCGGTCGGGCCGGGCAGGTCCATCCAGCGCATGTGCAGGTCGGCCATCGCGGCGAGATCGAGCAGCACCATCGAAAGCTCGGCACCGGGGTTGACGTTCATCTTGCGGATGACGAACCGGGCGACGCTGATGAGCTCCTCCTCGGAGACGTCGAGGCCCGACTCGTTGGAGACTTCAATGCTCATGGTGTAAACCACCGATCATGATTCAGTGACCGCCGTCCTATCGCCGGGGCGCCCGGCGTTGGGCCCGGCTCAGACCGGACTGTTGTTCGGACCTGGCATAGGCGTCGACGATCTCGGAGACCAGCCGGTGCCGAACCACATCGGCGCTGGTCAGTTCGGCGAAGTGGATATCGTCGATCCCGTCGAGGATGGTCATCACGGCGCGCAGCCCGGATTGCGACCCGCCCGGCAGGTCGACCTGTGTGATGTCGCCGGTGACAACGATTTTCGAACCGAAGCCCAGCCGGGTGAGGAACATCTTCATCTGCTCGGCGGTGGTGTTCTGTGCCTCGTCGAGGATGATGAAGGAATCATTCAGGGTTCTTCCCCGCATGTACCCCAGCGGAGCGACCTCGATGACGCCGGCGGCCATCAGCTTCGGAATAGCCTCGGGATCCATCATGTCGTGCAGCGCGTCGTACAGCGGCCGCAGGTACGGGTCGATCTTCTCGCTCAGCGTGCCGGGCAGGAAGCCGAGCCGTTCACCGGCCTCCACCGCGGGTCGGGTGAGGATGATCCGGTTGACCTGTTTGGTCTGCAGTGCCTGGACCGCCTTGGCCATCG
>MTBK01170799.1_pt1 | contig 13347 bp, 14 predicted proteins | sample 1535981 | NCBI WGS metagenome assembly MTBK01 (sample SAMN06109225, study PRJNA356200) | anaerobic digester metagenome | isolation source: biogas reactors fed with pig manure or primary and secondary sludge | place: Spain | collected 2016-06-30 | reverse complement strand
GCGCAAGAAAATACCAATGAAAGCACTAAATCAATATGCAGTTATGAATATATTATTTTATCTGATTTTTGGTCTGTTTTGTAAATCATCTTGGTATAACGTATTATTTTACTGAAACAAATTTATATTCTCCTTTTTGAGATCGCGTCGTACTCGTGCCTCGTCCTCGCGAAGACGAAAAAGGAGAACGCTTTCAAACTTTCAAACTTTCCACTTTCCACTTTCAACTTTCAACTTTCAACTTTTAACTTTCAACTTTCCACTTTCAACTCTGGTTCCTGAGCCTGTCGAAGGACAACTTTCCACTTTCCACTTTCAACTTTCAACTCAACACCTCATAAATCGAAAAAACTTACTTAATTTGTAATAAGAATATTTTGAGTAAATTTAAACAAAAATTTATATGCAATTTGTAATAATAGGTGCAGGAAATGTGGCGCATCATTTAGCTCAAGCCCTTAAAAACAATAATCATGAAATTGTGCAAGTATATAGCCGTACAGAGCAATCTGCAAGGCAATTAGCCGAAATTTGTAATGCTTCTTACACAAACAATTTCAAAAATATAATTGATATTTCAGGAATTTATGTGTTTTCATTATCCGATGATGCAAACTCAGAATTAATTCCAAAATTTCCTTACAAAAACAAAAAAATCATACACACATCAGGAAGTATAAACGCTAATATATTTGACGTAATTACATCTGATTACGGGGTTTTATATCCATTGCAATCACTAAAAAAAGATATCGCGATAGAAATAAATCAAATTCCATTTCTTATAGAAGCATCAAATTCCAAATTTTTAAACAAAATAGAAGAAATTGTAAAATCTATTGGGGCAAACTACTCCGAAGCTAATTCAGAACAACGTTTATGGGCGCATATTTCAGCAGTTTTTGCATGCAATTTTTCCAATCATTTACTAGCAATAGCAAACGAGATAGCCGAGAAAAACAATATTCCTTTTTCTCTTTTACACCCTTTAATCGACTATACTTTTAAAAGAAGTTTAAGCAATAACCCCAAATTAGTACAAACTGGTCCAGCACATCGAAACGACCACAGTATTATGCAAAAACACATAGATTTACTTCACGAAAAGTTTAATGTTTACGAAAATTTGTATAAAATAATTAGCAGTAGTATATTTGAAATGTATAATAATGACAAGGAAGAAAAATAATGATACTAAATGAACACTTGAATTTCAAGCAATTACTTAAAAATATCAAAGCTATTGTACTTGATGTTGATGGCGTTTTGTCGTCAAATAAAGTGCTAATTGACCAAAACGGAGAACTACAACGATTTACAAATGTAAAAGACGGTTTTGCAATTCAGTTGGCTATAAGAATGGGAATAGAAATTGCTATTATTACTGGTGGCAGGTCTGATGCAGTTGTTAAAAGATTTGAAAATCTTGGGGTAAAACATATTTATTTCAAGGTAAACGATAAAAACACCGCTTTAGATGATTTTGTTGAGAAAACAGGAATTAAACTTTCCGAAATTTTGTACATGGGAGACGATTTAATCGATTACGAGGTAATGCAAAGAGTAGGAGTTGCAACTGCACCAATAGATGCCGCCCAAGAAATAAAACAAATTTCTATTTACGTTTCTCAATTTGCTGGTGGCGAAGCTTGCGTGCGAGATATTATTGAGCAAGTACTTAGAATACAAGGAAAATGGATGACTAAAGAAGCTTTTGTATTATGTTAGCCTATTTTCGTTTAATTCGCCTGCCAAATCTTTTAATGATTGCATTTATAATGTATGCAATGTTATATGGAATTATAGAACCTATCTTGTTTTATTATGGTTTTCAAATAGTAACAAGCAATCTGCAATTTGCATTCTTAGTGTTAACTTGTTTGTTCTTATCTGCTGCAGGTTATGTAATAAACGACTATTTCGATAGAAAAGCAGACCACATTAATCGCCCTAACAAAGTAGTTGTAGGCGTAAAAATTCAACGGCGTTCGGCAATTATTTTACATAGCGTTTTTAATTTTATAGCTTTAGTATTGGGTTTTGCTCTTGCAATTTCGATAGGGAAATTCTGGTTTGGCTTTGTTTTTGTACTTATTAGTTTATTGTTTTGGTGGTATTCGGCACGGCTGAAAAAGTTAGCTATTGCAGGAAATATTCTCATCGCCTTGTTATCAGGAATTTTGCCTATAATTATTCTTGCGTTTTTACATTACGGAAGCATTTATATTCAAGGACCACATAGTATGGGCTTTGCTTTCGCGCTAAAACAAATATTCAAAGTTTTGATGGGATTTGCCGTTTTTGCTTTTCTTTTCACTTTAATTAGGGAAATTGTTAAAGATATTGAAGATGTAAAAGGAGATATAGCAATGTATTGCAAAACTTTACCAATTGTAGCAGGTATAAAATTAAGCAGACAAATTGTTGCATACTTATGTTTTATAAGTTTTGCGCTAATTTTAGTCGCATATTTTATTTTTATTAGAAATTTTGAGTTCGTTGCAAACGATTTCTTAAGTCTGTGGTATATAATTGGTTTGGTTGCATTTCCTGTATTATATTGCGGAATAAAAGTTTTGTTCTCTGTGAAAAAACAAGATTTCAGTAAGATAAGTAAAATGCTAAAATACAATATGTTAACAGGCATTTTGTATGCTATAATTTTAAGAATTATTATTATTTCAAATATTTTATGACGATAAATCAAAAAAAATATAATATAATTTTAGGCTCTTCTAGCCCTCGGCGAAGACAGTTATTAGAACAAATGGGTATTTCTTTCAGCATGGCAAGAATAAAATACGAAGAAGAAAATATTCCTGCACAATTTATGCGAGAAGAAATTGCTCTTTTTTTGGCTAAAGAAAAATCTTTGGCTTTTGGCGATTTAAAAGACCTAAGCTTATTAATTACCGCCGATACAATTGTTTGGTGCGATAATAAATTATTGGGCAAACCAAGCGATTATTCTGACGCAGCTCAAATGCTAAGTTTGTTGAGCGACAAATGGCATGATGTTATTACGGGAGTTTGCCTTAGAACAAACGAGAAAACGGTGAGCTTTTATGATTTAACTCGAGTTAAATTTGCAAAACTTAGCACCGAAGAAATACGTCATTATATTGAATTATTTAAGCCATACGATAAGGCTGGAGCCTATGGAATACAAGAATGGATTGGCAATATTGGAATTGAAACTATCGAAGGCTCTTATTTTAATGTAATGGGATTGCCTACCCAAAAATTATATCAAAATTTAAAGGAATTTTAAAATTAAAATAAAATGATGAGAAAATTAACAAGTATTTTATTAGTAGTATTGCTTAGTTTTAAGCTGTTTGCTGACGAAGGAATGTGGATTCCTCTTCTTCTTTCCGAGTATAATTATGAAGACATGAAAGCTAAAGGTTTTAAACTAAGTGCCGAAGATATTTATAGTATTAATGAAGCTTCAATGAAAGATGCTATTGTTATATTCGGAGGAGGATGTACAGGAGAATTAATTTCAGAAAATGGACTTTTAATTACAAATCACCATTGCGGATATGGAAATATTCAAAAACATAGTAGTTTAGAAAACGATTATCTTACTGATGGATTTTGGGCTAAAAATCAAAAAGAAGAGCTTTCAAACCCCGGACTAAAAGTTACATTTTTAATTAGCATGGAAGATGTTACCGATAAAGTTCTCAATGGAGTTAAGGATAATATGACCGAAACTGAAAGAAGTTCAATAATTAATAAAAATATAAAAGAAATTGAAAAAGAAGCCGTTGAAGATACACATTATGAAGCAAGAATAGAAAAGTTTTACGGTGGAAATCAATATTATTTATTTGTAAATGAAGTGTTTACTGATGTTAGATTAGTAGGCGCACCGCCCTCGGCAATTGGTAAATTTGGTGGAGACACCGACAACTGGATGTGGCCTCGACATACTGGAGATTTTTCGCTTTTTAGAATTTATACCGCTCCAGACGGAAAACCAGCAGATTATGCCGAAAATAATATCCCTTACAAAGCTAAAAAGCATTTTGCAATTTCGTTGAAAGGAGTTGAAGAAGGAGATTTTACAATGGTATTTGGATATCCCGGAACTACAGAGCAATATATATCATCTTATGCAGTTGATTTAACTCTAAATCAAACTGACCCAACAAGAATTATGTTGCGAGAAGCTCGTTTAAATATTATAAATGCTGCAATGGAGCAAGATAGAGGAGTAAGAATACAATATGCTAACAAAGCAGCGTCAATTTCAAATGGTTGGAAAAAATGGATAGGAGAGGTTAGAGGACTAAAACGCTTGAACGCAGTTGAGCGAAAACAAAATTTTGAAAAAGAATTTCAAAAATGGGCAAATTCAGATAATGAACTTTCAGCAAAATATGCTAATATATTAAGTCAATACGAAACTATTTACAAACATGCAAAACCTTACTATCACGCATTTAACTATACTCTCGAAGCTGGTTTAGGAATTGAAATAATTCGTTTTATGGGAAGTTTTGTGAGACTAAACGAAACTGCAAAATTAAATCCAAGTCAAAGTACATTAGATGCTATGATCGAAAAGATGAAACCTACAATTGATGCGTTTTATAAAGATTATCAAGTTGAAATAGACAAGGCAGTGATGAAAGAATTGCTTAAATTATATTATCAAAATGTGGCATTCGAGCATTTGCCAAACTTTATCGCTAATCTTCAAAAAATAGCCGAAAAACAAGAAAATTTCACCGAAGCTGTGGTAAATTCAGCTTTTGCAAAATCAGTCTTTGCCGACAAAGCAAAACTTGAAAACTTTTTGGCAAACTTCAAATCAAAATCATATAAAAAATTGGAAAGCGACCCATTTTTTGTGATGTATAAAGAGTTAATTGATAATTATCGTGAAAAAGTTTTACCGGAAATTGAAAATGCCGAAATGATTCTTGATAGCTTGAACAGAATTTATATGAAAGCGCAAATGGAGTTTCAACCAAATAAATTATTTTATCCCGATGCAAATTTTACTCTAAGAGTAACCTATGGCAACATAAAAACGTATTATCCTTATGATGCAGTTAAATATAATTGGTTTACTACTTTAGAAGGAATAATGGAAAAAGATAATCCAGAAATATACGATTACGATGTTCCCGATAAATTAATTGAATTATATAATACTAAAGATTATGGTCCTTATGCTGATGCAGACGGAAAAATGCACGTTTGTTTCACCGCTTCTAATCATACAACAGGAGGAAACTCAGGAAGTCCAGTTATTAATGCCAATGGCGAACTTATTGGAGTAAATTTCGATAGAAACTGGCACGGAACAATGAGCGATATTATGTACGACCCAGATATGTGTAGAAATATTTCGATAGATATTAGATATGCTTTATTTATTATTGATAAATTTGCAGACGCAAAACATCTAATCGATGAAATGACAATTGTAAAATAATTTAAATAGAATAATAATATGAACGTAAACAAAGTTATTTTAATAGGACGTTTAGGAAAAGATCCTGTAATATCTCACCCTCAAGCAGACGTAACAAGAGCAGAATTTACATTAGCTACCAGCGAATCTTATAAAAAAGATGAGCAATGGATAGAAACAACTGAATGGCATAATATTCTTGCTTGGCGATATCAAGGAGTGTATGTAGAAAGAAATTTGAGAAAAGGAATGTTGGTATATGTTGAAGGTAAAATTAGATCGAGACAATATACCGACAAAAATGGAATTCAAAGAACTTTTTACGAAATTGTTGCCGATAATATTCAAAAACTTGAACGTACAGATAGAGCGCAAATGGAGCAACCGCAAGCTAATTATGGTAATAATCTAAATCAACCAGTACAGCAACAACCAGTTAATTCAGAATTGCCTGATACTCCTTTTACAAATATGGATAGCCCTGATGATGATTTGCCATTTTAATTGAATAATGATAAAGAATTTAATAATACTTTCGGCAAATTCTATGCAATTATCGGTCGATTATACGTATATAATAGGCTGGGTGATTGCAATTTTGCTTTTAATTTTTGCTTCTATAATTTCAGGAGCAGAAGCCGCTATTGTCTTAATATCAGCAGATCAAGAACAAAATATTGGCGATTCGGATAGTAAAAAAACAAAATGTGTAAACAAAATTTTAAATTATCCTGAAAGATATTATTACACAATTTTGATAAGCAAACTGCTGTATTTTATCCCATCTGTAATACTTGCAACATATTTGTGTTTGCCAATTTTTTGGGAAATGGAATCACAATTATTACTTCTAATCATTCAATTTATCGCCATCCCTTTTGTTTTTTTGTTGATTTACGAATACATTTCAAAAAGTATTGCAAGCAAATTTCCGCTTTCGTATATTTATGCAAGTGCATGGTTTGTTAGATTCAATAACTTTATTTTTAGACCTTTAGTGCTTTTGTTTATTAGAACGATGGGAACAGATGGAGCACAATTGTTGGCAAAACGTAAAACTAATTTAAGTATAGACGATTTGTCGCAAGTTATTGAATTAGCTTCTGATGAACTGAACGACGAAAAAGAAATGTTAGAAGGAATTATTAACTTTCAAAATATCGAGGTAACGGCAATTATGCAACCTCGAAATGAAATTGTAGCCTTAGATTTCGATTGGGATTTAGATAAAATGCTTTCGGTGGTTATTGAGTCTGGATATTCGAGATTGCCTGTTTATAAAGAAAATAACGATAATATTGTAGGCGTAATTTATATTAAAGACCTAATTCCTTACTTAGAAGCAAACACCGAAGAATTGAAGTGGCAAAACCTAATTAGAAGTATTTTATTTGTGCCAGAAGAGAAAAATATTAAAGATTTGCTCAAAGAATTTCAGACTAAAAAAATGCACATAGCCACAGTAATAGACGAATATGGTGGAACAAGCGGTTTGGTTACTATGGAAGATATTTTAGAGGAAATTGTTGGAGAAATTACAGACGAAAGCGATAATGAAATATTGCCATATCAACAAATTGGAGAAAATGTTTGGGAGTTTGAAGGAAGTACTGCACTTACCGATTTTTGTAAGGTTTTTGATATTGATTACTCCGATTTTGCTGAAACAAAAGGCGAAAATGATACTATTGCTGGCTTAATTTTAGAAATTAGCGAAGACATGCCCAAAAAGTTTCAGAGAATAAATTATGGAAATTTTGTATTTACAATTCTTGATGCCGATAATAGAAGAATTACAAGAATTAAAGTGAAACGCGATGAAGTCGAATAAAATTATTCTAACACTAATAATTGGTGGCTTGCTGATAATCATAATATCGTGTAAACAAAATTATACGCCAAAACCTTACGGCTATTTTAGAATAGATTTGCCGAAAAAAGAATATAAAAAGCATGAATCTGAAATGCCTTTTAGTTTTGAAGTGCCAAATTACGCATTCGTAATTAACGATAGTATAAACAAAGAATGGTCGAATATAGATTTTCCTTTGAACAATGCACGAATTTATATGACTTACAAAAATGTGGAGAATAATTTTTCTATTTTGTCGGAAGAAGCGCGAGAGTTTGTTTATAAACACACCGTGAAAGCAGACGCAATTAAGGAAAGTTATTACGGAAATGAAGACGAAAAAGTTTATGGAATTTTATATGATATAAAAGGAAATGCTGCTAGCTCGGTGCAGTTTTTTCTTACAGATAGCACAAAACATTTTGTAAGAGCTTCGCTGTATTTTAATAATGTGCCAAATAAAGATTCCTTAGCTCCTGTTATAGAGTTTATTAGAGAAGATATTGTGCATTTAATAGAAACATTTGCCTGGGAATAATGCCTGTAATTTTTAATAAAATTGTTTTAGATGATATTAGAGTAGTAATTTGGAAAATTTCCGAAACAGAAGACGAAATAATTAGTTTATTACCCAATTATTTAAAAACAGAAGTATTGAAATTTAAACATCCCGAAAGGAAAAAAGAATTTGCTGCATCGAGATTGTCTGTAATGGAAGCTGGTGTAAATGACGAAATTACTTGTAAAAAATCGGGCAAACCGTTTACAAAATCAAGCTTTGTTGGAATTTCTCACTGCGATAATTATGCAAGCGCAATAGTTTCAAAAAATAATAATGTTGCAATTGATATCGAAAATTTTGATGAGAGAATTTTAAGAACTGCAAAACGATTTTTAAACCAAACAGAAAAAGAATTTTGCGACAATAATATTGAAAAAACTACATTAATCTGGTCATGTAAGGAGGTATTATTTAAACTTTATGGCAAAGGAAATGTGAGTTTTAAAGATGAAATAAATGTGAAGTTCGTAAATGAAAATACTTTGATTGGTGAAATCAAGAATATTCAAAATATTAATTTAGAAAGATTGTATTTAAGTGATAACAATAATCCTGTAGTTATTTGGTGCGGTAGAAAACCAGATAATTTTATGGAATGACTAAATTTTATATCATATACCTATGCTCAAAAAAAATATATACCAACAAATTGAAGAAGCTCGTATAAAATCGAGAAAATTAATTGCAATGCTAATTGATCCCGACAAATTTTCTAAAGAAAACTTAGTACAAAATTTAAAAAGCGAGAAATTGACTAAACCTGATTTTATTTTTGTGGGAGGAAGCTTTTTGAGTAGCGATTTAGATACCTGTATTGATGAAATTAAGTCGGTTTGCGAATTACCAATTATTCTTTTTCCCGGCAATGCTTGCCAAATTAGCAATAAAGCAGATGCAATTTTATTATTATCATTAATTTCGGGCAGAAACCCTGAGTTTTTAATAGGAAATCACGTAAATGCAGCTCCTTTTCTTAAAAAGTCTAATTTAGAAATAATAAGTACAGGATATATTTTGGTTGGTAGCAATAATAATTCTAGTGTAGAATATATCAGCAACACAAAGCCAATCCCTGCTGATAAAACCGACATCGCTATTGCCACTGCCTTAGCTGGCGAAATGTTGGGAATGCAATTAATTTATCTTGAAGCAGGAAGCGGAGCAAAACAAAGTATTCCGAATGAAATGGTAAAAACTATTTCAGAGAATTGTAAGTGCCCCATAATTGTTGGTGGTGGAATTCGTACTAAAAACGAAATTAAAGAAAAATTTGATGCGGGTGCAAGTATTGTGGTGATAGGAAATGCTTGGGAATAAATATTAGATATTTTATTTTTTGCAAATTTGTAATTTCTTCAAAAATTTGTAATTTTAAACTATTAAACTAAATTGTAAGTTTTCAGTAAAATCAAAATAAGTAAATGTATAGTTTTGAAGAGTATATACGCGAAGGTGAACCAAACAAAGCCAATAAAGCTAAAGCATGGAAAACTGCAATAGGCTTGCAAAAAGTTGATGGTCTTGATACCTCTGAATATCTTATAAGCACTGCAAAACAAAACATTGAGGGAGATATTACAATTGAAGATGCAAAACAACAAATAAACAATTATTACTCGAATTTACCACAAAAAGACGACAAAAAAACAGAAGAAGCCGATAAGGTTTCGGTTAGAATAACTGAAATTTTAAGCAATAATGCTTTTTCTTTCTCGCCAGTTGAATACATCTCTATTCATCGCAAATTGTTTAGTGGAATATATGATTTTGCAGGAGAGTTACGAAGTTTTAATATTTCAAAAAAAGAATGGATTTTAAATGGAGAGTCCGTTTTATATGCAAATTTTGAGAGTTTAAAGAATAGTTTAGAGTATGATATTCAACAAGAAAAAGTTTTTAACTATTCTTATTTAAACAAAACTGAAATTATTGAACATTTGGCGGAATTTCTTTCAAATTTATGGCAAATTCATGCTTTCGCTGAAGGAAATACACGCACAACAGCAGTGTTTTTTATCAAATATTTACAGCAACTTGGGTTTAAAGATGTAAACAATAATTTATTTGCTGAAAACTCTTGGTATTTCAGAAATGCACTAGTACGAGCCAATTATCAGAACTTGAATAAGGGAATTCATAAAACAAATAAATATATTTTAAAGTTTTTATCGAATTTAATTAATAAAACAGATTTTGTTCTGAAAAACAGAGATTTGCATATTGATAATCAAGAGTAAATTAGCAAGATTACTGCTCAACTTAATTAATTTTAAATGAAGTTAGCGCACGACCATTGGGGAAAATATTACGATTTTGTGTATGAGCAAAGTTTTGGCGATTATTATCAAGAATTTACTAAAAACACTCTAAATATTATTGAAAATACTAAGGAGAAAACAAATATAATCGATTTTGGAGCAGGAACAGGTAGAATTTCAATTCCATTAGCAAAAAACGGACATTCGGTTGTGGCGGTAGAAAGAAGCAAGGGAATGTTTGATGAGTTTCAACGAAAATTAAGTGAAACAAAGCTCAATATTAAAATTCATAATTGCTCTATTGCCGACTTTAAAGCAGAAAAAACCGATTTTGCTCTGGCACTTTTTACGGTTTTGAGCTATACTGTTAGAGAAAAAGATTTAGAAGAAAATCTTAAAAATATTTGTGATCATTTAAAACCTGAGGCATATTTTTTATTCGATTTGCCAACAAAACGCTTATTTGATTTAGGAAGAATTACTTACGTGAAAACAAAAAAATTAAGCCGAATAGTTGATTTACTTAGCACAGAAACAAAAGATATTTATAGGTATAAAGAAAAATGTTCTGGGCTGTATAATGGAGAAGAATTTAGCTATAAAGATGATTTTTTAATGAGATATTGGTCATTAAACCAAATAGGCAACATACTAAGAAACAACGGATTAGAAGACACAAAGCAGAGCTTTTTAGAATTTAATTCAACTGGTTCAATTTATAAACTGTATAAGAAAGTTAAAAGTTAAAAGGGAAAAGGGAAAAGGGAAAAGGGGAAAGTTGATTTAAATTTATGGATAACAAGAGAAAATCGGTGTTTGGAGTGGGACAAGTTAAAATATTATTTCTTGTTTTGGCTGCCTTATGTTTAAGTCCTTAAATCCGCCAATTGCTTTATTATTAGGCATTATTTTTGTTCAATTTTTTGAACATCCATTTCCTGAAACAAATAAAAAGCTAACATCCTCATTACTACGTATATCGGTTGTAGGTTTAGGCTTTGGTTTAAATGCTGGAATAGCTATTCAAGCTGGTAAGGAGGGCTTTTGGTTTACTCTCGTATCAATATTTGGAGTTTTATTATTAGGCTATTTTTTGGGCAAGATTTTCAAAGTAAACAAAACCACCTCATTTTTAATATCAGGGGGAACAGCTATTTGTGGAGGCAGTGCTATTGCAGCATTTGCACCAATTGTAAGAGCCAAACAAGATCAAATTAGCGTGGCATTAGGAGTAATATTTATTTTAAACTCAGTAGCTTTATTCATTTTTCCGTATATCGGGACTTATATAAATTTGAGCGAAGCCGACTTTGGGCTTTGGTGTGCTATTGCAATTCATGACACCAGTTCGGTGGTAGGTGCAGCGGCAAAATATGGCGACGACTCTCTAAAAATTGCTACCACAGTGAAGCTTGCTCGAACATTATGGATAATTCCGATTGCTTTTGCAAGTACATTTATTTTCAAAAATAGGAGTGCAAAAATTAAAATACCTTATTTTATTGGATTTTTTATTTTAGCAATAATTGCAAATTCTTACATTCCATTCATAAATAAAATAAGTCCGTATATTGTTGAGATAGCAAAAGCTGGGCTTAAATTATGCTTATTTTTAATTGGCAGTAGCCTTACGAGCAAAATGTTAAGGACAGTAGGCTTATCGCCAATAGTTCAAGGAACAATTTTGTGGATAGCAATTTCTATATTCAGCTTATTAGCAATTATTTATATTTAAAACAATCGTTTTAGTTCGCTACTTGGTTTTCCTCTTCCGCCGAAGCTTCCACCGAAAACTGGACTAGATGCTTGCTGGCTTGCCAAATTAACAACTAACATAACTTCATGAGATGACGATGATGCAAGCCTTAAGCTTGAAGCAATTAAATCAAAAGAATATCCCAAGAAAAACCTATCGTATCTATACCCAAGCGTCATATTTACGGCATCGCCCAATCTGTATCCAGCTGAGGCATAAAAACTATTATTAAAATTATATTGCACCGAAGCATCTACAACAAATGGCGAACTTTTCACATAGCTAGCATACAAGCCTGGGCTAATAGTGTGCTCGTTGAAAGCAATATCGTATTGACCACTTAAAATAAAGTGTCGTGAATTTTCGATTAAACCTTCTAAACCAGATGAGTATGGTTTAAAGTCAGATTGTATCATTTGAGATGACGACAATGCAACATAAAACTTGCTATTGTAGAGCATTACTCCAGCATTTGCTTCGGGTCTCCATTTTTGGTCAGCATTAAATTCCAAACTTGGATCTAACAAATCACGATAAGTTAAATCGCTACTTTTAAATTTGTATTGCATCACCAAAGCAGAAAGTCCAAAACTCAACGAAACTTCATTCATTTCAATAATATAGGCATAAGCAGCATTTATAATAAATCTTGAAGTTGGAAAAGTTCTATCGCTAATAATATAGCCTCCTACCCCATTTCTACCGCCTATCGACTGGTTGTAACTAATAAAAGACGTAGATGGTGCATGTTCGAAGCCAACCCATTGCTCTCTATGCAAAACCACCAAATTGTTATTTACAGAAGACCCCACAGCAGCGGGATTATTTAGTATTAAATTTTGATGTTTAAATGATAATTGCGGTATCTGTTGCGCTTTAATATTTCCCAAAAGTGCAACAAAAATTATGAATATAAATATTAATCTTTTCATTTTTATCTAATTATAGTTACACTTCCTTTTAAAACATCAGCATTTTGCTTAGTATCAATCACATAATAATAAGTAGCGTCTGGCACTCTTTTATTTTTATACTTTCCGTCCCAAGACACAGAATTATTATCAGATTCGAAAACCAAATTTCCATTTCGATTATATACTTTCACTTCGCAATTATCGCAATTATCTATAATCCAATAATCGTTTAAACCATCACCATTAGGTGAAAAACTATTGTAAATAGTTATAGGCGGAATTAATTTTTCGTATTTTGCCAATGCATAAACTGTATTAGTAAAATCGTTTATCGCATCAATTTTCATTATTTTTTCTGCACTAACAGTTTGAGCATAAGAATTTTGTATAATTTGCCATTCCGACATATTTACATTCCAATCGGCGAGATAATCGAAATCTCCATCATCTTGTTTATAAAAAATTGATAATTCGAGATTGCTATCGCCTGATTTTCTTTCGATTACATGAAAAAAGTTTTCATTAATATATCCAATATCTTCCTCTTTGCTAGCTGTGTTATATCCTTCTGAAT
>MTBK01129923.1_pt1 | contig 13350 bp, 10 predicted proteins | sample 1535981 | NCBI WGS metagenome assembly MTBK01 (sample SAMN06109225, study PRJNA356200) | anaerobic digester metagenome | isolation source: biogas reactors fed with pig manure or primary and secondary sludge | place: Spain | collected 2016-06-30 | reverse complement strand
TTCCTATGTAAGAGAAAAAGCTCTAAGCCTTAGCTATTTCATTGTGGAAGATCTCAGAACGGCACGTAGGTATTTAAAAAGTTTAGATAGGAAGATAGATATTGATGCTTGCAGCTTTATGATATTGAATAAAAATACCGATAAAAATCACATATCGGAATACCTTGAACCACTTAAGAAAGGCTATGATGTAGGCATTATTTCTGAAGCAGGATGCCCGGGAGTAGCTGATCCGGGTGCAGAAATTGTTAAAATGGCTCACTCATCCGGCATACAAGTAATTCCTTTAGTAGGACCTTCTTCTATTCTTTTGGCATTGATGGCTTCGGGAATGAACGGTCAGAATTTCTCTTTTGTTGGCTATATACCAATCAAGAAGGCAGAAAGGATTAATGCTATACGTGAATTGGAAAAGCGATCAAAATTTGAACAACAAACACAGATTATTATTGAAACTCCCTTCCGAAATAATCAGCTGGCAGAAGACATAATCCGGTCATGTAAGCCACAGACTCGACTTTGTATCGCTTATAACATAACAATGGATGATGAATCTATTGTAAGCAAAACAATTGCCCGGTGGAAAAACAACTTACCGGAATTACATAAAAAGCCTGCTGTTTTTATTCTTCAAGCTTAATATTTGTAATTTGATCTTTAAATCATAAAAAACTCAAATTTCCCTCCAGCTTTTTACAGAACCGCTATTATGACTCTCTCTATTTTTTATAAGAGATTTTGCAGAGCTTTTTAAAATCATTGGCGGGATTAAAGAAAAAACAATCAAAATTGTTCCTGCTATCCAATGCGCATACCAATTGAAAAATGTAAAAGGTCCTCCGAGATAAAAAACCCATATCACAAAAGAGAGTGTTGATACAATTATTTGGGAATAATTGTTTACATTAAGTGCATATCTGAGATATAAGGGCGTAATAAGCAATAAAACTAAGAATATAATCAAATGTGGATAAAACTCCTCAGGAATAAATGAAACAAGTGTGGCATAAACCAATACTATTTCAACAGGGATTAATTTTAATAGTTTTTCTAAGAAACTATCTACATACTTACTTTTATTATTCATGATTTTTTGATTAAAAAAAACAACAATTACAAAGGAGACTTCCTAAAAACTAAAAACCTTCTTTTACAATCGAATTCTTATCAATACCTAAGGAAGATAATTGACTTTCTACAGCATCCATCATAGGACGCGGACCACAGAGATAAAAATATTTAGTGCTTTCATCAATATACTTTTTTAAGAATTCGGCTGAAATCAATCCATGTTCATAATTCTCTTTTTTTTCTTGTGATAGTATATTAATAAAATTTTTACCTAAAAGTTTATGAAATTTTTCTTCCAGAATTATATCGGCTTTAGTTTTATTGGCAAAAATTAATTTGTTTTTTCCTATCTTTTTGTCTTTTTCTAACTGTTTGAAAATTGCTATAAATGGTGTTACCCCTGCTCCACCGGCAATAAACATTCCTTCATCCTTATATAAAATTTTACCAAAAACATCATGGATAATCAATTCATCATCTTTTTTTAATGATAATAATTGCTTTGTAACCCCATTATGACTTGGATAGGTTTTAATGGTAAATTCCAAAAATTCATCTTCCGGGAGAGAGGTAAAGGTAAATGGCCTTAATTCCTTTTCCCAATTAGCTTTGTTTATTGATAAATCTACTGCTTGCCCCGGTTTAAATTTTATTGTTGAAGGTTTTGTAGCAACTATACCAAGAACATCATGTGTTACATGCTTAACGCTGATTACTTTAATTGTTTCCATTGAAATATGATTTTATAAATTAATAATTCCATAGAACAATTTACGTCATTTTTTACTGTCTTGCTAAATCAATAATGGATTATTAATTATTATTTGAGATTTGAGGCAGCCAATACATATTAGAAAGCACAAAGAGATTTATGCTGCATAGCAATAGCAGTGAACGGATAAAGGGCTGTCTTTTATATTTTTTGAGTTATAATGACAACATTAGAATTTAGAACATCTAAATTTAACTGATAAATAAAACTATCGGGTAAACGATCTAAAAATTCTGTAATTAGCTTTTCTTCTAAATCTATTCCTGCGTTGAACAAAACAAAGCCATTTACATTTGTGATTTTTTCAATCATTTTCCAAAATTCAAGTTTATAGAATTTTTCAGGAACAATTAAATCAATAAAAATATCTATTATAATCAAATCGAATTTTGTATCGCATTTTTCCACAAAATCCCAAGCATCGATACTATGAATTTCTAATTGCTTTTCTTCCCCTATATTAAATTCATCATAAGCGATATCAATAACTACAGGGTCTATTTCAACTGCAACAACAGGGGCCGGGCAATTGTATTTTTCTCTAAGTGATTTTATAATTGAACCGGCTCCCATTCCCAATAGTAAAACAGATTTTACATGGGTCATATAAATAGTGTCTAAGCCATATTCGAGCACATCTACTAAGGTGCCATAAGAATAATTGGTGTTTTTTGTGTTTAAAAGCTTTTTGCCGTCTTGCCAAACAATCTTTAAACTTCTATTAATTGGAGAATCAATTTTTTTTAGAATTTTCCCGGAATTTGACATTTTATTTAAAATAAACCGCTTTGTTCATAATATTGTTAATAAAATATTTGCCAATATTGGAGCCTTATTGTAACTCGCTGACGACAAGTATAAGACAAGATTTTGCTTTATGATTGTAAAAAGGATAATACATTTTTTTCTATGCGTGCTCCGACATTTACTTCTTTTGATTTAACAAATTTGTCGCCGGTAATTTTTTCAAATAATTCTATATAACGATCAGAAACGCTGCTTATAAAAGCATCATCCATAAAAGGTATCTGCTGACCATCCTTTCCTTGAAAACCATTGCTGATAAGCCATTGACGAACAAACTCTTTCGATAGTTGTCTTTGCTCTTCACCTTTTTTTAGGCGTTCATGGTAGCCATCTTTATAAAAATAACGCGATGAATCGGGAGTGTGAATTTCATCTATCAGATAAATTTTTCCATCCTTTTTTCCAAATTCATACTTTGTATCCACAAGTATTAAATTCATTTTATCGGCTATTTCACTTCCACGTAAAAACAACTCTTGGGTATATTTTTCAAGCTGAATATAATCTTCCTCTGAAACCAAGCCCTGCTTGATTATATCTTCACGTGATATATCTTCATCATGTCCATGAGCAGCCTTGGTTGTTGGTGTAAGTATAGGGCTGTCAAACTTCTGATTTTCTACCATGGCATCAGGCATGGGAACACCACAAATATGGCGCTTACCGGCCTTATATTCACGCCAAGCATGACCGGTTAGATATCCTCTTATTACCATTTCAACTTTAAATGGTTCGCAAAAATGTCCAACCATTACCATGGGATCGGGTGTTGCAATTTTCCAATTAGGAACAATGTCGGAAGTTGCATCAAGGAATTTTTCAGCAATTTGATTCAAAACCTGGCCTTTATGAGGGATTCCTTTGGGCAATACAACATCGAAAGCCGAAATACGATCTGTTACTATCATTACTAATAATTCGTTATTGATATTATATACATCCCTTACTTTTCCGGTATAAAGTTCTTTTTGTCCGGGAAAAGAATAATTTGTTTTTACAATTGCATTATCCATCAGAAACTATTTTAATAATTAAACTTATTTTTTCTCATAAGCTTCTACAATATCCATTACCAAACGATGACGAACTATATCCTTAACTGTAAATTTTACAATTTTAATTCCTTTAATTCCTTTTAAAATATGCATTGCTTGTACCAAGCCGGATAACTTTGGATTTGGCAAATCAATTTGAGTTATATCACCGGTAACAACAAATTTGGCATGCTCACCCATCCTTGTAAGAAACATTTTTAATTGATTCACCGTGGTGTTTTGAGCCTCATCCAAAATTACAAAGGCATTATTTAAAGTACGCCCCCTCATATATGCTAATGGAGCAATCTGAATAGTTCCATTTTCCATGAACTCTCTGAGTTTTAAAGCAGGGATCATATCCATAAGTGCATCATATAAGGGTTGTAAATATGGATCAATTTTATCTTTCATATCGCCGGGTAAAAAACCAAGTTTTTCACCGGCTTCCACTGCCGGCCGACTTAATATAATTCGCCGAACAGTCCTTTGTTTTAATGCCCTTACAGCCAAAGCAATTGCTGTGTAGGTCTTTCCACTTCCTGCCGGTCCTACGGCAAAAAGCAAATCATTTTCATCATAAGAATGCACCAAAAGGCGTTGGTTTTCGGTGCGGGCTTTTACCGGCCGTCCGTTTACTCCATATAAAATTATATCCTTATCATCACCAATCTTATCGTTGGCAGCTGCTCCCATCAACAAATCAATTACAACAGACTCTTTAAGAATATTAAATTTGTGATAATGTTCAATCAAAAGTAAAATTTTTTCTTCGAAGTCGGCAATTTCAACTGCATCCCCCATTGCTTTAAGCCAATCGCCTCTTGCTACAATTTTAAGTTTTGGAAAATGAGCTTTGATTATGTCTAAGTTGGTATTGTTAACACCAAAGAAATCAATCAGATCAATTGATTCTAAATAGATAAGTTTTTCTGTCATAAATTTATTGAAAACCTTTTTGATTAAAAGTACAAATTAACAACAATTTTTGAAGAAGAGATGCTGTTGACTACTGTTTTTAATAAGTAAATTTGAAAGCCAAAATCAAATTTGTAATTTTGACTATAAAATTTCAAATTAAATATTGAATACCGTAATAAGAAACAAATGGAGTCAAAAACTAAAGCATTTCAAAAATTACTTGAAATTATGGATATCCTTAGGGAAAAATGTCCCTGGGATAGTGAGCAAACAAATGAAACATTAAGGACACTTACCATTGAAGAAACATACGAACTTGCTGATGCAATTTTAGATAATGACGATGACGCTATAAGTAAAGAATTGGGAGATCTCTTGCTGCATATAGTCTTTTATGCCAAGATAGGCGAAGAAAAGGATGTTTTTAATATTGAAACAGTAATAAATAAACTTATAAAAAAACTAATTTACAGGCATCCCCATATTTTTAGTGATACTAATGTGCAAAGTACTGCCGAGGTTGAAGAGAATTGGGAACAACTAAAATTAAAAGAAAAAGACGGAAATAACACTGTATTGGCCGGGGTTCCTAAGGCATTGCCGGCAATGATTAAAGCTAACCGCATTCAGGATAAAGTAAGAGGTGTAGGCTTCGACTGGAAAGAACGTTCACAGGTTTGGGATAAATTGCGTGAAGAGTTCAATGAGCTTAAACAAGAAATTGAAAAAAAACATCAGGAAGGAATAGAGGAAGAATTTGGAGATTTATTTTTCTCGCTTATTAATGCAGCACGCCTCTATGGTGTTGATCCCGAAAATGCTCTGGAACGCACAAACCGAAAATTCATCAAACGCTTTGATTATGTTGAGCAACAAACCATACAGCAAGGACGAAGACTGAAAAATATGAGCCTGGAAGAATTGGAAGGTTTATGGCAAAAAGCTAAAGAATTTGTTAAAGAAAACAGCGAAAAACAATAATTTTAAAAAATAATTATTTCTATGGCTAAAGCCGGGAAAAAACATGGAGGTGCAGGTTTTGGAACAGCACCGGTATTTATTACAGCAGTTTCTGCTATTCTTGGAGCTATTTTATTTTTACGATTTGGCCTGGCTGTAGGGCATCTTGGATTTTGGGGAGTTATAGTCATTGTAATATTGGGACATCTGATAACCTTCCCCACAGCACTCGCTATATCTGAAATATCCACTAATACCAGAGTTGAAGGAGGAGGAGAATATTTTATAATTTCAAGATCTTTCGGACTTAAAATTGGTTCAACAATTGGAATTGCACTCTTTTTATCACAAGCAATAAGTATTGCCTTTTATGTAATCGCATTTACAGAAGCATTTGAACCCTTGTTTTTCTGGTGGAAAGAGAATTTTAATTATGAATTGCCACGACAAGTTATCAGCATCCCTTCTTTTTTAATTTTAGCCGTTTTAATACTTAAAAGAGGCTCAGGAACAGGGATAAATACCTTATATATTATATCAGGTATCCTTTTTATTTCTTTGATACTTTTTTTTGCCGGTAAACCTATAATAGCTGATGAAGCATTTAGAGAACCTGGGAATAATTTTGGATTTTTTAATAAAGACAAATTCTTTATGGTATTTGCAATTTGTTTTCCGGCATTTACAGGAATGACAGCGGGCGTAGGGCTTAGTGGAGATTTGAAAAATCCCGGCAAATCAATTCCCCTTGGGACACTTGGAGCTACTTCCTTTGGAATGATAGTGTATTTGATAATAATATGGAAACTTTCAATTTCAGCATCTCAAGCCGACCTGTTGGAACATCAACTTGTTATGTCGAAAATAGCTCTGGGAGGTTCTGTGATGATACCATTAGGACTGGCTGCTGCAGCCATTACAGCTGCCCTTGGCTCAGCTTTGGTTGCCCCAAGAACTTTGCAAGCCCTTGCACATGACAATATATTTCCTTTAAGGCGAATAAATTTGTTGCTGGCAAAGGGAAAGGGGGAAAACAAAGAACCTTATAATGCTTCAATAATTTCTTTCATTATTGCATTGATTTTTGTTATTCAAGGAACCGTAGATGCAGTTGCAGGAATTATTTCCATGTTTTTTCTAATAACTTATGGATCAATATGTTTAATTTCATTCTTAAACCATTTTGGAGCCCCACCCTCCTACCGACCTCGATTTAAATCCCGCTGGTATTTTTCTTTAACAGGCTTTATACTATCAATTTGGGTGATGTTTATGATTAGTGCCTTATATACCATAATGGCCTATGTAGTAATTGTTGTTCTTTATATTTTAATTGAACATTATAATAAAGATCAAAAAGGTTTGGTAAATATATTTAAAGGAGCACTTTTTCAGCTTAATAGAACTATGCAGGTTTATATGCAAAAGAAACAATCTGAAGATGATGCTGATGAATGGAGGCCGGCAGTTGTATGTATTTCATCACACTCTATGGAAAGAGAAAAAGTTTTAGACCTGATGAAGTGGATAAGCTATAAACATGGTTTTGGCACATATTTTCATTATTTGGAAGGCTATTACAGCAAACAAACCTATGCCGAATCAAGGGAGATAATGAAACAATTGATAGATATACAAATAGAAAATAATAATGCACTTTATGTCGATACCATGATCTCCCCTTCATATACCTCGGCTATAGCTCAAGTAATCCAAGCCCCTTCTATCTCAGGCATGGAGAATAATATGGTACTTTTTGAATTTGATAAAAATCAACCGGGTGAAATTAGTCGAATACTTGAAAATGTAAAACTGACAAAAGCAGGAGATTTTGACGTTTGTATTTTTGGTATCTCAAATCATCCCATCAGATTCCATAATGGAATTCATGTATGGATAAGATCAACTGATATGACTAATACCAATTTAATGATATTATTGGGATATATTATAATGTCACATCCGGATTGGCATAAAAGCTATATTAAAATATTCAGTATTTGTTCTCCGGGAGAAAGCGAACAGACCCGACAGGAATTAAAAGAACTCATTGCAAGCGGACGACTCCCAATTACACTTACAAATATTGAAATAATCACTTCGGCAGGCAATCAAACAATAAGTGAAATCGTTAGTGCACATTCAAAAAATGCAGGCTTGACGATCTTAGGATTTAGAGATGAAAAAATAAAACATGAAGGAAGACAATTTTTCAATAGTTTTTCCGATATTGGTGATATATTGTTTGTTAATGCATCTAAATCCAAAGAAATTTAATATAGGATTACATGAATTAATATAATTAAATCGCATACGCCAACACAAAATTAGAATTCTTTAATATTATGGCAGGTATGAAATTTAAAGAAATACAAAGATTTAACCAAAGATGGATTTGGATAATTATTATAATTACCGGACTCCTTATATATTATAGTACGATAAAACAGCTAATATTTAAAGGAAATAGCGCTATTATTACTATCCCGAATTTTGTGTATATCACATTATTTGTTTTACACCTGCTTATTACAATACTACTACTGCTTACAAAACTGGAGATTGAAATTTCAACACGTTATATCAGCTACCGGTTTTTTCCTTTTCATTTGAAAAAGAAAAAAGTTCCTATTAGTCTTATACAAAGTGCATTCATTAGAGAATATCATCCATTTAAAGAAGTTAGTGCCTTAGGAATTAATTTGGGCAAACATTCTAAAGTATATAATATTAAAGGGAAATGGGGCTTACAACTTGAATTTCAAGAAGGACGACATCTCTTACTTGGAACTCAAAAGCCTGAAGAGATTTTGAAAATGCTCAAGTATTTGCAAATTCCGGAAGAATAAAACTTAAAAGTTTTTTTATTAAAATTAAACATACATAATATAAATTCAATTTAGTCTGTATAACATATTAATCTACAACTAATCATGAAAAAAAATATCCTATTTTTTTTGTCAATAATCTTGACTTTCTCAACAATTAAATCGGAAGAAGCACGCTTATTACGCTTCCCTGCCATCAACCAAGATCAAATAGTATTTAGCTATGCCGGTGATTTATATTCTGTCGCGCATGAAGGCGGTTTGGCACAAAGACTAACATCTCACGAAGGCCTGGAAATATTTCCCCGCTTTTCAAAGGATGGGAAAAATATTGCTTTTACCGGACAGTATGATGGAAATACTGAAGTTTATCTAATACCGGCTCAGGGTGGCATCCCAATACGGCTTACACATACTTCCACGCTTAGCCGTGATGATCTTGCAGACCGTATGGGACCAAACAATGTTGTTATGGGCTGGACTGCCAATAACGAAATTGTTTATCGCTCACGACGTTATTCTTTTAATTCATTTAAAGGACAACTCTTCAAGGTTAGTTCCGAAGGTGGACTTTCAACACAAATTGAACTTCCGGAAGGAGGCTTTCTTTCATTTTCTCCCGACGGAAAAAAAATGGCATATAACAGAGTTTTTCGGGAATTCAGAACTTGGAAATATTATCAGGGCGGAATGGCTGACGATATATGGATTCATGATTTTGAAACAAAAGAAACTTACAAAATTACTGATCACCCCGGCCAAGATATAATTCCTATGTGGATAGGAGAAGAAATTTTCTTTCTGTCGGACCGCGATAGAACAATGAATTTATTTGCCTACAACACAAAAACACGTTCCACGGAAAAGATAACACAGTTTGAAGATTACGATATAAAGTTCCCCTCAAGTTTTCAAGATATGATAGTATTTGAAAAAGGGGGATATATATTTAAAATGGATGCAAAAACCAGGAAATATGAGAAAGTAAGCATTCATATAAAGAATGATATGAATAGCTCCAGAGCAGCGAGAATAAACACCTCGAATAAAATTTATTCTGCCTCATTATCACCCGGAGGCGAAAGAATACTTTTTTCTGCCAGGGGAGAGCTTTTCTCCCTTCCTTCAGAAAATGGTATAAGTTACAATCTTACCAGATCTTCAGGAATACATGAAAGAGATGGTACATGGTCGCCTGATGGCAAACAAATTGCCTGGTTATCGGATAAAAGCGGGGAATATGAAATTTGGGTTAATGATGTCTATGGTGAAAATCAACCCCGACAGCTTACCAATAACGGAGATACTTACAAATTTAATATCGAATGGAGCCCCAATAGTGAAATGATTGCGTGGAATGACCAAAATTTTGATTTAAATATTACTGAATTAACAAGTGGTAATACAAAGAAAATTGCGTCTAATACCCTTGCTCCACTAAATGATTTTGAATGGAGTCCCGACAGTAAATGGCTTACATATACACATTGGGATGATAATAAAATGGGAGTTGTTTGTATGGTAAATATTAAAACAGGAGAAACTTATCGTATTACTGATAATTGGTACGACTCGCAATATCCCACTTTTTCGGATGATGGAAATTATCTTTTGTTTGTTTCAGATAGGAGTTTTAATCCAATTTATAGTAATACCGAATGGAACCATGCCTATGTTAATATGTCAAAAGTTTATCTTGCAATTCTAAACGAAGATCTTCCTTCCCCACTTGCACCTAAAAATGATGAAATAAAATTAGAAGAGAATAACAAAGATGATAATGAGGCTGAGGGAGCTGAGGGGACTAAGGATCTTAGTATTGATTTTTTTGGAATTAAAGACCGTATAATAGAATTACCAATAGAACCGGCTATATATTACAATATTAGCTGTGTAAAAAACAAAGTTTATTATAACCGCATATTTCAAGCAGGAAAAAGTGGAAATGGACTGCTGATGTATGATCTCGATAAAAAAGAAGAGAAATTCCTGGGAGAATATCGTTATACAATTTCTGAAGACAAAAATAAAATGCTGCTTGAAAAGAGTAATCAATGGTCGGTTGTTGATTTGCCTTTAGCTCCTGTAAGTTTTGATAAAACCGTGGACTTGTCAAATATGACAACAATGGTAAATTTCCATGAAGAATGGCAGCAAATTTTTGATGAAGTTTGGCGACAAATGCGAGACTTTTTCTATGTTGACAGTATGCATGGTGTGGACTGGATGGAAATATATAAAAAATATGTTCCTCTTGTGAAACATGTAAATCATCGAACAGATCTAAATTATGTAATTGGAGAAATGGTAGGTGAATTAAATGTGGGACATGCCTATATCAATCCGGGAGAACAAAAAGGTATTAAGAGAATTAATACAGGACTGCTTGGCGCTAAGCTTTCTTTACATGAATCGGGATATTTTAAAATTGACAAAATTTTAAATGGAGCATCATGGAATAATCAGCTTAAATCGCCACTTCAAGCACCGGGTCTTAAAATCAGAGAAGGAGATTTTATTTTGGCTGTTAACAGGATGCCTACAACAAGTGTTTCAGATATTTATACCCTGCTTCAAGGAACAGCCGGAAAAACTGTTGAAATTACCGTGAATAGCAGTCCGGATACAAAAGGAGCACGTCAACTGCTAATTACTCCAATAGCTGATGAAAGCGGCTTATATTATAATGAATGGGTAAAAGGAAATATTAAAAAAGTTGAAGAAGCTACAGATGGACAAGTGGGATATTTACATATTCCTGATATGAGTGCTGAAGGGTTAAACGAATTTGTGAAATATTTCTATCCACAACTAAACAAAAAAGCACTAATAATTGATGATCGTGGAAATGGCGGTGGAAATGTATCACCGATGATCTTAGAACGTCTGAGTAGAGTTGCTTATCGTGTAAATATGAGAAGAAATTCACAAAAAGTGTCACCCGTACCGGCTCAAACATTCATAGGTCCAATGGTCACCCTTATTGATAAATATTCTGCTTCGGATGGAGACCTCTTTGCACATGGCTTTAAAGAATTAAAACTCGGACTGTTAATCGGTACCCAAACATGGGGTGGTGTTGTGGGTATTACAGGCTCCCTGCCTTTTATTGATGGAACAGATTTAAGAATTCCACAATTTACATCGCTTTCGATGAAAGGAGATTGGATAATAGAAGGTATAGGGGTTGAACCTGATATATATGTTGAAAACGATCCCTATAAGGAATTTATGGGTGAAGATGAACAACTTAATAAAGCAATTGAAGTGATGCTTGAAGAGCTAAAACAAAGAAAAGAATTACCAACAATTCCTGATGCTCCGATAAAAAATTAAAAAATCAGTGGGTATCCAAATTAATGGATACCCACTGATTTTTCATAGCTATTTAAAAACAATAATTAAGACCTATTCCGGGAACCCAGGCAGTTGTATTATAAGTACCGGGCAAGGCAGGGAAAGTAGCTGTTCGCTCCTGCCCTATTATACGAAGTAGTGAAGCATCCAAACTTAAACCTGAATTACTAAACCACGAAAAGCCAAGAGACAAACCGGTTTTATTTGAGCCGGGCGTTTCAGGCGATAAATATTGATCCGAAATTGGTGTTTGATCATAAGATACACCTCCTCTGAACGAGAAAGCTGAATTTAAATTATATTCCACACCTAAACGATAAATCATACTGTCATCAAATTCTTTAGGCATTGAAGAGTTTTTAACAACAGCCGTTTCTTTATCAAAATCAAAGTCCAAACTCTTATAGGCCGACCAACCAACATATTGTAAATCAGCTGCAACAAGCCATTTATCGCTAATATCCCATGCTAGACCAAAGGTTAAACTTGAAGGCATAGGCAACATCGATGAAAATTTGCTAGGGAAAAATTCGTAACCATCAGGTAAATTTACTCCCTGCATAGCCATGGCCGTAGATAAAAATTGAGGAATCAATTCATGATGAGAGAAAGTTGCATCACCATCATCAAGCTCAACTTCAACTTTTGAACGATAACCCAATCCTAAACTAAAATTATCTAAAAGTTGATAGAAAATTCCGGCTGAATAACCAAAGGCTGTTGTACTTCCTTTTAAAAACACCTGACCATCAGGAGCCTTAGCGGAAGTATTTCCTGAAGCATGTTGGTATAAAGGATCTAAATCCGAGAAATCAACTCCACGGTTTAACTCAACTGCACCAAAAACAACAGAAAAACCGGCACCAACACTTAAACGATCAGTGATACGAAAAGATAAGGCAGGCTGAACAAAAATTGCCTGTAAAGAAATATCCTGTACCAAATAACGACCACTCCAATCATCCCCCCACTTTAAAGAATTACCAAAGGGAGAGGTTACACTTAAACCGGCATAAAGATTATCAGTAATTCTTCCTGCCCCATAAAAATAAAAAGGAGTACCTATAGGATTGTCTGTTTCTTCCTTAATTCCGGAAGAACCTTCAAAAGAATTACTTGATAAAACAGCAGAGGCACCGGCTGAAAAATCAAATTGGGAATCCATCATTCCAAGGGCACCGGGGTTAAAATGAATACTTGCAGCGCCAAGCTTTTGACCTGCTCCGGTATGCCCCATTCCTGTTTGACGAGTACTCTGTAAGTTAATTTGATAACCCTCTGCAAACAAAGAAAGTGATACAAAAAGTAAAGTGCTAAAAAGCAGAAGTTTTTTCATAATTGAAATTTTAGTTAAACTAATGTTGATCATCTCATTTTGATCCTTAAAAAATATCCACTTGCTAATGGATATTTTATTTAGGCGAAAATTTAAACCATACTTAATGCCTTGAATAAAAGAGTGGCAAGTATGAATTAATCTTAAAAAAATGCTAAAATAACTAATTTTTTGATTAAGCAAAACAATTAAATGACTGACTTTTAGAACATTATAGTCGCTTGTTCAAATATGATTTATTGTTTTGAAAAAATAAAATAAATA
>MTBK01069979.1_pt1 | contig 13356 bp, 5 predicted proteins | sample 1535981 | NCBI WGS metagenome assembly MTBK01 (sample SAMN06109225, study PRJNA356200) | anaerobic digester metagenome | isolation source: biogas reactors fed with pig manure or primary and secondary sludge | place: Spain | collected 2016-06-30 | reverse complement strand
CACCTATATCAATGTGTCTACACAGATGGGAGATCTGAAAAAAAGGGAGCGCGAATGGCTTTTTGACGGAAAAATAGATTCCAGGTATGCCGTTCCAGGTAACGACGTCTTTGTACAACTGGATTTTTATGGGAAAATGCCGGCATTCACAGAAATGCATCTGAAAGGCATTTTGTCCCACAAACCTTCTGGCGTGAACGTCTATTCTATTGCCTTTTATGGATCTGAAGACGGTTTGGAATGGAAGCTCTTAAAAAAAGAACAAGGCTCCCGCTTACCCGGCAAAGTATTACGCAGAAACAGAAAAGAGTTTGCCTTTACATGTCCTGTAAAAGAACCGGGTATATATGCTTTTTACAAAATAGTTTGCCAAGCACCCGGTGTTACGGAATGGGCTTTTGCAGAGTGGGAATTCCTGTTGGATGGCAAACCTGTTAATATTTTGCCCTCTGCTAATTTTGTAAGTGCTTGGATGAGCGAAGGTACGGGTAACGAATGGTTGGTGGTAGATCTTGGAGCACGAGCTGCTATAGACAGCATTGTACTCCATTGGTTGAACAAAGCCATAGAAGGAAGCTTGGAGTTTTCAGACAACGGAACGCAGTGGTCAACAGCTGCTGTTTTATCAGGAAAGATAAATCCTAAAGAAACCATTCGCTTCAAACATCCCGTTCAAGGACGGTATGTAAAGCTGGTTATGGACAAGCCTCTAGAGAACAAAAGATATGTTTTAAGTGAAATCCAAGCCTTTGGAACGGGAGGACCGGTTCCTGTTCCCAAAGAACGAGCTCTCCCTGCAGGAAACAGACTTCCTCTGAACGGGGGCAATTGGCGGTTGCAACGCAGTTCTTTGGTGCAAGAAACGGGATTTGTAATTTCAAGGAAAGGCTATCAAGGCAGTAATGACTGGCATATGGCTACTGTTCCGGCAACCATACTTACAAGTTTTATAAATACAGAATCCGTTCCCAATCCCAATTATGCCGACAACCAATTGCATATTTCAGAATCTTTCTTTCAATCAGATTTTTGGTATCGAACGGCCTTTTTCTTACCGGAAGATTTTAACAAACAAGAATTGTTTTTGCATTTTGAAGGCATCAACTGGAAAGCCGTTATTTTCTTAAACGGCAAACGTATTGGGTTTATGGATGGACCTTTTAAACCGTCAAAACTCAAAATTACTAAGGAAACCATACCTGGAGCTACAAATATTTTGGCCATCCGCATTATTAAAAACAGGAACTTTGGTGCTGTTAAAGAACAGAATGCACAAAGCCCTGACCAAAATGGAGGCATCTTAGGTGCCGATAATCCTACGTTCCACGCCTCTATAGGTTGGGATTGGATACCTACCATCCGAGGGCGTAACATAGGCATCTGGGACAACGTATATATTACTACTTCCGGTGCTGTGTCGCTTGAAGATCCTTTTGTACAAACATATTTGCCGCTACCGGATACAACACATGCAGATGTGTATCTGCAGGCAACGTTAAAAAACCATAAAAACGTATACGTATCGGGGATTTGGAAGGGGTCCTACGGATCGGTCTCCTTCCGTAAAGAAGTTACTTTGGCTCCGGAAGAGGTACGCACCGTTTACGATACCGTACGGCTTAAAAATCCCAAACTGTGGTGGCCCAACGGCTATGGAAAACCACACTTGTATCCGGTAAACATGCGATTTGTGATGGAAAGAAGCATTTCCGACAGCTTGTCTTTTCAATCGGGAGTAAGACGAATGGACTACACTATGGAAGACAGTGTACTTTCTATGTATATAAACGGAAGACGGTTTATCGGACGCGGAGGCAATTGGGGTTTTCCTGAAGCCAATCTGAATTACAGAGAAAGGGAATACGACGTTGCCGTATCATACCATGCAGATATGAATTTCACCATGATTCGTAACTGGGTTGGTCAAACAGGGCACGACGCATTTTACGAAGCTTGCAACAAACACGGCATCATGGTTTGGCAAGATTTCTGGTTGGCCAACCCTTGGGACGGTCCCGATCCCACCAACAACCGCATGTTCATGCGCAACGCCCGGTCTTTGGTACAACGTATCCGAAACCACCCTTGCATAGCCATCTACACGGGAAGAAACGAAGGCTATCCGCCGCCTTTCCTAGACTCGGCCTTACGCCAAACAGTAGCAGATCTCCATCCGGATATCACATACATTTCTCATTCCTCGGCAGATGGTGTAAGCGGTGAAGGCCCTTACCGAGCTCTACCGACCGCCGATTATTTTGAGATGCCGGGGCAGAAAACCATGCATACGGAACGAGGCATGCCCAACGTGATGAATTACGAAAGCCTGCAACGAACGATACCTGCAGAGTACCTTTGGCCCATCAACGACATGTGGGGCATGCACGATTTTTGCCTGGAAGGTGCACAAAGTGCGGCTACGTTTATAGAGAGATCGGAGCGTGCTTTTGGACCGGCTCCCGATGCACGCACTTTTACAAAATATGCGCAGTGGATCAATTACGACGGATACCGAGCACTGTTTGAAAGCAGAAGTGCATACCGCAAAGGGTTGTTGCTTTGGATGAGCCATCCGGCTTGGCCCTCTATGGTTTGGCAAACGTACGACTATTATTTTGATCCCACAGCGGCTTATTTTGCATGCAAAAAAGCGTCGGAACCACTTCATATTCAGTGGAACAGCCTGTCTAACGCCGTAGAAATTGTCAACTTGCATGCAGGCAACAAAGAGCGGCTTACAGCATCTGTGAAAGTATTAGACACAGAGGGTTCTGTACATTGGAGAAAAGACACCTTGGTAGACTGTCCGGAAGACACCACCTTGTCTTGCTGTTCCGTATCGTTCCCGGAAACGTTATCTGATGTTCATTTTATAAAGCTATCCCTTACAGAAGGTGGCAAAACGGTTTCTGAAAATTTCTATTGGAGGGGAAAAGAAGAAGGCAACTTGAAAGCCCTATTAGATCTACCCCATATACAACCGGAAGTACACACTAAAACAAAACTTAGGAAAGACAAGTGGACAATTACCGTTCGCATACGCAATACTTCCTCTGTACCTTGTCTTATGATCCATGCACAAGTAGTAGGGAAAAAGAGCAAGGAACAAATATTACCTGCTTTGTACAGCGACAACTTCTTTTCCCTTATGCCGGGAGAGAAAAAGAAAATCACCATTACTGTAAAAAACGAAGATACCCGAGGAGAAAAACCCACAATCCTTATAGACGGATTTAATATCTCAGCCGGAAAAAAGCGGCTTCGTCCTTCTTAGGATAAAGGGCACTTCTCACTACCCTTCCAAAGCCAGCTGAGGGCATTGGAATGCGATATACTAATTTTATAGCTACTCGCTCATCAGCAGGTCGCTGCACCAAAAGAACGAGGAACACATTTCACTTTCAATAACTGAGCGCCACTTGCTCTATCTTCATAGAACAAAGGCTCTGCTTTGTTTTTTACTATAAAAAATCCGAAAAAAGATGTAACTTTAAGCACCTAATTAATAAAGCATTAAATTTTCTCGTTATTTTTCACAATGTTTTAATTTTGAATGAACGGCGTGACAAAACAATAACAATCTGGAAACAACGTATCTTATTTTAGATGACAAAAATAAAAACAATACATACATCAAGAACTATCATGTTTGCCGAACTTTCTCAAGTAATGAACCATAGCATTGAGAACAGTGATTTTGATGATATTCTTACATCAAATGTGTTTAACAAGCTCTCAAACAGAAATCTTATAAAAACAAATAGTTATTTAAAACAACTATATGGACTTGATAAGAAAGATTTATTGTTCAGTTGCTTTAAACATTATTGGACATTAGTGGGCAATGAAAAGAAAAGCATTCTTGCCTTATTATTTGCCTTATCAAATGATTTTTTGCTCCAAGAAAGCATTGACCTTGTTGTAAATACCAACGTTGGTGAAAGAGTCGCAATAGAAAAATTTGATGATAATATTGAAAAATACCATCAAGGCAGGTATTCTGACAATACAAGGCGAAGTGCTGCACAGAATGTTGCAAGCTCATGGAAACAGGCCGGATATTTACAGGGGAAAGTCAAAAACATAAGAGTTCAGCCGGCACATGATTATTATACTGTAGCTTTTGCATTATTACTATCATATCTGCATGGCGACAGAGGCGAATATATCCTTTTAAGTAAGTGGGTAAAAGCACTGGCAATAAATACTGAAGAACTGAGAAATTTGATAAAAGAAGCCGCCAAAAGAGATTTGTTGCAATACCAGTATGGTGGAAATGTAACAGTGATTTCTTTTGAAAACCAGTTAAAGACGATAAAATAATGGTGAATAATGTTGATGGTTTAATTCAAGCCTACGATAAAGCTGTAAGCGGCAAGTGGGAAGAAACCTTATCTGCTCAGGAACGGATTTGGTTTTTGGTATATGACCCTGACAGCCAGAGAAAAATAGATTTTCGCCTCAGTGATTTTGAAAATGCAACCAAAAGAGCAGGAAAGAAATGGGCAAACATTTCATTAAAAGACTGTTTTCCCGAATGGATGGCTTCCCATGAATACAGAGACGAATATTTTCAAGATCCTGATGCCTTGGTTGACCAATTGGAGTTTGATTTTAAGAAATTTGCAATTGAAAATATTGTTCAGAAAATCAGAGAGCAGCAGGTTGATAACGAAACAGTAACAGCATTTACCAATGTGGCTTCTCTATTTGGGTTTAGTAGGCTTTCCGATATTTTAAATCATGTTGCCGGTGAAGTTAAGGGGAGATTGCTTGTTTTCTTCCCCGGTGAATTTGAAAAAAATCAATTCCGTTTACTTAACGCAAGAGACGGCTGGAGTTACTTAGCAAGACCAATAACCACATAAATGAAATAAGATGAAAAATAAAGAACTTTTTAATCTTAATCCTGAAGAAAACAATCTCTTAAATGATGGTGTAGTTGAGATTAATATTTCTAAAGACAAGAATGGATTAGCAACTTTAAGACATGAGTTGAAAACATTTGTGTGTGAGGGGGAATATCAGAAAGGGTTGTACAGAATTCTTGATACTTACTTAAAGTTTATTGACCAACCTAAACAACCTGCAGTTTGGGTAAGTGGTTTTTTTGGTAGCGGTAAATCGCACCTGGTGAAAATGCTGGGTTATTTATGGCAGGATTATAAGTTTCAAAATGGTGAAACTGCCCGTACTATAAAACCACTACCACAGGATATTCAAGATTTATTTGTTGAGCTACAGAGGAAACAAGATGTCTATGGTAGATTATCCATTGTTGGTACGTTGAAGGATTTTCCTTCGGCTGATGTCCGGTATTCGTTTTTACAACTGGTACTTAATGCGTTGGGATTACCACCTCAGTACCATCATTTTAAATTTATTTACTGGGCAAAAGAGGAAGGCATATATGATGAGCTTAAAAATATTATTGAAGCACAGGGAAAAGACTTTGTGAAGGAGTATGAAAATTTGTTTGTCTCGACCGCACTTGCAAAAGCAGTTTTGCAAATAAAGCCTGATTTTGCCGAGAATGAAGCTCAAGTAAAAGAGAGCTTCAAGATCAATTTTAAACGACAGGATACAATTAGTCGCGATCAATTCATCAATACATTGAAAACCGAAGTTTTTCCTTTGTCTTATGGCAATAAGATCCCTTGCACCATCATTGTTTTAGACGAAGTTCAGCAATTTATAGGACAGGATGGTAATAAAACTATTGATATACAAAATCTTGCTCAGGACGTTTGTAGCAATTTTGAAGGAAAGTTACTTCTAGTCGGTACCGGTCAGAATGCGCTGGCTGAAACGCCCCAGCTTCAACCCTTACATGATCGTTTTTCGGTAAAGGTTCTGCTTTCCGATACTGATGTTGAAACAGTAACACGTAAAACCATTCTGGAGAAGAAGCCAACTGTTGTTACTGCTATTGATAAAAAGATTGAATCTTCAATGGGTGAAATTTCTCGCACCTTGGAAGGAACTACTTTTGGCTATACCAGCGATGATAGGAAAACTGCCGTTGCTGATTATCCTTTGATTCCACCCATCAGGAAATTCTGGAAAAAGATTCTACAGGTTATTGATGTAGCCGGTACAACAGGCCAATTAAGAAGTCAGATTCGGGTCGTGAATGACTGTGTTAAAATATTAGCAAATAAGGACCTTGGATATATCATTCCGGGAGATTTCATTTTTGAACAAAAACAAAGAGACCTTCTGCAAAGTGCCCTGTTACTGCAGGAGACCAATAACCTCATAGAGGAAAGGAAAGCCAAAGGCGGAGACAGTTTACTCGAAGGAAGAATTTTGAGTGTTGTTTTCCTTTTAGACCAGCTGCCAAAAGATACCCAGGGCACCCTTCCAAAATCAAATGCCAATACCATTGCCGATTTACTGATTGATAACGTAAATGAACCCACCGATGCTTTCAGAAATAAGGTGAAAGAATTACTGAAGAAATTAGTAGATAAAGACAAGGTGCTCATGCCGGTAGGCGATGAATTCAAACTGCAAACCAAAGAAGGTGCCGAATGGGAACAGGAATACACCAAACATGCAGTGGCAATCAATGCCAAAGGAGAGGATAAGATTCAGGCATTACGCCAAACAAAAGTACTTGAACTGTTTAAAGACAAAACAAAAACCATTAATATCCTGCATGGCACTTCAAAACTAAAACGAGATTTCGAGATATGGGACAAAACAGAAAAGCCCTATATCGAAAGTCGCCTTAATATTTGGCTCCGTGATGGCTGGCAAGAAAATGAAGCCATTGTTTTGAATGAAATACGAAGTGAAGTGCCGGAAGTACCATTGGCCTATATCTATGTAAAGAAATTACGTGATGCTGACCTAAGGAGCGAAATCATAAAATTTCTTGCAGCAAAAGACACAATGGACACCAAGGGTTTGCCAAATACACCCGAAGGCCAACAGGCAAAGAAGGGAATGGAAACACGAAAGAACAACGCCTTGGCATCTATGCAGGATATCATCGACAAGGTTTATGAAGAATCAATGGTGTATCTGGCCGGAGGAACCGAAGTTAATACAGGAACCCTGCGAGAAAACATTGAAAGCGCACTCAACAGCATTGCCGATCGGCAGTTTCCCGATTTTAAAAGCAAAGCAGATTATAAAGACTGGGACAAAGCCTTACGCAAAGCACAAGAAGGCGATAGCGAGGCCTTAAAAAGGATTAATTTCAATGGTGATGTGAAAGATCATCCGGCATCAGTTGACCTGTTGAGGTTTATTGGAAATGGTGCAAAAACCGGAAGGGATATCCGCAATCATTTCATGAAATCTCCTTACGGCTGGAGCCAGGATGCCATAGATACCATTATTATTGCACTTAAAAATTCAGAACTGATATCTACTGCTGAAGCAAATCTGAAACCAGCCACCATCAATGCGGCAACCTTTAAAAAGGAAGTGCACACCATATCGGCAGCTGAAAAAGTCAAGCTCCGCAAAATTTATCAAGATGCAGGTATTTCGTGTAAGCCGAATGAAGAACTGGCAACTTCCAACATTTTCCTTTCCGCTTTAAAACAATTAGGTCAAAGCATCAGTGGCAATGCCCCATTGCCCGAACCTATCAACTTGCAGTTTGTCAAAGACATTGAAAACCTGGATGGCAATGAACGCCTCCGCAGAATTTTGGAGGAACAGGCCGATTTAACCGCCAAGTTTGAGGAATGGCAAAAGAAAGAAGCCATTTCCAAAACGCGGTTGCCATTATGGAGACTGCTGACTGAATTGGAAGAACATGCCCCGGCTACTGATGAAGCCGAAAATATTTTGAGAGAAATTGATGCTATTCGTACCGATAGGTTATTGTTCCATGAGCCCGGTTTCATTGAACCCTTACTGGTTAAAATAAGTGATTATTTGAAGGAGTTGTTAAATGGATACAAAAAGAGATACCTTGATGTGTATCAAAAGGGCATGGACGAACTACAGGGCAATGAGTATTTCAAAAAACTCATACCCGAACAAAAACACGCCATATTGCAAAAATATCAACTACTCTCCAAACCCGAAGTAAAGGAACTGGATGCCAGAGGTGTTAATAACGAACTAACATACACATCGCTTGATCAGTGGCAAACTAAAATCTCTGCCCTACCCGAGCAATTTAGTACTGCCCTTGAAGAAGCCATGAAAATAGCGGTACCCGATGCTAAATCATACCGTCTGCCTAAACAAACCATCTCCAATAAAAACGAATTAGATGATTATATGGGGAAAGTAAAACAGGATATTCAAAAGTTGCTTGACAATGGTCAATCAGTTATTTTAAAATAGGTGATTATGGCAGTTCTTACAACACAGCAGCGAAACATACTTGAAAAGGCGGTAATCCAAGCACGCAATACGGCTGAAGAAGGTGCAGTCAACAGCTTGAAAAACCTGGCTATTGACCAACCGGAGCCCTTCCAGCACCAAAACGCCGAGCAACGTGCCTTACGGAATAATCTCCGTGCAAAAGCCCGTTTGCTGGGTGACTTAAAGCTCCCCAATGGCGGGCACGAGATACAAAATTTGGCTTATGAACTGGCTTACGAATACTGGCACAAAATACTGTTTGCACGCTTTCTGGAAGCAAATAATTTGCTGATTCACCCGGAGATGGAAGTGTCTGTTACGTTAGAAGAGATTGAGGAGCTGGCGCCGGAAGAAGGTTATGCTGACAAATGGGATGCGGCTGCCACCTACGCATCCAAAATGCTGCCGGCTATTTTTAGGGTAAACGATCCCCTTATGCAAATAAAATTTGCACCGGACGACCGCATTGCGCTCGAAAGTATACTAAATTCGCTTGAACCCGATGTCTTTATAGCCGACGATGCCTTAGGCTGGGTATATCAGTTCTGGCAAACCGAGGTGAAAGCCGCTATTAATGCAAGTGGGGATAAAATTGACGGCAAACGCCTGCCGGCTGTAACCCAGCTGTTTACCGAACCCTATATGGTCAACTTCTTAATTGACAATACCCTTGGTGCATGGTGGGTTTCACGCAACCCGGGGGTAACAGCTCCCTACCACTTTGAATACCTGAGAACACTTGACGACGGCACCCCTGCTGCCGGTAAATTTGAAGGCTGGCCCGATAAAACCTCAGAGGTAACTTCCTTAGACCCCTGTATGGGCTCCGGACATTTTGTATGCTCATTGTTTAATGTGTTTGCTACATTACGTATGCACGAAGAAGGATTAACCAAGGAAGAAGCAACCGACCGTGTGATAGCTGAAAACTTACATGGACTGGAAATTGACCCACGATGCACCCAGATTGCCGCTTTTAATCTGGCACTTACCGCCTGGAAATTCTGCGGACACTATAAAGAGCTGCCCGAAATGAACCTTGCCTGCAGCGGTGTTGCGCCCAAGGGGAAAGAGGAAGACTGGGTAAAATTGGTTGGAAAGGTTGAAAATGAGAATGATAAATTTAGGCTGGAAAACGGCATGAGAAAACTATATACCCATTTTCAACTGGCACCCGAGCTGGGCAGCCTTTTAGATCCCACAACCATACAAGCCGATCTTGAAACCGCCGGCTTTAATCAACTGCAGCCGGTACTAAAAAAAGCTCTGGAAAACGAACGCGACAGCGAGGTGATGGAAAGAGGTGTAATGGCAGCAGGTATTGCAAAAGCAGGGGAACTACTCTCCAATAAGTACTGGCTACAAATTACCAATGTGCCGTATTTAGGAAAAGGGAAATTTGATAAGACACTCTCTGATTATGTGTTAAAAAACTATTCCGATGCAAAGGGAGATTTGGCTAATGTTTTTTTAGAAAAGCTATTTAAAACAGCTCAAAAAGAAGGAACCGTTACCACAGTAATTCCACAAAACTGGCTGTTTTTAACAACATATAAAAAATTTAGGGAGAAACTTTTAAAAAACGGAACTTGGAATTTTGTTGCTCGTTTAGGCGCTAAAGGGTTCCAAACTCCTATGTGGGATTTTAATGTAATGCTTATTGCAATTTCAAACTTCCGACCTAACGATGACCACCAACTTACCGGGCTCGATGTATCCGAAGCTGCCAATGCTGCAGCAAAAGATAAAGCACTCCAATCCACAGAACTTAAAATAGTAAACCAGAAAGAGCAGTTGGGGAATCCCGATTCAGTGATTTCAATTGAAAAGTTAGCGAAAGGTAAATTGTTGGAAAATTATGCCGACTCAATACAGGGCCTAGCAACTGCTGACGATCCATGCTATACAATTTTCTTTTGGGAGAATATTAAAATTATTCAACCAATATGGTTATGGTATCATGGAACTCCTGATAATAAAAACATTTTCTCAGGAAAACAAAGAGTGGTTTTATGGGAAAATGGTGAAGGTAGACTTGTTAATGACCCCAAAGCATATATAAGAAGAAAAGACACTTGGGATAAGGAAGCCATAGCGATTCAGATGATGGGTAAGAACCATGCTTCTTTGTTTAATTCATGCGTTACCGATATGAATATTACTGCTATTCTTCCAAAGGATAAAAATCATTTGGCTCCGATATGGTGTTTCATTATTTCGGAAAATTATAGAACTGAGGTAAGAAAAATCAATCAAAAATTAAATGTATCTAATGCAGCTCTAGCTAAAGTTCCCTTCGATTTAGATTATTGGCAAAAAGTCGCTGCCGAAAAATACCCCAACGGACTGCCTAAGCCCTATAGCGATGACCCTACGCAGTGGCTATTTCATGGGCACCCCATAAAAGCAGAGAATGCTTTGCAGGTAGCGGTTGCCCGTTTGCTCGGCTACCGTTGGCCCGCCGAAAGCGACGAGGAGATGGAGCTGAGCGATGAAGCCCGGGAACTGATAAAACAGGTTAACGAGCTGGAGCTGCCGGTGGATGAGGATGGTATTGTATGCATCCCACCTGTATATAGCGAGCTTCCGGCAGCCGAGCGGCTCAGGCAGCTGTTGCAGCAAGCCTGGGGTGAGGATTGGAATAATAATGTACTGGCAGAGTTGCTTGAACAAGCCGGATCGAAAAAAAACAACTTAGAGGATTGGCTGCGCGATGAGTTTTTCGCCAATCACTGCAAGGTGTTCCAAAACCGCCCCTTTATCTGGCATATATGGGATGGACGAAAGGACGGCTTCTCGGCTTTGGTCAACTACCATAAGTTGGATAAGGAAAATCTAAAAAAACTGATCTACACCTACTTAGGCGATTGGATTCGCCGCTGTGAAGCCAAACTTAAGGCAGGTGAAAGCGGTGCCGACGGTCTGCTTAGTGCGGCACTTAAGTTGAAGGAGAAGTTAGAATTAATATTAGAGGGTGAATCACCCTATGATATATTTGTCCGCTGGAAAAAATTGGAAGAACAGCCTATCGGCTGGGAACCCGATCTAAACGACGGAGTTAGGCTAAATATACGCCCCTTTGTGGAAGCCGGGATACTTCGCTCACGCTTCAACGTCAAGTGGGGAATCGACAGGGGCAAGAATCCTGCGGGCAGTCCATGGGGTGAGGTGCGCGATAATGATCTGCACTTAAGATTAGAGGAAAAAAGAAAAGCAAAAGAGAAATAGTCATGAGTGACAATGCAATAAACCTTCAATTTCAACAGCTCTACGAACTGATACAAAGTGCGCGTAACAGGGCTTTGTTTGCGGTGAACCGTGAACATCTGCAGCTTTATTGGCAGGTTGGGGCTTTTATCCACGGCAGGTTGACGGAAGAGAACTGGGGTGAAAAGGTGGTGGAGCAATTCTCGGAATGGTTGAATGAAAAAGATCCGACGATAAAAAATTTTGATCGGAGAAATATCTACCGGATGCGGGAGTTTTTCCTGGCTTATCATAATGTCCAGTTGGGCTTAGATGAAAATAGCTTATCAATTGTGGGGTCAACAAAACCACAATTACAACAAACTGATAATAGGCAGGATAAATTTGTGGTTTCAGTGAAACCACAAATACCCGAAATGCCGAAATGGTTGGAGAAAATTCCGTGGACACACCATATACATATTTTATCCGCTTGTAAAGAAACCGAAGAAAGGATATTTTATATCCTGCTTACAGAACATGAGAAATATACCGTAAAAGAACTAAGGCGCCAATTAAAAAGTAGTTTGTATGAACGACAAAAACTAAGCAGTAAACTACTCGTGCACCTGAACCATCCCAAATCTGAAAAAATCCCGCAGGTTTTTAGGGATCGTTATGTTTTTGAATTTCTCAATCTCCCTGACACCTTTAGCGAAAATGACTTACAAAAGGCATTGGTCGGCAAATTGAAAAATTTCCTTCTTGAACTAGGACGTGACTTTACCTTTATGGGTGAAGAATATCGCCTTACAGTAGGTATGAAGGATTTTCATTCCGATTTGTTGTTCTTTCACCGTGAATTGCAATGCCTAGTAGCATTTGAATTGAAAACCACAGAGTTTGAGCCAGGATATCTGGGTCAACTAAATTTCTACCTCGAAGCTCTCGACCGTAATGTAAAAAAACCGCATGAAAATCCTTCTATTGGTGTGTTATTATGCAAAACCAAAAATCAGGAAGTAGTGGAATATGCTCTGAGCCGTAATATGACCCCTGCCCTGATTGCTGAATATCAAACTCACTTGATTGATAAAGGGGTTTTAAAAAAATTATTACATGAATGGTCAGAAAATATTGAAAACAATACAGATGAATCTTAAGGAAAAAATATTGGAGGGTTTTAAAAAAGCCACAGCTCACAACAGCAGTGTAATGGTACCGCCTGAGGTAATTCTTTGGCCTGATCCTGAAAGACAGTGGGAATCGGTGATTGAAAAACTCCAAAATGCTTACGGTGCACTGTTTGTTCTTGGTAACTACTTGCCAGAAAAATTAACTGGTCCTGCGATATGGCTAAAAACAGCCATATCAGGGAAGGTATCAGATTGTACTTGGGACAAAACATTAACGCCTGTGATTTATTTGTCGGGGATTACAAAAAATCAGTTAAAGGAAGTCAGCAGCCTCGGCCTTGAATTACAACCTTTGGCTGAATATCAATATACCGGAACTATTTTTAATCAATATAATGGAAGAGAATGGACAATATTGGCATTTCTTATAAACCAGGAAGATGGCCTTGGGTTGAATATAAAACAAGATAACAGTACGAAAGAAGCCATTATTAAAGCGTTGCCTGTTTTTTTCGAAATGGACATTACTGCTTTCTCTGCCCCGGTAATAGATGCTGAATTTATAAATAGCCTCGTTTTCCCAAATACAATACCTTCCATTTTGAAATGGATGAGCTTAGGCGATGGGTTTTTAACAGGTATGGAGCCTGCATTAAAAGAATCCTTTGTTGATATTTGCCAAAGTCGTTATGGTTTTATC
>MTBK01192992.1_pt1 | contig 13363 bp, 13 predicted proteins | sample 1535981 | NCBI WGS metagenome assembly MTBK01 (sample SAMN06109225, study PRJNA356200) | anaerobic digester metagenome | isolation source: biogas reactors fed with pig manure or primary and secondary sludge | place: Spain | collected 2016-06-30 | reverse complement strand
GAGGAGATCACCGGGATCAGCCTGGAAAATGAGATCCCGAAAATAAGAACAAGGAACAACGGCCTGGGTCTGGGAGAGATCAGAAAGGGCCATTTTACCGTGGAGGGAAAGGGCCGGGGCCGGCTCTATCTGGAATCAGACAAAGGGCCTTTTCTCTGCATAACAACAGCGGAGAGCTTCATTATCATCAATTACAAGGACCCTGCTGCCACCGCAACCCTTTACCGGATCTTATCCCAAACAATGCCGGATTAAGGTGAGACCGCAGCAGGGCTGTTGGCGGCAGCGCCGTTTTTGCGGTAAAATGAACTTGAGCTTCGCTACCGCCTAAACTCAGGAGGGTTGTCCCGTGAAGGAGATTCTTGTCGTTGAGGATGACAAAACCATCGCCATGGGCATCGAATACGCCCTCAACCGCGAAGGTTTCCCCACGCACCTCTGCCACGACTTCAAAAGCGCCGCCAAAAATATCGATGAGCGGGACTATTTGCTGATCATTTTAGATGTTAATCTGCCGGACGGCAGCGGCTTTGAACTGTGCCGGATGATCCGCGCACAGGGCGACACCCCGGTGATCTTTCTCACTGTCTGCGATGATGAGGTCAATACAATCATGGGACTAGATTTAGGGGCCGACGATTATATCGCCAAGCCCTTCCGGGTGCGGGAGCTGATTTCGCGGATCAACAGCGTCCTGCGCCGCTACAACCGGCAGCCTGAACAGGAGATTATTCTCGGCAACCTCAGAATCAACCCCGCCGAAGCAAAGGTGTACAAGAACAATGAGCTGCTCTGGCTTACCGCTCAGGAGTACAAGCTCCTGCTGACCCTCGCCCAGCACCGGGGGCAGGTGCTCACCCGCAACCAGATCTTGAGAGAAACCTGGGATCTGGACGGCGATTTTGTCAGCGACAACACCCTGACCGTCTATGTGAAGCGGCTGCGGGAGAAGATTGAGGACAACCCCCGGAAACCGGAAATCATCAAGACCGTCCGCGGCCTGGGCTACAGAGCGGGTGATTGAGATAAGACTATTTAAAAATCCTGAAATGAGAAAGCTGCTGGCAACATTTCTCCTGCTGCTGGCCGGGCTGCTGCTGGCCGGATTCCTGCTGGCCCTGGCCGGCCGTCACCACTTAAAAGCAGCCGTCTTGGAGAGTCAGGCCGCCATTGTCGGCGCCATCACCGCAAAGCACCCCGAGGCGGAGGCGGATCTGATCAGGGCGATTGCCGAAACAGATAAACAGAGCGCCGCCAGAGGAAAAAACATCCTCGCCAAATACGGCCTCAGCGATGAGGAGCGCTCCCCGGAAACGCCCCTGATGCGGAAACTTTTCCGCTTCCAACTGTCCGGCTATCTGCTCCTGCCCCTTCTCGCCGGCGCCGTCTTTACCGCCGCAGCCTTTTTCTTTTTGCGCGCCCAGTACAGCCAGATCCGGGGGATCACCCGCTACGCCGGGGAGATCAGCCGCGGCGACTACAGCCTGGAAATTCGGGACAACCGCGAAGGCGATCTGAGCATCCTTAAAAATGAGATCTACAAAATCACCACGCTGCTCAAAAAGCAGGCTGAAACGCTGCAGCAGGAGCGAACCCTTCTGGCCGATTCCCTCGCCGATATCTCACACCAGCTCAAAACCCCCCTGACCTCGCTTTCCATGTTGAGCGATCTGCTCTCGGAAAACCCCGCCGAAGAGAAGAGGGCCTTCTTCCTGGAGCGGATGCGGGCCCAGTTGCAGCGGATCGAATGGCTGGTCAGCTCGCTGCTGAAACTATCCCGGCTGGATGCGGGAGCGGTGACGATGAAAAAAGAGACCGTCCCGGTCGGCGCTCTGCTGGAAAAGACCCTCGCTTCACTGGCCCTGCCGCTGGAGATCAAAGCGCTGCAGGTCTCCCTGGAAGGTGACCGGGAGGCTGTCTTTACAGGCGATTTTGAATGGAGCGGGGAGGTGCTGACCAACGTAATCAAGAACTGTATCGAGCACACCCCAGAAAACGGAAACCTGCAGATCAGCTGGACCCAGAACCCCATCTATACCGCGATAAGGGTGAGCGACAGCGGTGCCGGAATCGCCCCGGAAGAGCTCCCCCATATCTTTACCCGCTTCTACAAGGGGAAAAGGGCCGCCCCCGATCAGGTCGGCATCGGCCTGGCCATGGCCCGGGCTATCGTCAAAAAACAGGGCGGTGATATCACTGTGAAAAGTGAACCGGGCGAAGGCGCAGAGTTCACGATCAAATTCTACCGCCAGAGACACCAGGGATAGAGTAAGCGAGCGTCCCCGCTTGAAAAATTACCCTCAGAGAGGGGATAGTTAATTTAACAAATTCTTTCTGCAATTTGCAGCCATGTCTCTTTGGTCAGAAAGCTCTCTTCCACTTGCCCTTCCAGTTCTAAAAAACGTTCGTAAGGGATGCTGAATGAAAGAAGATCCTGAGCGATGACTTTTCTTGCCGAGGGATCGGTCAGCCCCACGACACATTTCTGTTCCTTCTGTTCAGCCTGGGCCAGTGCGTAGAGTATTGATTGCTGGCAGCCGGAGGCAAAATCTATGTTCACGTTGTTCTGAGTATCTTGATCATAATTGGCCAATACAACCAGTGCAGAAAGTTGATCGGCGTTGACCAGGAAAATAATGATTGCCGGCTTTTCGGTTTCGCTCAACTCCGACAGCGGTTTAAAAACAATGTACTTTGAGGGGATAACCTCCGGTAAACCGGCGGCAAATTTGGCCGCCAACTCCGGAGTCTTTTTATAAAATTCCCCTGCCCTGCCACCGGGAATCCCCGTTGATAACATATACTCAATATGGCCCAACTGAAAGCGGTTAAACCCCAAACCCACCTTGCCTCCCGGACAAGCAGTGGTCTTTTCATCGAAAACAGCAACCTTCCCTTTAGCTGCAGCGTCCAACAAGGAGATAATGCAGCCGCGCTCGCCCTCTTTGAACTGCATAGCCCCTTCGGGCTTTACTTCTGTCCGGAGCACAGCAACAGGCTGGGTTTTAAGCCTTATGGAACTGGCAATTTTGCTTTTCACGGTAGCACTCCTTTCAAATTATTTATAGCAGATATCTTCAGAACACTTTCATACCTTCGTTCCCGTTGCATTTTGTTCCTGCCACTGGGCTAATGGACCCGCCGAAGCCTTCACCCCAAGGTTGGTGACAAAATTGTCACCTGAACAGTCATCGCAGCGTCACCTTGGACCGTTATAATTGAAGACATTAACAGAGAAGGAGCCGGTATCTATGGAAATACTACGGGTGGAAAACCTCTCCAAGGTTTACGGGAGCGGCGCCACGCAGGTCAAGGCGATCGACGGCGTCTCTTTCAGCGTGAAACGCGGCGAATTTGTTGCCATTGTCGGAGCCTCCGGCTCCGGCAAGTCGACCCTGCTGCATATGATCGGCGGGGTGGACCGCCCCACTTCCGGGAGAGTGTTTATCGAGGAGACCGATATCTACGATCTGAATGAAACCAAGCTGGCCATCTTCAGGCGGCGGCAGATCGGGCTGATCTACCAGTTCTACAACCTGCTGCCCATCCTCAATGTGGAAGAGAATATCACCCTGCCGCTGCTGCTGGACAACAGAAAAGTGGATCTGACATTTTCAAAAGAGCTCATCGAAACCCTGAACCTGTCTGGACGCGCCGCCCACCTGCCCAACGAGCTCTCCGGCGGAGAGCAGCAGCGGGTCTCCATCGGCCGCGCCCTGATCAGCCGGCCGGCCCTGGTCCTGGCCGATGAACCCACGGGCAACCTGGACAGCAAAAACTCGCAGGAGATCGTCGAGCTGCTGAAACTATCCAACAAGCGCTATCATCAAACCCTGATCATGGTCACCCATTCCCACGAGATCGCCCTGCAGGCCGAAAGGATGATCACCCTGGCCGACGGAAGAGTGATCAAAGACGAGGTGATCCGGCCGTGAATATCTTGAACAGCCTCACCTGGCGCAGCCTTAAACTCAACCGGAGGCGCACCATCGTCACCATTATCGGGATCATCTTATCGGCGGCGATGATCTGTGCCACCATCACCATCGCAGTCAGCTTCCAGGACCTTTTTGTCCGGAGGGCCAAGCAGACCGACGGTGATTTCCACGCTACCTTTTACCGCGTCGCGCCGGAGCAGGTCAAATATCTGACAGAGCATGCCTATACCGAAAAGGCAATGCTCAGCCGCACCGCCGGCTTTGCTCTTTTTGAAGAGTCGACCAGCGAAGAGCGCCCTTACTTTTTGCTCAAAGAATACGACCACACCGCCCTGCGCCATATGCCGATCAGCCTGACGGAAGGGCACTACCCGGAAAAAGCAGGTGAGATCCTCCTTTCAGAGGAAGCGATCAAAAAAGGCGGCAAAGCTTACCGGATCGGCGACACGATCACGCTAGATCTGGGCGAGCGGCTCGACCCGGAGGGAAAACCCCTCCCGGAGGAATCGCCGCATGATGATACCGAGCAGTTCGTCACCTCCTCCACCCGAGCCTATACCATCACCGGCTTTATCGCCAAACCGCACTTTGAGCATTTCAGCAGCGCCCCCGGATTCACCGCAGTGTCCTTTCTGGAGCCGCCCGCTTCCGGAGCTGCTGAAGCGGTCAATGTCTCCATCCTGGGGAAAAAGCCGCGGCAGCTCTATGACCGGGTGCCGGAGATGGCCGAAGCAGCCGGCAACGTGGAATACGTCTACAACAACGAACTTTTAAAATTCCTGGGCATCTCCAAAAATGAACAGGCTATCGCTGCGCTCAACACCGTTGCCGGGATTATCATCCTGCTGATCATCGTCGGTTCGGTGACGGTGATCTACAATGCCTTCGCCATCTCGGTGAGCGAACGAAAAAAGCAGTTCGGACTGCTGGCCAGCACCGGAGCGACCCCCGGCCAGATCCGGAGATCGGTATTCTTCGAGGGTCTCATTCTGGGGCTGATCGGGATACCGCTGGGAGTGCTTTCCGGGATCGGCGGCATCGGGGTAACCCTTTCCGCGGTCAACCGCCTCGCCGGAGAGCTTATGTTCGGCGCTGAAGGGCTCGCCCTGCGCGCAGTCATCTCCCCGGGCATGGTCCCGCTCACCGCAGCCTTTGTCGCCCTGATCATCTTTATCTCTGCATACCTTCCATCCAACCGGGCCGCGGCAATCTCGCCCATCGAAGCGATCCGGCAGAGCGCCGATATCAAGATCAGCGGAAAAACGGTGAAAACATCTCCCCTGACCCGCCGTATTTTTGGCCTCGAGGGTGAGCTGGCCCTGAAGAACCTAAAACGCAACCGCCGCCGCTACCGGACCACGGTTTTTTCGCTCTTCATCAGCATCGTCCTCTTTATCTCCTTCTCCACTTTCATCAATTATGCACTAACAGGGGGCGGAATGTATTACCAGGAGCTCAACTTCGATTTCAGCGTCATGGTCGATTCGCTCACCCCCGAGGAACAAACAGATCTTGGTGCACAAGTCGCCGCTCTTGACGGCGTGGAAAGATGCACCGCACAACGGACCATCCTCACCGATGCCTGGCTGCCCCCGGAGAGCTTCAGCACCTACTTTCAGAAAACCTTTATCGACAATGAGCGCCTTCCGGCAGACGAAGCGGGCCGCTACCACCTCTACTTTCACCTGACCGCGCTGGGAGAGAAGGAGTTTGAAACCTTCATTGAGGAAGAGGGGCTGGAGATGAAGATTTTTCAGGATACGAACAACCCCAGAGCAATTCTGATCAACAACAGCAGAACTTATGAAGAGAAACTCACGGAGTACAAACCGCTGAGGGCGGCAACAGGGGACCGCCTTGAACTGAGCGGAATGATCGACCAAGAAGAGGGGCAGGAAACAGCCGCTCCCACCATTACCGTGGAGCTCGGCGCCGTCACCGGCAGCCTCCCTCTGGGGCTTCAACATGCCGACCTGGGCTGGGTCGACCTGCTTGTCTCCGACACGCTTTTTGAGGCAACCCGGTTACTAATAGAGGAGCAAGGCGGCATCACCAGCTACGCCAGCGGCGGTTCCCTGCAGCTTTACCTGATCACAGACGGGAGCACCGACTTAGGTGAGCAGCTCCGCACCATCTGTGAACAGTACACCGAGGGCCTCTATATTCAGGATGTTAAAGCGATCCAGCGGGAGATGAAGCAAACCACCACCGCAGTCTCCATCTTCCTCTACGGTTTCATCACCCTGATCACCTTGATCGGGGTGACCAATATCTTCAACACCATCAGCACCAATGTGGCCCTGCGCCGCCGCGAATTCGCCATGCTCAAGTCGGTGGGGCTGACTCCCGGGGGCTTCAACAAAATGATCAATTACGAGAGCATCTTCTACGGCCTTCATGCCTTGCTCTACGGCCTGCCGGTGAGCATCCTGATTACTCTGGGTCTGTACAACGGCTTCGGCAATGTATTCGAATTCGCTTTCTTTTTACCCGTAAAGGAGATCCTTATCTGCATTGCCGGGGTCTTCGTCATCGTCTTCATCACCATGCTGCACGCCGGTTCCAAGCTGAAGCACGACAACATCATCGATGCGCTCAAAGAGGAAAACCTGTAGTAGTTTCAGAGGTCGGAAGTTAGAAGTCGGAAGTTGGCAGTAAATAGTCAGATAAAAAGAGGGGACAGTACAACGAAAGACGGTGAGTCAAAGGGACGGTGACTTTGACTCATCAGTCTTTTCTTTTCGGGCGACTAGAGATCGCTCCTACAACCGAATCCCGCATCACCATGGTTTCACAATTCGAATTCATCGATTAATTGTTCCAGTTTTTCATTTATGCGCATGGCTTCAACATAGATATTATAGAATTCAAAAATGCATTCACGGTTATCTACTTTGATAATTTCAACGATCTTTTCCCGTGTTTTTTCTGTATCAATAGTCTCCTCCACTTTCTGGTAGACCTTGTTTAAAGCGATGTAATCATAGATATTCTTATGCAAATTCAAAAGATACTCCAGGTGTTCATATAAATCCTGCCGTATCCCGGAATATTGGGGCTCACCGGCCATAAAAATAATACTTCTATGCAAAGCCGTCAATCGTTCAAGATTTGATTGTATAGCATTAATGGAACGCCGGTATTTTTTTAAAAATAATTTCTTTTTAGAGCGGCTTTCCCTGGTTAAGAAAACATCGTCCATCAAAAGTGATAATATATCCCTGGTGTCGTCCAATTCGTCCCTTATAGTTTGTCTTTTATCTTTAATGATCTCTTTTTCCACATTTTTGTCTCTTAACATATCGTTAATTACTGCTCTGTAGAGACACTCAAATTTTAAGCGCAAATCGTTTATTTGTGCCTTTAAATCTTCAGTATAATCGGGAGGCATAAAAATGACATTTAAACCTGTGGAGACCACCAGGCCGATTAAGATTCCCGAAACCCGGTAGACAACCTGCATTAGATCAAAACTGTTATGGTAGACCCCCAGGGCGACAAAAGTTACGATCGCAAATCTGATGCTCTCACTCAGTTTTAATTGTAGGCATATTAAGATAATCGCAATGCTGCCCAGTCCCAGATATAAAGCATTCAGTCCTATGGTCAAGGCCAGTATGGATACCATGATGGCGCCAACAAAAGTAGCGATTAACCTATTTTTAAAAGTTTGCAAGCTGCCCTTAACAGTGGGCTGCATCGCTATTATCGCTGTAATAGCTGCAATCCCGGGAATAATATTAAAGTTTACAACACCAATCTTTGCCTCCAAAAGGTCGGCCAATAGAACTGTTAAAGCAACTACCAAACCGGTTTTAAATGTTCGGGCTCCAATTTTCATAAAACACAAATCACCGCTTTAATTTATATTTTTAATGGTAATCCGGCGGCAAATTTTTACTGTTTCTCCGGATCGCTATAAAGCCGGAATTCACCATCGCAACCCCTTCGCATTCTATTCCATAGAAAACTTCATCCCCCCTGCGTTCTATGCCGCCCCCATGATATTATACCGATTGTATCATCAGTTCCTGTTTTTGGTGATGAAATTGTCGCCATAACAATCACCGCACTGTCACCTTGGAGTTGGAGGGATACAATGTTGACATCAAAAATCAGCCTGTAGAGGATTGGAGGGGATTTTTCTTGCACCGGCCCGCTGATGTTCCGGGTAATGTTCATCTCTAATAAAGCGTTTGTCCCGCCCGGGCCCAAGTTCAATGGCATCAACTACCTGTTGCCCATCTAAGAGCTCCAAATGCTTTTCAAAACGCCTCAAGCGCACACTCTGGCGGGCAAAACGGGAGGGAACAGAATACTGGTTGCCCTCCGCGAGAATGAGATTGGTGCGGGTGCCCTTTCTTTCTTCAATGACGAAGGGCATGCAATTTAAAGCCGGAACTGGTTTAAGGTAGCCGGTAACACCTAGCGAGGGCATGCGGAAAAATGACGTTGGTCGATGATTCGGGGCTGGAGGTGGAGACGTTGGGGGATCCTCCCGGAGTCTGCTCCGCTCGTTTTGCCGGGCCGGAGGCGGGGGATGAAGAAAATAACCGCCTCCTTTTAAAGATGCTGGCCGGCCGGCCAGCACGGGAACGGAGGGCCCGGTTTAGATGTGTAATGTCCATCGCTGTGCCCGGGGAAATCTATCTGGCCCGGGGAAGCTGCCCGGTCGCATTGCCGGGCACCCTCGCGGCAGCGGAGGTTTCGGTTTCGATCCAATATTCATTGATGAACCGGCAGGGCTAACCATGGCCCGGCTGGATCTGCAGACCAAGATTCGAATCAGCGACCGGGGACAGGCTTTGCGGCGGGCTCATCTCTTGATTGAGGACCTCCTTCGCCTGCACCGGAAAAAAAACCTGCCCTTTCGGTTAGTCTAGCCGCTCGCCGCATTCACCGCAAAAACGGGAGGCGTCGGAATTGGGAGCACCGCAGCGCGGACATTTATTAATGGCCAGCGAAGCACCGCAATTGTTACAGAACTTGCCCTCCCCGGCGGGCTTGTTGCACCGGGGGCAAAGGGTCTGCTTGCTTTCGATCTGCCCGTGGAACACCTGGGTTTGGCCCGCTTTCTCCTGTATATCTTCCTTCATCTTTTGAGCCCGGGCGGAGGCGATCTCAACATTAACCCGGGGGGCGCATTCCACGCAAAGCCCCTCCTGTTCGTTCCAATCATTCTCGCATACCCAGCGGCGGCAGTGAGGGCAGCGATGAAAATGCCCCTTGGCTTCATTTTGAGCTTGGGCGAAGGCGACCTCATGCTCCTTGTGCCATTCGGGGGACATGCCCTGGAAACGCTCGCTTAAAATATCGGTTCCCCTCTGCAGCCCGTAACCCAGGCCATATTTGCCGGTCAGACTGGTCACCGCCCCCAACAGGCCGCCCGCCCCCCTTAAAAAGTTGCTCTTTTTATAGGATTTCGATTCGATAAACTTTGTTTTGTATCCCTCCCGGCACAGATCACAATAAAAAGTAAACTGAAAGCCTGCATCCGTACTGTTATCCTTGTAATTGTCGGTGAACGGTTGAAGGGTCAATTTTTTCAACCTCCCCTTTGCGTATTATTTTAGCGGTTTTCCGCACTTGATACATTTCTCCCCCAGGGGGGGCTGTTCGGCACGGCATTTTCGATGGGGACAAACCACTACCATGTGGTGGTCGCAGTGTTCACAATAATCGCCAAAAAAGGTGTCTTTCCCGCAGGCCGGGCAGACCACCTGCAAACTCTGCCCACAGCTGTTGCATTTAATCCATCCCTTCCGGATGGGGGCGGCACACCGGGGGCACCGGAGCGGCCCCAGCGGCCTGACTTTGCCGCAGAGCGGGCATCGATTTGAATTGGGGGGAATAAACTGGTTGCAGTAACGACAGGGATGTTTGTATCCAGGCATCTCATACCTCCTGTTTCGGCTTATGATTGGCGATCATTACCCTTGCTCCATTGACACTGGTTATCGCGGACACCGGTATTAAACTGTAATAGATCATGGACATCCTGCCTCCACTGTTCGAATGAGACATGGTTTACCCGACCGACAAAATGCTCTCTTAATATTTGGAGCGCGGGGATTCGGTGCAAGGCGTATCGATATTTGATATATCGAGGCTCTGTCAATTTTTCTTCCGGCAGATAAATTGGTTCTCGTCGGAAATTGATCGCGATCAGACAACGGTTGATCAGGGTGATGAAGCGATCGGTCTCAAGATGAAGTTCCTGCAGGTCGGTAAATGTGGGATAAATATCCCGGCCAACGATGCGAAAGAAATAAGTGGCCCTGCTGACGCCGTTCTCCAGGCCGGAAAACGATTCCATGGCCAGGGCATTGCCGGGTTGGGCTGGATCCAGGCTATAAATCGGAAACAGGCACCAGATATATTCTCGATCAAGATCCCCCATGAGCCCTTTTTTGACTCCGATACAGATCTTATCCTGCCGGGAAAGGGATTTTAAACAGGCATATTCCTTTGCGATGGGGGAGACCGCCAGGCTCTTCTCCAGCTCATCCCACAAGCCGGGGGCGCAAGTTTCAACTTCGCTCCTTCGGGCCGCCTTGCCCTCCCTGAAGAGATGGGCGCAGCGATTTATTTCATGTGAGTCGATCACCGGGACCAGACTGGTGATCAAGGTGCGGGTATCCCGCTCCACCTCACCCATCGCTTCGTAAAGAGCTTTTTTGAAAGGATCCAGTTGATACCCCATCATCGAAAAGATAAATTTGTGGCCTTCTTCAGTGGTGATTAAAAGCTGATGCTCAACCTCTTCAATCTTTGATATTTCGCTAAACGGGATCCTTATCGGATCATTTTGCTCGGGGATTATCACCAACGCGGTTTTGTAGAGTCGGGATTCGCAGGGCCCCCGCTGTAGCTCCCGACCGCTGTTCTCCATAAAAACGTACTCCCCGCCCAGGCCTTTTTTATGGATTGTCTCCTGCATGAGCATATCCTTGATCAGCATTTCGCTTCGCAGATGGAAGAGGGTGGTCGTAAAATCCTCATAGAGGTAGCCCAGGTGGGAAAGCCGGAACTTATCCCCGGAAGCCGGCGTTAGGAGAAGCTGGTACTCACCTGGATCGATCTGCAGGATCTCCCGGTACCGGTAGCCAAGAATTCTGCCGCCGGGGATCAAAACCTCAATTTCCTCCGGATAGAGTCGAACCAGGGTCTCTTCATGAACGGGAGAGAACCCGCCATCAGTGAAAATAGAGAAACCGGCGGGGCACTCCAGGATCGCTTTCTTACCTTCCCCGTGTTCCATAACCGTTCACCCCCCCGGGCCTAGTGACTTTCAATCCATAGACAGGTTGATTACCATAAGTAGTACTTAAGACTTCCGTAAAGATGTTAAAATGTCCTGCAAAGGGGGATAATATTTATGGGCCGGCGGGGGTTTTCGGCGGGAGCGGCGGCTTGACTCTTATATTAATATCTTCCATTAATGGCGAAAAAATGATCCAATATATTAAAGCAAAAAAAGAATGCGAATTCTTCTATGAATTCGCATGAGAATTAAGGCATGATTTAAGGGGTATGCACTTCGCCAAGAAACCCGTTACTTTGAAGGGCCCCCTTCATTTTTCACTATTAGTTATAAGCAGTAACTATTCTGTGTATACCCCTGCCACGATAATGGTATTATCTGGTTTAAGTTCTGGAGTGATTTTTTTTCCTACGAAAGAATCAATAACCTGAGCATCAGATGGTGCAATCATAAACCGTATAAGCCTACCGGATTTTTTTATTTCAGCTTGTAGCACCTCAGTTGGTTCCCCGCCATATAGTAAAGACCATAGTTCAGTTTCCAAATAACCACCTTCATGATCACCAAAGGGACATACGTTATCTCCTATATTTCCAAATCCAGGGAATTCACTGTAAAATTGAACCACATCATCAATTGAAGCATCAGTGGCATAAACTTCATAAACAGCCGCACTGAAAAAAGACTCATCAACTAACTTTGCACCCGGATAAACAGGAGTGTCAGACCTGGGAGCATCACCAGATAATTCTTGCTTAGTTTCAGGCTCTTCAGTATTCAAGTCATCATCCAAATCTGCATCCGGTTCTGAATTCCCGCATCCCACAGACAAAAACATTAATAACATAAGTGCAGCGAAAACAACTACTAAGTTAAATGCGCGGTATTTACTGCCGATATTCATTTTGTTACCCCCTATATTTTAACTGGAAACACTTGATTGCCAAAGGGCGTCCCCTTTGAGAGACTTAACTTAGGTTGGTCAGGATCCGCTTACACCCCCTGTAGCTGCTTTTCAGCATGATCCACCGGAGGAATTAGCCACGGTTGGATTGTTTATATTGATTCCGTCGGCAGCGGCAACGAAACCCTGGCCTTAGACGAGCTCGTCCGAGCCTACTGTTCAATAGTGACAATCTGCGTATTGATGGTTTATCTTGATTTATTAATTCTACCGATATAGGAAAGTTCCTGCTAAATTAAAGTGTTTACATCCAAGTCTCGGCTTTATAATAAGTGCTGGCACCTCGAAAAATTCTATTTGGCATCCGAATAAACTTATGCCAGTAAACTACAAAACCCTATTTTAAAAGCACAACCTTATTCGAGTGCACCATACTCTTTAAGGAGAGTGACGATATTGTGATTTTCATATTCATATGCAATTGACAGAGGCGTTTCATCGTAATTGGATTTGGCATCAATATCAGCACCTGCCTCAAGAAGAGCACGCACCATTTCGTATTGTTCATCAAAATTTTTGCATGCCCACATCAGGGCAGTTAATCCATCTTTATCTACGCCGAAGTTGGGATCCGCTCCCGCTTCAAGAAGGATTTCAACCATCTCTGTATGACCCCATGCTGCCGCCAGCACCAGTACTGGCGCTTCAAATCTAGAATCTTTTGTGTTGATGTCATGAACAATACCTGCCAAATAACTCATTGCTTCAGAATCCTCGTCCCAAAACGCGGCAACCAGCATGTTGTCTCCATAATCGAGATAAGACAATATCATTTTGGCTTCTCTGTTTTCGGGATCATCCTTCAGGGCTAGCTTGACATGACGGGAGGCTAATTTATAGTCTTGATTTGATACCGCTTCATGTATTATTGCCATATGGTCCACATCTTTTTTTACTGCAAAATCACACCCTGCTACAACCAAATAAACCGCTACAACAACCAACAACAATATCTTTCTAGCTCTCATAACTATTCTCCTACGGGGATATTTTCTTTTTACTTTACGCTGGGGTTTTAGCATTCTCAGCTCCTTGCACAAACGATATCCCTTTTTCTGGTTGATGATCAGCCCGTACTCCCGTTTCATCAAACCGTTCCAGCTCTGAACGCCACCTGGATAGCATACTACGGTTAATCCCCAAATCATCTGCCACTTCTTTTGATAGTCTTACCAGGGCTATAGCTTAGTGCCACCG
>MTBK01145037.1_pt1 | contig 13395 bp, 4 predicted proteins | sample 1535981 | NCBI WGS metagenome assembly MTBK01 (sample SAMN06109225, study PRJNA356200) | anaerobic digester metagenome | isolation source: biogas reactors fed with pig manure or primary and secondary sludge | place: Spain | collected 2016-06-30 | reverse complement strand
GTGGTCGAATGTTTGCCCCTGCAAGAGTTTTGGTGGAGTACCGGGGTGGGTGTTCGAAGATTGAGCTCCGAACATTTGACCATGAGCTCCGAACATTTGGATACATTACGCGAAATTGCAGAACCAGTGAGATCTCAACGAAAAACGCCTAAAAGCATTGTAGAAGCGACAATCCTCCCCCTCTGTGAGGAGGAATTTTCTGACGCTCGAATATCTGGCAGATCTCCTGGACCGCAACAAGGATACTCTCAGGAACCACTACACCAATCCCATGTTGGATGATGGCAGAACTGAAGGGGCCGGCATTCGGGTACCTGTTTCACCTCTGCGCCCGGGTGCTCCCCTGCCGGGTCAGGTGAACCATCGCGATCACCCCCGGTTTGAACTATCAGGAATTTCCTAATAGTTGCCTCGCGGATCAATCTGCTGCTCTCATAGATATTCCCCGATGCTCGTGTATCGGTGATTGTACGGCTAATTTACGCATTAGGGTTTTGCAGGGATGCGTTCAGTGAACGAGAGGGGGAAGCAACAGAGGCTGATCCGGGCGGTGTACATCGCCTCGTCGCAGTTATCGTGGCACTTACGGCGTGGACAGTTAAAAAGAGTCTATCAGGAGAAATGAAGGAGCAATGCATCTCAAACAGACTATCACGGGAGTAACTATAATCCACCTGGAGCGCCCACACACTGTATATTAGTGAGTGGGACGGCATGGGAGTGCGATATATTTACGATGCAGAGGGACGAAAGACCGGCGTTATCGTATCTATCGATCTCTGGAATGCCATGAGTGCCAGAAAGTCCGCCAATAAGCAGGACGAGGTTGGATATCCTGATCCCCGAAAATATCGGGGGATCTACAGGGATCTGAAAGTTGATCTGAAAGCCGAGATCCAGAGTCTGCGGGATGAATGGGACCAAATATGAGGCGCCAGCTTCGCTACCCCCGACCCGGGAGAGGGGACGCCCTTTTAGCGCCGGCATATCACCCTCGACCACATTCTGCCGTGATCCTGGTCAAACACGGAATAACGGTGGGCGAAAATGCCCGGTGCCCAATCATGGCCGCCTCTCCATAGGCCCCTCACTCATGCGAAGACCCTTGGGCGGATACGCCGCCGGAGATCCGCCTCGGTCACGACATCGGCCGGGCGACCACCACCTTCACGTTAGTGCCAATCAAAGAACTTACTCTTCACAACTCTGCGGATAAGGGCATTAGCAAGCGGCAGACCTAAGAGAGTTTCCGGCCGATGCGATCACCTCACCGCAAATGGTGATATTTATATCTATACAGGTTAAATGGACGCCTAAGAAGCATGGATCATAAGTATCTCCAGGAGATAGAGGCGATCATACGGGAAGACACTATCCAATCCACCTACAAACTTGCTCTCTTGCGCGCAATCATTGAGATCGCCAGGGATCCTGCCCAGAGCCGAATACTCGTAAACAGCAAATATGCATATGCATTCTCTCTCTTGCAGCACAAAGTGCTCACATATTACTATCCCCTCTTTGCTCACTCATCATTTGTTCCCCAGATGATTTCAGAATCTTCAAACCCAGAGATCGGGAAACAATTTGTGATCCGCACAGAGATGAGCCCTATAATCCAACATTACAACGGTACGGGTGGATTTGAAGCATTTTTATCTGATTTGGAAAGAGGAGAAATCCCAGACGAGATCACTTCTGAATACCTCCACCTCCTCGATACCACCAAAAAGACATTCATCGCACAACCGATGAAGTTTCTCGGCGACTCAATCCATCCTGAACCGTATTCTGTGGTTCAGTACATGGCGCCAGTCCCACAGAGCGATAGCAGCACACCGGAAGCCTCAGCCGGCTATTTTACTATCTCTCTCGAATACGCCAGAATTTTTGAAGATCCCTCGTGTGCGCAAAGCCTCCTCGGCTCCATAATCCAGCGTTGGGTCATATACACATTAGACCTCAGCGATCGCCTCGATGGTAGTCTCACCTCAGATGAAATATACAGTCTCCTCGTACCACCGCCAGAGAAGGAAATTAACGGATCTTGCACCACCCTCCCCCAGAAGCCGAATGCAACCGCTGTAACCCTTTCGACAATCCTCTCTGGATGCAAACAAACCGCCGTATCCCAGGAGCATCAAAGCGACCGGGTCCATTCAATCAACACTCTCGAAGAGGCTATAACAGCTGAATACGCGCAGTTCTCTGCATTGCAACAAAGCATCAAGGATGCCGAGAGTGCAGTTCTCAAAGCCGAACTAAAGGCACAGCAAATCGAGGAGTCAATTCAACGAATCACAGCTCTTTACGGTCTATATCTAAAAAATGGCGCTCCACAAGGCGCTTTTGAGACTCTCTCACAGTTTTTTGAGGAGCAAAAAACCACACGAGAAATTTACTCTGATACAACAGATCGTATTGTCAGGAGTAAGCAGAAGATCTCCGAGCATAAGCAGAAGAGAGACCGATTCGAACATGAGATTAGAGTCAGGGAGCGGAGGAGAGATCTCATCCGCAAGTTCCAGCATGAGATTGCACTTCTTGATGATGGTTCTGGAATTCCGCGCAGACCGTTTGGATACGTCGATAAACCGATCATACGGTTTCTCATGTATTGCGGTGATGTTACACAGGATATTGTGAGTCAATGTGTCTGCCTTGTACTCGATCCCGCAGGGATGCCAGCATCAAAACATGCTCTGCCTGCCTGGTTCATTGAGGGATTCAGTAACTGGTGGAGAGAAAAGGAGAAAGAGGAGGAAATAATCTCTGGAGAGATCAGCGCTGCTCGGCGTTCCTCACGAACCCCCATCCTCATCTTTGACGAACTACATCGCAAGATTCACCTGGTCATCCCACCCCAAACAATCGAATACCAAGAAGATTTTGACCATGTGTCGCTCACCATACACGATGGTTCACAGATCCTCCATGAGGAAGAACTTCCTCTGTACCATCACGAGGGGATCTTGAGCACAGATAAAAAGATCACCAAATGCCTGGAACATCCCTCACAGCGCTATTATGTCGAATTATCAGCGCAGGGGTTCTCTCTACAATCGTGGACGCTCGATCTGTCTAATACTGAAGATCTCTCCTGCCTCTTTGACTATGAGACAGGCAGGCATCTTGAGCAGTCGCACATTCCATCGAGAGAATTTATTTTCCTCGCCAAGAATAAGCGGAAAATAACCCCTGAAACTGCAATACGCGCTACCGGGTGGCTCTTTGGTGGCTGGCACGAATTCCAGTATTACGTTATCGACCCTGTTGATGGTCTCTCAATAAGTGACTCCCCGGTGGTTTCGGGTGAAATCGACCGGCTTGCAAAGCTTGACCTGAGTATCGATCCAGAGTATTTCGATAAAAACCTCCTGGTAGATGAAAAGAAGGTCATCCTTGGATCCCCGCCTCCTCTTCAGGTTCTCTACAGGAGTGAAGAAACCCTTTTCCAGACACATCTCTTTATCCACCCGCATGGGCAGGATCCGCTCTCAAAGCCGATAATCTATTCATTTGCAGATATTCAAGAGGGGATAACGATCGACCCTGCCGAGCACATCTGCACAGTCGATCTCAGTCATCCGAATCTGCTAGGAAGAGAGTCCGTAGGCGCCTTCACCATCCGCATCCGCAACGATGCCTGTAGGACTGACATCCGGGTTGAGTGCGTATTTCTTCCTGATGTCTCCTACCGTTTCTCAGAATCCTTGTACATACCCTCAAAAGATGTTGAATCCCCGATCCAGCTCGAGATCACCTGCCCTGCATCAGTTGGTTTTGAGCCGGAAGGATCTGTGGAGATAGAGCGCACTGAGATGGGATTTCTTGTAACATCAAACCCAGTGTTTAGAATCCAGGGGAAGCTCCAGTACCCTGCGGGAAGGAACAGGGTATTTGATGGGATGTTATCGATCTTAGTTCCTCAAGTGACATGGAGGTTTGAAGACCAGGCGACAGGGAGCATATCCCCACCCCAACGTACTGCCCCTACAATCTCAGATGATGAGTATCTATCGCTGGGCACTGATCCGGGTCTCCGCATGTTCTTACCGGTATCTTTCAGTGGCAAAGGGGAAGTCTCAATGCGGCCTGGGAAGCAGACAGTCCCCAGCAAGATCACCGATGGACGGGGCTACTTCCCTCTTGCTCAATTCAGTGATACAATCAAGGCAAGTGAAACAAAAGCTGTGCATTTTGAGTTCGCTATGGAAAGCCAACATGAAATACCCATGGCGTTTCCACTTTTTGCTATCCAGAAGTGGTACGTTAGTCACCTACAACCCCCTAAAATCTCCGCCGACCCATCGGGAAACCGGATCATTGAGATCTCGTGGGAAGAGCATGGAATTGCCGAGAAACGGTTCTTGCTTATCTGGGGAAGAGAAGAATCTGTGGGCATATCCAGGAGGTATTATACAGAAGATCTTCCGGCTTTCGTGCAGACGTATACAATATGCGAAGACCGCGAGAAACTGACACTGCCATCAAACATCTATCTGCAGTTTTATAAGGTACGCGACGATTGGGACGCTCTACCAGCATCGTTTCCTGGAGTAAAGGCACCGAATGTCTTCCGTATCACAATTGGGCAGGGCCCCGATCCTGTATTGGAGGATAGTGAGGAAACAGATGATCCGGCTCTGGATAAAGAGCGTGAAGAGAATATCAGGCAGCTGATCTCTGAGATAGAGACCGGCGACGCAGAGAGGTGTAGCCGGGCAATCAATGAGATTAGGCAGGACCATTCGGTTCCTCGTCATGGATACCGTTTATTAAGAAAATACCTCATAGCAAATGAGAGACTCCGGGAGGCGCTCTTTGTTGCGATTACGAACGCCGGTATCCCACCCGAGATCAGGTCGGCCGGTGTCGAACTGCTGGGTAAAGATTTTACTCAGGCAGAGGGATATATGCTCATTAGAGTGTTGAACAGCCCCGATTCGACAGTAAGCTTACGTGTATCGATCTTGAGATCTCTGGGCTATGGGAATACAAAAGAATGTTTAAAGGTTCTTCTGGAGTCTCTTAATGATTCTAACCCTGAAATACGGGGCGAAGCAGCAACCTCATTGAAGATGACCGATAGCGGAGATGCAGTCAAACCACTAATAAAGTTATTAGGCGATGAATCCCTGGCTGTCCAGCGCAAAGCCGCTGCTTCATTAGGTTATATGCGCTCTTCAATGGCGATCGAGCCTCTTGTATCACTTGCCCTTGATAAGGAACAAGATCTCGATCTCCGGGTCACAGCGCTCACGGCTCTCGAAAATTTTCATCTGCATGAGGAGATCGTTCAGAAATTATTTGCCTTGGCAAAAGATGATAGCGAAGGTGAAGAGATTCATAAAGCCGCTACCGGTGTTCTTCGCAATCTGGGTAAATTAGAGGCCAAAGCGACGAAAGACCGTATTAGCGAGTTAATCATCGAGATGAAGGAGGCATCACACGAAAGGCGGATTTCTGCCATCAAGCAACTGGGAGCCTTTAAGGACGAGGAGGAGGTCATTCTCACGCTCACGGAGTCCGCACAGGACGAGTCCGCCGATATCAGGAGGGCGTCTGCGGAATCACTTATACGGATTAACAGCCCAAAGACAATTCCCGCTCTCATACGGTTACTTGATGATCCTGATAACGTTATCCAGGGGATCGCTGAACTTGCATGTAAGCAGATGCTGAAACAGCTCATGCCCAATTTAAAACTTGATGTAGATAGACGAGACGCAGTCACCCGACACCTCTCTGAAATGGGAAGTTTCGCAGTGAGGCCTGTGTTCGACGTGCTACGTGATGCCGGGAACATCAGTTCGAGTCGTGCAACAGCTTCCGAAATCCGCAGAAGTGCGGAGAAGGTGTTATCAGGTATGAGCGACCCCTATGCCGTCGAACTCATGATCCAGGCACTGGAGGATAGTGATGACTGGGTAGTACAAGGGGCAGCACGGGCTCTTGGCGCTATCGGTGACAAAAGCGCTATACCATCTCTTGAAGATGCAGAAAAACGATACACGAAAGCAATACAACATGGCGAACATCATGTAACATTTGTACGTTTCGAGATTCAGAAGGCACTAAAAGAATTGAAGAATTAGATTATTCTGGAGGGGCAATTGTAAGTGGGATTCCGCCTGAGGGCAATATCTCACGCGAAGCCATGTGTATCGTAGGATTATGGTTTCCGTTTTCGGCGGACCTCCACGGCTTCATGTGTGGAGCAGTCAAGCCCCACAAAATATGATGAAATGTTTCGCCAAGTGAAAGAGGCTATATTTCGCTGAATAAGGATAAGTGCAGCTAAGAGGAAAATGACAATCCTAATAACGGAGGGGGTAAATAGAGGTCACATCAACAACAGGGCAATCTCATGTCACTAAACCCACTTAAGGCAACACAATCGATTAATGAACGCTATATCCAGTATCTCCTGACAACGTTTGGGATTAACAATACTGAACTCGATGCTCTATTCAAGGCTACCATTGTTGAACACGAATTTGTCAAGGGACCGATCCTTGAGGCGACGCCACCCTTCAGAAAGGGATGTACACTTCGCGAGCTCATTAGCGAAGGTGTTCTCTCATCACGGTTTGAGTCTCTCGATTTCCCACTCGATCGACCATTCTATCTTCACCAGGAAAGAGCCATTCGAAGGGCTGTAGAGGAGAATCGCAACATTGTTGCTGCAACTGGGACAGGGAGTGGAAAAACTGAGATCTTCGTCATAACCCTCCTCAACGCACTTTTCCGAGAACAGGAAGCAGGTCTGCTCAATCATGGTGTCCGGGCTCTGCTCCTCTACCCCATGAATGCGCTCGTCAACGACCAGCTCAAACGCTTGAGAAAGCTCCTCAAATCGTATCCCGAGATCACGTTTGGCCGGTATACCGGAGAGACTCTTGAAAAGCAGTCGAGTGCGGAAGAAAAGTACAGAAAGATGTATGAGAGCGACCCGCTCCCAAACGAACACATATCCCGGGAGACGATGCGCGAGACGCCGCCGCATATCCTCTTAACCAACTACGCGATGCTTGAATATCTCCTTCTGCGTCCCAAGGACAATGCGTTCTTCGATGGTAAATCGGCAGGGAATTGGAAATTTGTTGTTCTTGATGAAGCACACACCTACACTGGAGCCAAGGGCATAGAGATGGCAATGCTCCTCCGGCGGCTCAAAGATCGGGTTGTCCGGAGTGAGCCGGGCCGGTTGCAATGCATCATTACAAGTGCCACCCTGGGTGGTGGAGAAGATGACTATCCTCAAGTTGCACGCTTCGCTGCTCAATTATGCGGTGAAGCGTTTTCTACGGAAGATGTCATCAGCGCCGAGCGAGAGGACATCCCGGAAGTTCATGGATGGGGATCGCCGGATCCGGCTATATACCGAGGTTGGAAGGATATACTTCCTGTTGCCCGACAAAAACAGGATTTGCAAGAGCTCTACGAGATAGGCCTGCGCTACGGAGTGCCAGGGAAAATTCTTGATAGTGCATGCGCCAAAGCCCACGGAGAGCCACATGCGTTCCTTGCCCATGTGCTGGAGGGAGATGAACGCCTCTTGCAGTTGAGGCACCACCTTGCTGAGGGGCCTGATAATTTCAGTGAGATCTGCCAAGAGTTCTGCGAAGGAACCACAAAAGAGGAAGCGATCGTTTCATTAGTCGAGATTGCCGGAATAGCACGTCCCCACGCTTCGGACAGCCCCCTCCTCTCCGCACGCTATCATCTCTTTGCACGGGCGGCAGAGGGAGCATACCTCCAGTTCTTCCCCGAGAAGAAGATCTACCTGGAACCGGCGACGAGTGTTGAAGTGGCAGGCCATAAGTATCCAGTCTTTGAATTCGGAACCTGCCGCTACTGTGGTGCTCCGTATCTCCTCGGAAAAAGCGAACAATCCGGAAGTCAGAAATTTCTCAAGCAAAATCTACTCCCATACTATGAGGATGAGGTACTTGATGAGCACTATCTCCTCGCATCGTCAGTCTTCTCAGAGGGCGAGGATGAGGACGATGAAGTTGAGATCGGAACAAATGCCAGGATCAAGGGTGAACAGTGCATCCTCTGCGGCCGGTGCGGCACTATCGACAAAGCCTCGCGTGTGAAACCTGCGTGCTTTTGCGGAGAGAAGTTCCAGATCTCCTTGCTCCGTATATCCTACCCTGGAAATACGCTGCATAAGTGCCCGGCCTGCACCCGTCTCAACCCTGCAATGCCGGTTGTATCGCGATTCCTCATGGGGAGAGATGCGATACCATCCGTCCTTGCAACAGCGATATATCAGGAACTTCCTGACATAGCAGAGAAGGTTTCGGTCAACATTGAGAGAAGCCCCAAACCCGATAATCCCTGGATGCCAGTGCAGGCAGTTTCAACTGCTCAGAGCACGAGAGGGCGGAATTTGCTGATCTTCTCAGACAGTCGCCAGGATGCTGCCTACTTCGCTCCATACCTGAGTCAAACATATGATAAGATCATCAGGCGTGCTCTCATCGTTCAGGTCATCAAGGAGAATGCAGAGCGCATTCACAAAAATCAGTGGCGTATTACAGATTGTGCTACTCCACTCTTGAAAAAAGTCACAGATCTTGATCTTTTATCCGAATACACACAAGAGGAGCGGGATCGCGAGATCCTGCGGTGGCTACTGTATGAATTCACCGCCGGCAGCGCACAGGGGAGCCTTGAAGAACTGGGGCTATGCGGATTTCGCCTCATAAAACCCGGGGGGTGGGCTCCTCCACCCCCTCTCCTGCGAGATCCCTGGAACCTGTCCGGAGAAGAATCCTGGGTGCTCTTTCAGGTGCTGCTGGACTCTTTCAGGAAGCGTGGTGCTCTCCAATTCCCTGAAGGCATCAGTCCAGATGATGAGTTCTTCCAACCAAAGAACTTCCAGTTCTACTTCAGGGAGTCCGGATCGTCTCACCGTAGTCACATCAATAGCTGGCTCCCTAAGACAGGCTACTCTAATACCCGGCTTGACTACCTTACCCGGATTGCGAAGAAGGGTGGGAGTGGTATCTCTTATGAGGATTGCCTCAACACATTGAAAGGGATCTGGCAGTATCTGGCACCCGGCGGGATCTCTATATTTAGCAACTACTTCGTTCAGTCAAATCTTGGGCATGAGGGAGTCGGCACCCTGATGGATCCAAAGCGGTGGGAGATCACCTCACCGCTCATCGATCGGGATACGCAGTGGTATGTCTGCGACCGCTGCCGCATGCTAACACTCTACAATATCCGTGGAGTCTGTCCAACGTATCGATGCGAGGGGGCGCTTCATCCAGTTGACCCGGGGAACCTCAAGGGAGAGAACCACTACCGCATCCTCTATACAGAGACCGATCCTATTCCGATGAGGGCTGAGGAGCACACTGCCCAGTTGAGTGCTGGGGCCGCAACCGAACTACAGCAGGATTTCCTGAGTGGAAAGGTGAACGTACTCAGTTGCTCAACGACATTTGAACTTGGGGTGGATGTCGGCGAACTTGAGGTAGTATTCATGCGGAATATGCCTCCAACGGCAGCAAATTACATCCAGCGGGCAGGTCGGGCGGGAAGGCGAACAGATGCGACAGCCTTCGTGACAACATTCTGTCAGCGCCGATCTCATGACCTATCCTACTTCAAGGATCCCATGCCTTTTGTCAGGGGAGTTATCCAACCTCCGTATTTTGAGGTGCAGAACGAGAAAATTGTAAAACGACACCTCTTTGCCACTGCGATCGCCACTTTTTGGCGAAAATACCCTGATTCATTCAGTAATGTCGAGGGGTTCTTTTTTAGTGAAAATTTAGATGTACCGGCCGCTTTTCATGAGTATCTTAGCAAACATCCAGAAGAACTTGGAGATGCTCTCCGGCGCATTGTACCTGCAGGGTTGCACGAAGTGGTCGACCTTGAGGGATGGGGGTTCATTGAGGATCTCTATTGTGACGACAGTGGTAATCCGGAGAAGGGGCTCATGACGAAGGCAGCGGCAGCCGTCAGAGCGGATGTAAACGGGCTAGAGGAGGTTGCCAGGGAATATTTTAAGGCGGATCGGAGAACCGACGCCATCAAAAACCTCATCAGGACGATCAAGACAAGGCCAATCATCAATTTCCTCTCAACTCATAATATTATCCCAAAATATGGCTTCCCGGTGGATGTTGTTGAGCTTCAGGTACTGCACGCTTCTAAAGCAGCACGCAGTCTAGACCTCCAGCGCGACCTCAAGATCGCCCTCTCTGAATATGCACCCGGGAGCCAGATTGTAGCAGCAGGAAGGATCTGGGAGAGCCAGTACATCAAGCGCGATCCCCGGCGTGGTTGGCTCACATATAGTTACGTGATCTGCAATACGTGCCACCGATATCACTGCGCACTCTCAGAGCTTGGAAAAAATTTCGAGACCTGTGAAGCATGTGAAAGTGATCTGAGCAAAAGCAAGTACCATGGAATTTTCATAATCCCGGAATTTGGGTTCAGAACTGGTAAATCAGAGCCGAAACGGGTTTCTGAAAAGCGCCCTCGAAAGACATATTCTACACGCGCATATTTCTCGGGAGAATGCACTGCTGGGAAAAAACTCGAGATCTTCCTCTCAGATAATGTGATGCTGAAGGCAGAAGCTGCTTCGCATGGCAAACTTGCCATTATCAATAATGGGAATGGACGGAACTTCCGGGTTTGTGAGCGGTGCGGCTATGCGTGTCCTGGATCCGATAAGATCCCAAAGAACCATCAGACTGCCTTCGGGAAGAAATGCGACGGGTCATTTCAATTTTATGCTCTCGGCCATGAGTACCTAACCGATATACTCAAACTTGAGTTTGAGGGTTATTCCAACAGTGAAGAGAGTTTCTGGTTTTCACTTCTCTATGCACTCCTCGATGGGCTAAGCGCCGCACTCGGGATCAGCCGTGGTGACCTTGATGGCGTCCTCTACCCGGGCAGAGGTACACTGACCGAGCCAGCGCTTATCCTCTTTGATAGTGTCCCAGGGGGAGCGGGGCATGTGAGACGAGCAATAGAGGATGAGAAGACTCTCAGATCAATCCTGACCGTAGCGTATCAGAAAGTGGCTACATGCACCTGCGGTGCTGAACAGGGCCATGCAAGCTGTTACGGGTGTCTGCGGAACTATCAGAACCAGTTCTGCCATAAAAATCTCGATCGCAGGATTGTGATCGATTTCCTGGAGAAGATCGGGATTGGCACCTAAAATCAATTTTTTTTAGAGTTTCTAAAGAACAATGAGAGGAAACCGATGATTACACTGGCAAGTGTGGACAATATACTACCTGTTTGTGAGGAATTCTTTCTCTTTCGTGACGGAGATGAGCCACGATGCTCCGCTGTAGTAGTAACAGAGGTGGCCTCCGAAGGTGGAGCAGATTTTTCCGGACTGGTTTTTAGCCGGGGGGGAGAGGCATCTGATCCAGACGAAGAGCGAAATGCGACATTTTCTGGCTCAATAGCATAGTCCACATCAAGAAATATAGGCGAGGTTTCTGGAGTTTCTGGCTCTGTCACCTCAATAATTATCATATCTGTGACGGAACCGGAATGCTCAAGAAAGTCGTCCCACAAATACATGTTCCTTAACTCAATATAGCGACTTACAAACTGTGGATCTCTATCTTCAACAGGTAGATCCATTGAGGGAGCATCTTGCAAACCTTCCACTGGACCTTCGGATGCCAGTACATGGGCCAGGGTGATATCAGGATCCACATAGTCACCAGAGGGGTATGCCTCTCCCTCGCAGGGAGTTGTGGGAGGAGATTTGGCGTTGTGACTATGAGTATCTGGCTGTGATTCGGCTATACATTCCACTTCAAGTTCTGGATTATCGAGAGATTCTTCAACCTCAGAGAACAATGGCTCATCATCTGGCTCGGGTTCTGCCTTGCTCTGTGAGATTCCATATATTTGATAAAAAACCTCTATTTGTTTGGCAAGAATGGCAGGGATTGAGAGATTTCCGTCAGATACTGAGTCATAGAGGATCTCAAGAAGTGAGTAAGCCTCAGTAGAGAGGGGTTCTTCAGAGCTCTCAAGTGCGGTCGCAACAGCGCTGATTATTGCAGTGTACGCCGCGCTCCGGAATGATTCATAGTCTGCATGACTGTACGGATCGTCGATCCCGAGTGAATTATATCGCTGTAACTCCTGGTGCCTCTCATCGAGGGCCTCCGTCTGGCTCACAACGTCGCGGATACCTATCTCGTAATCCTCCTCCAGGCGCTTAATCGTCTTGATGTTTTTTTCGATGGCGGTAAGCAGGGTGGGATCAAACTGTAGTGAGTTAAGTTCTGCTCGTAATTTGGCGAGATTCCCTTCTTCTTGGAGGATTTGCTCTTCAGTTTGCAGAATTACCTGTTCGAGCTCTGGGAGATCCCATCCGGCCATCGGATTTGCTACTCCCTCCACCCGTTTGAGTTTATTCAGGAGGATTTCAAGTTGTTCAGTTTTTTTCGCCGCTTTCCTCTTATTCTCAAGCCAGAATGCGAGCTCGTCCTTACACTCCGGGTTTACAAGGTCGTTACGAATGAGCGGGAATATAACCCGCTCAAAGAACTGCTCTATCATCGCTCCGGGGATGATGCCGTGCAGGAGAATAGGAGTGACATATTTATACGAAGCGGGTATCTCAACGAGGAGTAAGTTATGTGCCGTGAGAAATTCTCGAAAAAATTTCCCGATTTTCACCTGTAGAGTAGTATCTAAGGGACCAAGTTCGCTGCTCAATGACTTCCAGTACCCCTTTTCATCGTAGTCCTGGACTCCTTTCCACACAAGGTAACAAGCAAAAATCGCCGGGGTATTATCAGTCATGCTGGATAACCCTTCATCAACCCCTCCTGAAAAATTTTGATGAACGTACGCGAATATTCGTTCAAGATCGCTATCGGTGAGGGGGAGCTGTCCTAATAATCTCACCGATGGGAGGTGCTGTTGTAACGTGGACTCACATTCTGGAATATTCCGGCATACTTCGAGCATGCGATCTCTCTCGTGTATCGATACGTTTATACTCCATACAGGGCACTAAAAAGGTTCGCTTTTTGGTTTGGATAGTTGTGCCTGGCGGGAGCAGACTGGAGGGACTCCACGCGGTTCTGGAGGTAAAGAATGCCCGGGTCAAGGATTTTTCAGGATGAACCATATTGAGCAGGTTCCTGAATAGATCCTTGAGGAGAGTCCAGAAAAGTAGCGTCTCTCTGACGGATACGTTCATCCAGTGATGGTTGGTCCCGGTTCTTTCTTCTCATTTTCTCTGATAGATGTATCTTGATCTTCTCGTGTCTCAGCACCACGATATTCCCTCGGCAGAGGGTGGATGATAATCAGAAAAATCGGCCCAAGAGCGCGGGACAGTTCCTGCTGGCTCAGGGCTAAGAGAAC